>JAEEGG010024391.1_pt1 | contig 11734 bp, 12 predicted proteins | sample 9134161 | NCBI WGS metagenome assembly JAEEGG01 (sample SAMN16246543, study PRJNA631951) | gut metagenome | biome: gut microbiome; feature: rumen; material: CR-attached | host: Bos | place: Iran: Karaj | collected 2018-10 | reverse complement strand
ATCTCGCAATTAGCCGAAAAATATGTGAGTGATCCCACACAGGTTGTGAAGCTTCATCAGCATGTTCGAGTCCGTGTCCTGGAAGTAGATTTACGCCGCCACCGCATCTCGCTTAGCATGAGAGGAATGGGCAAAAAGTAGCGATATACCAAACGTATGGTAGGCAGAATAACCGAAAAGCGGTATTGTGTAACTACCAAATTCGCCATACCTTTGCACTCATCAAACTAAATGAGACAAAAGTATGGTGAATTTTATTTTAGCCGACAATCAGGAGCTCACGGCATTTGCCCTGAAGACTCTTATTCGCGAACACGAAAGTGCCACTGTCCATCATGCTGCCGACAAAGACGAATTGGTCAGTCAGTTGCAGAAAGAAGAAAGAAGCATCGTGGTTCTCGACTATACCTTATTTAATATACAGGACGAGGAACAGTTGCTGATTATCATCGAGCGGTTTCCCCGAGCACAATGGCTGATGGTGAGCGACGACCTCACCGTTCAAGTCATGCGTAAGCTGGTATATACCGTCCGCAATGTGAGTATCGTGTTCAAGGACTCGCCCTTTAAGCTGTTTCACCACGCCATTGACTATGCCATCCGGGGTGAGCGCTATCTCTGCCAGCGTGCAGCAGAAGTACTGATTTGCCAACAGGCTGACGACGAGCAGCATCCGAAGGTGCTGACCCAAACCGAACTGGAAATACTGCGAGGTGTAGCCCAGGGAAAGACTACCAAGGAGATTGCCAACGAGCGATACTCCAGCATCCACACCATCAATACCCACAAGAAGAATATTTTCCGAAAACTACAGGTGAATACCGCCCACGAAGCCATTAAATATGCCTTTCGCGCCGGATTGGTTGATCCTTCCGAATTCTATATTTAGATTATGAAGAAACAAACAATAGCCATCAACACCCCCTATGTGCGGGAGGACGCCTATGGCTCGCTCTCCGTACCTGTCTATCATAACGTGTCGTTCGAGTTCAGTGACGCCCAAGAGATGTCGGATGTCTTTTGCAATCGCATCAAAGGTCCCGACTATGCACGTGTAGAGAATCCCACTGTGACGAATCTGGAACAACGGGTACGCCAACTGACAGATGCTGCCCATGTGACAGCTTTCACCTCAGGCATGGCTGCTATCAGCAACACCCTCCTTGCCGTTGCCTCGCAGGGCAAGAACATCGTGACTTCCAACCATCTCTTTGGCAACACTCTCGCCCTTGTCACCAATACCCTCTTGCGCTATGGCGTAAAGCCCCGTTTGCGCGACTTAACCGACTTACAAGCCGTCGAAGCCGCTATTGACGATGAAACATGTTGTGTGTTTCTGGAGATTGTCACCAATCCACAACTGGAGGTAGCCGACCTGCAATCCATCGCAGAGGCAGCCCATCAGAAAGGTGTTCCAGTGATAGCCGATTCCACGGTGATTCCTTTTACTGAGACACATTTGAAAGAGTTAGGCGTGGATGTCGAAGTGGTGTCGAGTACGAAATACCTCTCTGGAGGCGGAACGTCATTGGGAGGACTCGTCATTGACTATGGCACTTTTCCTTTGATTAACCAGCGCATCAAATACGAATTGTTGTTTAACCTCGGTGCCTATATGACACCACAGGCTGCTTATCTGCAGACATTAGGACTGGAGACTCTTGATGTGCGCTATCAGCGACAGGCTGCCAATGCCTTACAACTTGCCAAAAGATTGAGGGAACAGGATTTGATTCAGCGTGTCAACTACATCGGATTAGCGGATAACCCCTATTACGAACTTGCCCAGCGACAGTTCGGTAAGACAGCCGGTGCTATGCTGACTTTCGACTTGGCAAGCAAAGAGGCGTGTTTCCGTTTCCTTAACCGTCTGAAACTGATTCATCGTGCCACCAATCTCTTTGACAACCGTACGCTGGCCATTCACCCTGCAAGCACTATCTTCGGGCTCTTCCCTCCCAAGCAGCTGGAGCAGATGGATGTACGGCAGACCACTATCCGTCTCTCGGTGGGATTAGAGGCGGCAGAAGATATATTTGACGACATTCAACAAGCACTGACAGATGACTTATAGTTTTGACAAGATAGTTGACCGCCGTGGCAGTGGCGACTTGAAACACGGCGTACTGCAGGAGCGATACGGACGCTCCGACCTGCTGCCCCTGTGGGTAGCCGACATGGACTTCGAAACGCCACCTTTCATCACCGAAGCACTGCGCCGACGACTCGACCACTCGCTGTTCGGCTATACCGTAGTGCCGGAAGAGCTATGGGACGTCATCATCCAATGGACGTTGGAGCATCACGGATGGCAGGTTCAGCGCGAGTGGCTGACATATATCCCCGGCATCGTAAAGGGCATCGGTATGGCGATAAACGTATTTTCCGAGGAGGGCGACAAGGTTATCATCCAACCGCCTGTCTATCACCCCTTCCGGCTCACCCCTCAGGGTAACGGACGCAAGGTGGTATATAACCCGCTGCGAGAATTGCCCGACGGCAGTTACGACATGGACTTTGAACAGCTGGAACAGGTGACGGACGAGCATTGCAAAATACTGATACTGAGCAATCCGCACAACCCTGCCGGCATCTGCTGGAAGGAGGATACGTTACGGCGACTGGCTCATTTCTGCTACGAACACCATATCCTTGTCTTGTCGGACGAGATACATAGCGATATGGCACTCTTCGGCAACCGTCATATCCCTTTCGCAACAGTCAGCGACGAAGCCGCCGCATGTAGCATCACCTTCGCCGCACCCTCGAAGACATTCAACATAGCAGGCATCGTCAGCAGTTATGCCATTGTACCCAATCCGACGCTTCGTCGCCGATTCTACAGTTGGTTAGAGGCCAATGAACTGAACGACCCCCCACTCTTCTCGCCCATCGCCACCATAGCAGCCTACAGTCAGGGCGAGTCATGGCGCAGGCAGATGCTGGCATATATCGAAGAGAACATCCGCTTCGTGGAGGAATACTGCCAGCAGCATCTGCCGAAGATAAAACCCTGGCGACCAGAAGCCTCTTTCCTGGTATGGCTCGACTGCCGCCCACTGGGATTGCAGCACGACGAACTGATAGATTTGTTTGTCAACCGCGCCCACCTTGCACTGAACGACGGAGCAATGTTCGGCCCTGGCGGTGAAGGCTTTATGCGCCTTAACGTCGGAACACCCCGCAGCATCCTGTTACAGGCCCTCCTCCAGTTAGAACAGGCCATGAACAAAGCCTGACAACAAAAAAGCAGATATTTTTCGTATCTGCTTTTAATTCATAACTTTAAAGAAAACGCTCCGTGCCTTGAGGCACAGAGCGTAAGATGAAGAGGATTCGCATTCACTACATGAGCGTTGATGCTCCAGCTCCACCAGCAAGGGTGAGCAACACAATTTTTACCACTTCGTAAGCGATTTTCCACCAATTAACTTTCTTCATAACTTTTCACTATAAACTATAAACTATGAACTATGAACTATGAACTATAAACTATGAACTAAGAACTGTCTCTGAACTATAAACTATGAACTATGAACTATGAACTCACCTACGCCATCTCATATCCCTTTTCAATTTCCGCCATCGGGATATCCTGTCCACACTCCACGCGAGCCATAGCAGCCACGATGCTGCACATGGTTTGGCGGTCAGCGTAGTCGATGTGCGCATCGGGCTTGATGCCAGTGAATCGGCACACGTTATCGATGTAAGCCTGCACCTGGTTCTCGGTTTCGGGAGCCCATGTGCGCACAATGGAATTGATGGTGTTCTTACCGTAGCGTCGGATGTAGCGGCGCAGGATGATGAAGGCGGCTCGCACGCCGTAGCGCATTGCCACAAACTCCTCGAATCGCGGGTCGGTGGGTTTTTCCCGTTCGCCCAGCCAAGTGTTACCAATGATGATGTTGAGGGGGTTATTGTTGCGAATCCCCCTGGGGATTATTCTCTGTTTCGTTGCCATGATGTAATGCATTTGATAGTTTCTGAACGTAGTATTCAAGTCCGAAGATGGAGCCAGCCAGCAGGAAAGCCTGAGCGATATAGAGCAGCACGCCGTTGGCTATGTCGTTGTGGTCTATCACGGAGTACCAGGCGAGTGCAATGCTACTCACGATGAGCAGCACTGCACAAGCATACTGGGTGATTTTGTACTTCGAACTCATCACTTACCTCACCCCTCCGTTGATGGTCCACCACTGTTGCCGCCACCGGTGTTGGAACCGCTGGAAGACCCGTCGATAGTTGGGAATCCACCGGCGCTGCGGAACTCCGACAGGGTGCACTTCTGCGAGAGCCACTTCTTCTTGGTCTTGTCGGTGACCTCGGGTGTCAGGTCAACCGCCTTGGCGCGACATACCAGGTTGATGACAGGCTGCACCTGCATCTTCAGGAACGACTTCGAAGTCAGGTCGTTCAGATCGTCACTCTGCGGACGGAAGCGCAGGTGTACACCAGCCAGCACGTCCAGCGGATTCACTTTCGAATCCAGCAGCTGCGACTTCAACAGACCGTTCTTCTTGTTCTCTGCCGTGGGATAGAAAATGCCCAGACCGTCAATCTTCACGGGCTGTCCCTGTGCCACGAGTTCGGGAACACACTCACCCAGTTTCTTGATGACGGCTGCGATAGCCTCGGTGCCTACGGCACAGTTGTGATGGGTGATGTGGTTGACCAGACCCTCGGTGGAGAGCACCTCAGAGGTAGCCACTTCCAGGTAGTACTTGCCATAGGCTGACGACATGGCCTCGTTCTGATTCAACTTGATGTTGACAGGCATTTGAATACTGTTTACTGCCATAATTGAATGATTTTTTTTGAAATTGATAATAAGTTAGTTAACACGATGTCCACTGGTACCTTTCAGACGATGCAAAGGTACATAGAAAAGGGCTGCCCTCCAAGAAAAGCAGCCCGGATAACGAACAGAAACCGACGTTGCGATTGCAAGTCGTTGAGCGTCAGTCAGATGCAGGCACTTCTGCAAACCACGATTTCACGTCCTGCTCCAGTGCGTTGTTCCGCATCACCTTCACGGTGGCTTTGGGAAACACCCTGTTGAGCACCTTCAGCACCGTGTGCAGCGATTCCACCTGTGCCGCATTGATTTTCTGCTGTGCACCCGTCTCGTCCTGCGTCAACACATATCCCACCACGATGCCCTCGGCATTGTAGTAGTTCACCGCATCGGCAGGCCGCTGCAGCTGACGGTCACAAATCACATGACCCCCTCTGCTGATGATAAAGTGGTAACCGGAATCGTCCTTGAACGGTCCCTCCAGTTCACTGACTACGGCAACCTCATCCTCGGTGTCGATGTTGTTGTCCACTATTGCCTTCTCTACTACCAGGTAGAGGATTTCCCGCTTCATGGCAGGAATATAAAGTCTTTTTCCCATAATTTAAATAATTTGAGTGATTAATTTTTTGTATTTTCCCTGTGCTATGCGCACGATATAGCCGGATTGAATCCAACGGGTTATTTGATTTTCTGCAGCATGGTGACTTATATCCAGAACCTGTTCAATGCCCTTTGTCGTAAACTCCTCCGGCAGTTGTGCATACATTTGCGCATTACGCGATGTTTTTTGTCGGGGTTGAAACGAACGTTTACCGTTTTCCCACGATTCCTGCAGCATCTGTCCGAAGAAGTAGTCCTGCCAGTACAGCACAGCGTCATACATCACCGTAGCCCAGCGCAGGTCATCGTCAGTCACCGTCAGCTCTTCCATCGGTGCTGTCGAGCCATCCTCACGCCTCAGTCGGGCCACGATGCGAGGCACCGTGAACCATTCGGCATAGAACACGGCACGGCGGCGCAGCGTGTCGAGCACTTCGTCTTGGGCAGCCTCTGCCTCTTCAGCACTCTGACTGCACAGGTCATACGCATGATCCACCAGTCGGTCGATGGGCAGGTGACCTTTCAGCCTGTCGAGCCAGAAACCCCATTGCTTCAGGCGCACCTCACGGTCCAGATTACGTGCTTGATTGCCACGGGCTATCATCTGGTAGCGGCGTGGATCCATCGGAGTGATGGCAACGCGCGTGGCAAGTCCGTCGTTGATGTTAGCCATCGTAAACTTCTTGGCAAGGGCAATAGCCGTTCCCGTTGTCACCATGTTCCAGTGCACAGGCACGAAGTCGTTCACCGAGTCGTCGTTGGCAAAGTCCGAACCCGCATCCTCGTTCTCAAAAGCCTTCAGTTCCATGTCGCGCTTTCCTATCCAGTCGGCACCGCCGTTGGCTTTATTGGCTGATGCCAGCTCCGAGTCGAACATATAGACGTGCAGCCACATCAGCTCCTGGTCCACCTCCTCACGGGCATTCACCAATCGCTTGTAGAACTGGTTGTTCGACGTGTTCGACAGCAGCACCCTGATCATACCCTGCGGCTCCACCAAGGCAGCCTGCTTCTGTTCCTTCGACGAAGTGGTACGCTCCTTGCGTTTGCGCTTATACTCCTTCAGCGCATTGCGCGATATCTGATCCTGGGCGCGCAGCACCGACATCACCTGCTTGTTCAGCGTGTCAACCCCCGACTTACCGCTTGCAGGCGGTGCGATGATGAGCGTTTGCGGATTCATGCGGTGCTCCTGTCCGTCGTAGTGGGTGTAGGAGCAACGGGTCAGCAGCGTACAGAACATCGTACCGGCGGCGAAGATGTGCGACAGCAGATTCTCATCCTCCACGCCCTCGCACACCGTGTCGTAAGGCGGTGCCAGCAGTGGGCGCAGCCGCTGGGCAAAGGTGCGCAGCGCACTCATCTGCATACGCTTCTCGCCCTCGCCCTCCTCATGAGGCGACACGTCGTTCACGTCGCCCACTCCGGCACGTATCAGCACTTTCTGCACACGCTGGGGAATCTTCTTGTATCGGGGTCCTGACCATGCCGAGCCGGCAGCACTCTCTATCTCCGTCATGCCCCGTTCCTGAGAGATTTGCTTCACGCAGTCCAGCAGCATCAGAGCCTGAATCAGTTCCTGTGGACTCTCCACCAGATAGCGCAGGTCGCTGGCAGCCTCCAGCATTTTCCCGTGACGCGTCTCCACTTTCGGATTCTCCAGAATCCACGCGTCGCAAATGCGCTGCATCGGGGTGCCGTGGTATGCGAGGTCTGAATCCATCTTACATCCCCCATCATCCATCTTACATCCCCCATCATCCATCTTACATCTTCCATCAGCCATCTTCCTTCCCCCATCTTCCCTATACAAGCTTCCATACGCCTTATCATAGTCGGCATCGTCGTAGGTAAACAAGTGCTCGTTCAGATACAGGATGTCTTCCTCCTGAGGGGCAAACGACGTGCGAGAGGCATCTTTACACGAGTCGTCACTCTTCAGCCCGATGATGCCAGCCATGCGCAGCGCATTGTCGTAGAGGTTGCCCACCGCACGGTCGGCTGTAATCACCAGTCGCAGACCACGTCCGGGAGTCACGTGAGCCAGCATCACGGTAGGCGTCTGCACGTCAGTCTCGTCGAGCAGTTGCTGATGCTCGCTGATGAACTGCTCCCAATACTGGCGCGGGTCGGTCAGTGTGGGATTCTCCTTCACGTCGTAGTCGCACATCACCAGACCGTTCAGCCGTGCCGCCTCCTGCACACGCCAGCGATCCTCGGGACGTGGGTTTCCCTTCTTGTCGGGCGAGGTGTTGGGCATGATTTCCGACATAAATACAAATCCCGGCAACTTCCGCTTCTGGTTGTTGAAGCCTCCCTTGTCGCCGCCATCCAGCAGCTGGCGACACTTGCGGATGGTGTCCTTCACATACTGGGAGCGCACTACTTCATAGAACTCGTCGCGGGAGCATGGACGAGTTGCTTCAAAGAATCTTGATTGAATGCTAAACATGAGTTGATTTTTGAAAAAATGGTGAATAATGATTCTGTGTAACGCACATTGCCCGCAAGGGGAATATAAAACTGACACTCCACCTGTCGCTGTTCACTGTTCAGGCGTACTTCAATCTCCGACTCTGCCATCAGCCGACGTCCACGAGGTTTCGGTGTAGCATTCTCCTTGTCGGGAAACAGATGTTCCAGTTCCTCCTGCATGTCAGCGTAGGGATCCATCGAGTCAGCCTTCGCTGTCAGGTGAGCCACCAGTTTGGGGTTCTTACCTTTCGAGCGCTTCAGCTGCGAGTTGCGCGTCTTGCTGATGCCCTCATACTGAGGCTCACCTTGCGACTGCGGCAGAAATTCACAATAGTCAGTACCTTGGTACTTCAGCAACTTGCCCTTTATAGCCTCGGGCTTCGTTGTGGGACGAATAATCTTTTCTTCCATAACTTAATAAACTTGTAAAAATTATTTCAAAATTTTTAAAACTCCCGACTCCCGACTCCCGAACTCCCGTTTTCCGTGTTTTCAACTTCCAAGAAATAAGAAATAAATTTTTATATTTATATAATATATATATTATATATAATATAATTTAAAATTCTCTTTTCTTCAAAAATGCACATTTCGGGAGTCGGGAGTCGGGAGTCCGGGAGTCTCCACCCGTTACGGCTTAGAATCTACATGTCCCCAGAGGGGTGCAATGTTAGAAATTCTTACCGTCTGCGACTTAAAGGTTTTGCCCTCCTTTGTCTGGCGGTCTTGCACGCTGAATTCCAGCGACACCTGAACCCATCCACCCTCGCGCAGTTTCAATTGCGAGGCGGCGCGGGCATAGTTGCCCACAGTTTCAGCGACGATAGTATTGATGCCGTCGCTCAATACGAACTCCTGTTTGGGCAGCACGTCTGCTTTCCCCTCACGATTGGTAAATGGCACTTCTTCCAATGGCTTCATGCCCTCAATAAACATAATCTGTTGCATAATAATTTACTTTTTTAATTTTTCAATTTTTCAATTTTTCAACTTTCAATTCGATAAGCGCTTCGCTCATTTCCCAGCATCCGCAGCAGTGTCGCGGTTTCACCTTCTTGCGCCATCGTCTGCACTTGCGATTAACCAGACTGTCAATCAGAACTTTCCAGGCGCACGAAGCGCAACATTTCTTAATGCGAATCCCTGCGGGATTTCTCACAAAGCCGAAGTTAGAGCCGTCGGGAGAATTTCTCCGTTTACTGAAGAGATTATCTCTCCATACGGCAGAGAATTTCTCCGCCCTATCCGACTTGAGCCTTTCCTGCTTCCCCGCCATCAGTGGCGGATGATCTCGATTCTTTCCTTGTTTCATACTTTTGAACATTTTAATTAATAACTTTTTGTGATCACGATGCAAAAGTAGAAACAAAAAAACGGCGGCGGAAACAATCGTCCGTCGCCGTAGAGTTATAGAGAGTTATTCAGAGAGTTCTCGCTGAAAATGCTTCGTTTTAAAGAGTTTCGGAGAGTTTTGGAGAGTTTTAAGAGAGTTTTTAGAGAGTTATGCCACCTTTACCGTCAACAGCCCTCCCATATCATCGGCTATTCGTTTATATTCCCAGAACCGGTTTCCACTGACAGGTGCATCATACTCGTTCCACTTGAGCACAGGTCGCCTGAAACTCTTGTCGTCCATGCGTTGCAATTCCTGCGCTGTTGGCAGATGTTCGTGATGGGGGCAAAGTCGTTTCACCAGTCTGCAAAATCCATCGAAATCACCCTTGTTCACCAATTCCGACTCAATATCCACCAGCGGGCGGTAAACCGCGAACCATTGCCGCCCCTTCCTTACCTTCTCCGCAATTGCAATAATCGCACTTTCCTGCTGCTCCTTGCTGGGCTTAGGCGCCTTCGCCGACTTCGCCTTGCTTGCATTCACTATGCGCTGACAGTCCCTATACGACTGGCGGGGATTTTTCTTCACCACCTCTATTACCCTGCCTACCATCCTGACTTCCATACCCTCTTTCAGTTCTATGGGGCTATAGTCCTTATTGAACGGCACAAGCCATCGCTGCCCTTCCTCGTCTTCAAAATAGGCTTTCACAGTAGCCTCCTGGTCTATCTCCACCACCATGATATCACCATCTTCAGGGCTTACACCCAGTATAACGGTTATCGTGTCGCCATCATCTATTCCGGCATCACGCATCGAGTTGCCTTTTACGTCTATCTGTATCTTAGGGTGAATACTAATCATGTCGTGAGGCAGATAAAAATCCTCACAACACACGTCTCCCATCATAGTCGGCTCTCCGCATCTCGCGTAGTTTTCATAGTGCACTATAGATTCATCAATTCTTCGCGGGTTCCACCCTGCTGCGCCCAGCAGCGCAAACGCTTCTTCGATATCATCACTATTGTAATCTTCAATCATGGTTAACAAAATTATTTTATTGATTTGTAAAATTAAGTAGATTATGAAGTGAAAGAACAGAAGCAATGGACACCAGCAGAAAAATTACGCGCCTCAGGGTCACCACAACCCACACGATTAAACCACCAATGCCCACGCTTCTGCATAACGTGAGCTGGCAGCTTTCGACATCGTGTTGCGTTAAAGTGGTGTTTGAGGCGCTACGAAGCTAACTAGCTGTGTTCTTTCAAAATGTCTTAATGATGGGTGCAAAGATAATTCTTTTTCTTCGCACCCACAAATTATTCACAATATATTTTAAGGGCTCATTCCTCTGATATTGATTTTCTTCATATTTGATTTTTTTGCATTTTCCTTTGTTTTATCAGAATTATTATTAGCTTTGCAACGTCTACAAGACGGCGTGCCGCTTAATTGCCGGTTCATAACACCTCGTCAAGGAGGCATTATGTATCACACGGGTAAGAGGTATGGTGTGAGTTGGGAATCAGGTACGGTGCGATTAGAGATTATTTTGGCTTTTAATGAACGTTTTTACATCTTTCTTTGTTTTTATCCCAACAACCTCTTTGCCTCCAATGTAAGCATACACCACCCATTCATCCCCATCCAATATGGGAATGTAAAAGCAATAATTTTCAAGCTTAGCCGAGCAAGCCAAATAACATTCCTTTAACTTCTCAACTTTCTCCTTATACTCCGCCTCCTTGATAGGACTTCCTGTTGCCTCGTTAAAACTTTTGACTTCAAAAATGTGTATCTTCCCACTTTTATCCTTCATTATGAAGTCTGGGTAGGAGGAGTGGATACCTGAAGAATAGTATTGATACCTGATTTCAGAGTTTGTTGGGAAGTTCTTGCCCCAAAGATATCTATCCTCTTCGTCTTCAGTCAACACCTCTGCTTGCTTACCGCATAAATCCCCCATAAAAACAGCCCACTTCATTTCAGCTTCGCTATCGAAAGCAAAACTTTCACTGCCGTTTTTTTTCACCCATACCCAGTTGGGCACATCGACAGAATGATCATCACCTGAAAATGACGAGGATATAGGAAACGAAACTTCCTTGTCTATCTCCATGCTCTTGCCGTAGTTAATATGAAAGTTAACATACTCTTTCTTAATCGAAGGCAATACTTCTGTGTATTTAAACCATTTGCTATAATCGTTGCCCACATAATCATAACAGTCCTTTTGCAATTCTTCATCGCAATTGGCAAGCTGTTTATGCAGATTGAAGATGCTTTGAGTGTAATTGCATTCTTGCAGATCAACGAAGGAGTGGTTCTTTTGGAGTTGCTGCTCAGACATTTCTTTTAGTTTGATAGTTTTCACCTTGAAACTTTGCAATACCTCCTTGCCTTCATTCCATAGGTCAACCTGGTGCGTCTGATGTTTATTCTCTTTCATTACTCCCCATACCCATGCTTTCATGGCAAGTTGCTTCTGGTCTGAGGTTAAAGTATCGAAAGCAAGCAAG
>JAEEGG010024389.1_pt1 | contig 11734 bp, 8 predicted proteins | sample 9134161 | NCBI WGS metagenome assembly JAEEGG01 (sample SAMN16246543, study PRJNA631951) | gut metagenome | biome: gut microbiome; feature: rumen; material: CR-attached | host: Bos | place: Iran: Karaj | collected 2018-10 | reverse complement strand
ATGCCATTTGCGGTTCCACCTATGGCACCACGAACAACGGGCAGGATTGGCGCGATATGTTCGGGCTCGTGGTCAAGAACAAGAAGGCGGTGCTGAGCTGCGAATATACGGGCGAACGCACGGCCCTTGTGAACTCGGTGTTCTATGAATTTGGCGACCTGGGCTGGGGAACCTTCGTGTGGGAGCCGACCCGTTACAGCAAAAAACCGATGTTTGATCGCGATGGCCAGAAATACACGGCGAATGCGCGCCTTAGGGAACTGCGCGATATCGCGAAAAAATATAACGCGACGCTCCCGGACTGGGTGCAGAACGGCAAGGCCGTAAAGAAGTACAACGTGAAGACGACGGTCGCTTACGGCGGCTCGATTGCGCAGAGCATCGAGGGCAGCGAAATTGCCGAAGGGAGCAAGGTGACCTTTACGGCCGTTCCGCAGGAAGGTTGGGAATTTGTGGCGTGGACCGGCGACAATACGGGTAACGGCAAGGAATACACGGTGGCAAGTCTCGGCAAGGATGTGAACCTGGGCGCGACCTTCAAGTTCGTGGGCAAGGATTCGCTCAAGTACGAGGCGGAAAACGGCGTGTTCAACAAGACGGTTCTCGAGTCGACGCACGAGGGCTTTTCGGGCAAGGGCTACGCGAATCTCGATAACGAGGTGGGTTCTTCGCTGACGCTTTCCGTGGTTACTGCAAGCGAGGGCGATAAGGACGTGAAGATTGTCTTTGCGAACGGCTCTACGGCAAATCGCCCGGTAAGTGTTGCGGTGAACGGCAAGGTGCAGGTGGAATCGGTGGACTTCGAATCGACAGGTGCCTGGGAATCGTGGGATTCTAGCGTGGTGACGCTCAGGTTGCCTGCGGGTGCAAGCGCCATCACCATCGCTTCGCTCACGAAGGATGGCGGCCCGAATATCGACCGCATTGAGTTCGTGGATAAAAACGCGGTAATCCCTGTCAATCCCGGCGACTCGGCGGTGGGCGACAGCGGCACGACGGTGCTCCAGCGGATTCCCGTGCGCAGCAATACGCTCCGTAACGGTGGCCGGAACTTCCTGGTGAACGGGCGTTCTGCGGGTGCCATGAAGAACCGCGCGTCAAAAATCAGGATATATACAAAGTAATAGAACAAGGCGAGGTATGAAAATGAAGCGCGTGTTGTGTGCGGCCGTGATTGCCTTGGCTGCTGCGGAAACCTTCGGGGCGACCTACTATGTGGCCCCCGCTGGCAAGAATACGAACAAGGGAACGAAGGATAGCCCGTTTGCGACCCTCAACAAGGCGAATTCCGTGGTGAACGCGGGCGATACCGTCTGGATTCGCGGCGGCACCTACTTACATACGGATACGTCGTATGTGAAAAACGACAACATGTTCGCGGGCATTCACCTGACCAAGAGCGGTTCAAGTGATAACAAGCGCATTCATTACCTCGCGTACCCGGGCGAAAAACCGGTCATTGACTTCAGCAAGATGCCGATTGCCAACGGTTCGAACAACGTAAGGTACACTTCGGGTATCCTTATCCAGGCGCAGTACTTGCACTTGAAGGGGCTCGAAGTCAAGAACGTTCCCATGAAGGGCGAATCGAATGTGGGCGTGTACGTGTCCCGCAGTAAGCATATCTTCTTGGAACTGATCGATAGCCATCACAACGGCGGTTCGGGTTTCTTCGTGAACGAGAAGGGCTCGGGAAGCGGCGGCGGACATTTGTTCTTGAACTGCGACAGTCACGATAACTACGACCCCAACGGACGCCAGGGAGACGGCCAGAATGCCGACGGTTTCGGCGTGCATTACCAGACTGGTGGCGACACGACGAAGTTCATCGGTTGCCGTGCCTGGTGGAACAGCGACGACGGCTGGGATTTTATTAGCCAGGAGTTCCCGGTGGTTATCGAGAACAGCTGGGCGATGGGCCACGGCTACAGCAACTACGGTACCGGCAAGCCGAAGGATGGTAACGGTAACGGTTTCAAGGCGGGTAGCAGCAAGACGGGTGTGCGCCATACCATCCACAACTGCGTCGCCTGGAAAAACAAGGCGTCGGGCTTTTACGCAAACCACAGCAGCGGCGGTAACGACTGGTTCAACAATACGGCCTACATGAACGGTACTGCGTTCAACATGTGGGCGAGCACCTGGGATGCAAACGACAACCGCACTGACGGCGTCGTGCTCAAGGGCAGCAAGGCTCACGTGATGAAGAACAACATCGCCTTCCCGAACAAGACGGCCTACATCGGCGGTGAATATGCGGCGGGCGAATACAACACCTGGAACCTGAACATCACCCCGAAGGAATCTGATTTCGTGAGTGTGTCGGACCCGAGCATGACTGTGACGGGCAGGGAACTCGGGCCTCTCGGCGGTGCGTTCGGGCCGCGCCAGGCCGACGGTAGCCTTCCGGATATCGACTTCCTGAAGCTTGCAAAAAACAGCCAGATGATTGACAAGGGCGTGAATGTGGGGCTCAAGTACGAGGGCAAGGCTCCGGATTTGGGTGCGTACGAATACGGCTATGTGTCGCCTGTTATAGTGCCGGTCGATACCACGCCGAAGGATACTGCTGTAACGCCGATTGTCGTTCCGGTCGATTCGACTGCGGATTCTACGAAAATTTCTGCGGGTGATTCGACGACGTTTGTGCGCTCGCTTCCGCAACGCAGGCCGAACATGCAACAGCCGGGCCGCCTGTTCTATGTGAACGGTCGCTCGGTGAACGCGCTACGTGCAGGTAACCGCAAGGCATCGAGAATCAGGACTTATTCAAAATAACGGGGTAGGTTGTGAAAAAGATGAGTTTATTCAAGACGGCGCTTGCCGGGGGATTGCTTGTTGCATCCCTTGCCGCTACGGCTACGGCGCAGACTATCGTAAATGACCGTTTCTGGAAAGATACGGACGGCAACTTTATCTATTCGCAGGGCGGTGGCGTGCTCCAGGTGGGCGATACGTTCTACTGGTACGGAGTCAAGTACAACGGCGCCGTTACATACGCGGCGAACCCCACCAAGAAAAACGACGATACCGGATTTGCGGGCGTCACCTGCTATTCCTCGAAGGATTTGGTCAACTGGAAATTCGAGGGAATCGTGCTGAAACCGAGCGAAGCGGGCGGTGGATGGTTCGGGCGCATTGGCGTCGTGTACAATGCGAAGAGCAAGAAGTATGTGCTCGCGGGCCAGGGCGCAAGCCCGAGCTGGGAATTTGGCGAGTATTTTGCCACCAGCGATTCCCCTACGGGACCGTTCAAGTTTGCACGCGTGCAGCCCGAAAGCGAGATGACGTTTTTTGTGAACAACAATACCGGCGACCAGACGCTTTTCCAGGATGATGACGGCAAGGCGTATGTGATTGCGTCCAACGTGAAAGGCCGTACTAACTTGTACGTAGCACCGCTCCGTGAATCGGATTTTTTGGCGATTGACGGTTCCAGGACGGTGAATATCCACAAGAGTCGCGTGGGTGGCCGCGAAGGGAACGCCATGTTCAAGCAGAACGGTGTTTACTACTTCTGCTCTTCTGATTTGCATGGCTGGAATACCTCGCAGACATATTGCATGTCGGCGACAAACATCCTGGGCCCCTACAGCGAAGAGTTCGTACTTGAAGGAACGCAGCACGACTTTAGTCACGTGACTCAGACCGGATTCTTTGTCATGGTGAAGGGCTCGAAGGGCTCGTTTGTGGTGAATGCGGGTGACCGCTGGAGTGATTTCGCGGGGAATGGCCTCGGTTACAACCAGTGGCTGCCTATTTCTTTCGAGACGGGCAAGCCCGTGTTCCATTCCCTGAGCGAGTGGAACATCAACGTGAAGGAAGGCACGTGGAGCGTGGGCGCGGGCAACAACTATTGCCTGAATCCGACCTTTGAGGCGGATCGCGTGGGCCAAACAACCTTGACGGGCTGGAAACTGGACAAGGCCGATGCCAACAACATCAATTCCACATCCAAGAAACGCACGGGGCGCTGGGGTCTCTACCTGACGGACAGCAAGACGCTCACGCAGACATTGACGGTGCCCAATGGGAAGTACACCCTGAGCGCCTACGTGCAGAGCAGCGGCGGGCAGAGTTCCGCGAAGATGTTCGCGAAGGATTTCGGCAGCAGCGAGCAGAGCGTGTCTATTGCCGCGGCTGCAGGCAACTGGACGAAGAAGGCAGTGGAAAACATCACCGTGACGAACGGGAAGATTACCATCGGGTTTAGCACGGCGGGCTCTTCTAGCCAGTGGATTGCTGTCGACGATATCGAACTCATCAAGTCGGGCAAGAGCTACAAGGTGTCGCTCGATGCCGGAATTGGCGGAACGATTGCCCAGAATATCGCCGGTACAGAAATTCCCGAGGGCTCGAATGTCACGTTTACCGCGACACCTCTGGACGGCTGGGAATTTGCAGGCTGGAGCGGAGATGCGAGCGGGCTCGTCAAGGAATACACGGTGGCAAGTCTCGGCAAGGATGTGAACCTGGGCGCGACCTTCAAGTTCGTGGGCAAGGATTCGCTCAGGTACGAGGCAGAAAATACCGTATTCAAGCAGGCGCTTTTCGAGGACAAGCACGAAGGCTTTTCGGGCAAGGGCTACGCGAACCTGGACAATGCGGTGGGTTCCTCGATTACATTTGCGCTTTGCCTGCCCGAAGGCGATGAACGCAAGGTTAAGCTGACTTTCGCGAATGGCGGGAGTGCCAACCGACCCGTAAGCATTTCGGTAAACGGCAAGGTTCTGGTAGAAAAGCTGGACCTGGAGCCGACTGGCGGATGGACCACATGGAACGATGCGGAATTGACGCTCAAGATTCCCGCCGGCGTAAACACCCTGGAAATTGCGTCGCTCACGGAAGACGGTGCCCCGAATATCGACAAGATAGAGTTCGTGCGGGCAGACTCCGGTACGACCGTACTGCGCAAGATTGCCCCTGCAGAAGTATCCAAGGCCCGCACGGGCAAGCGGTTCTACGTGAACGGCCGTGCGGTAAACGCTCTGCGTGCAGGTAACCGCAAGGCAATGCAACCCACATTCGCGAAGTAGCAGCACCGTAGTCCGCGGACAACTGGCAATTTCTTGTACCCTACCCCCGGAGCAAATCCGAGGGTATTTTTGTGGGCAGAAAGGAGTTTTGTATGGGATGTTTGAACTCTATTCGCGTATTGGGCCTCTCGGCGGCGCTTGCCTTTGCTGCATCGCCCGTTATCAAGGTCGATTTTGACATGAGCGGCCGCAATTCGAGCGAGGTTACGGAACCGAATTACGTGCCCTGGGTGGTTACAGGTGTTACTTCCAAGGATACGACGCTTTCGGGAGTGAAAGTGAATATCGCTGGTAGCGGAAACCTCAAGGCGAACTGGTACAAGGCGGGGGTTCAGTCCCCGAGTTATGCACGCCTTGTATGCGACGGTGTGATGGTCGAAAATGGCGGAGACATCGCCCTAACCTTCTCGAATCTCGCGGCCGGAACGCATAGCCTCCTTTTGTACCTGAACAATGTCGATGGGGTTGCGGCGAGCAATAGCATCGATGTCTACGTGAACAACTCGAAACAGACCTCGGTCAAGCCCACGAACCGTGCGCTTTCGACATCCGAAGCGGCGATTGCCTATGTGACTTTTAATGTAAGCGGTACAAGTGCTTCTACGGCGGTAAAACTGAATATGGGCACGATTACCCTGAACGGTTTTGAACTGAATGTGCCCAACGTGGCGGCTCAGGCCACAAGCCCTTCTCCGACGGATTTGGATTACCATGCTCCGCATGAAAACGGAGCCCTGACGCTTTCGTGGACGGCGGCGAGTTCTGCGAAAAAGCACCAGGTGTATTTTGGAACGGATTCTGCGGCGGTTTTGAATGCGACGACATCAACCTCAAACATTTACAAGGGCGAGCAGACGGCAACGACATACAAGGCCACGAACACGAATCCGTTGCAGACCTATTACTGGCGCGTAGATGAGGTCGATGCGAACGGAACGGTCACGGCAGGGAATATATGGTCGTTCAAGCCGGGCCGCGTCGCGTTCGAGGGTGCCGAAGGTTATGGCCGCAACGCCCTGGGTGGCCGCGGCGGCAAGGTGGTGTACGTGACGAACCTGAACGATGACGGTGCAGGCTCCTTGCGCGAGGCGTGCACGGCAGAAATTGGCCCGCGTACCATCGTGTTCAAGGTGTCGGGAATGATTCAACTCAAGAGCCGCCTGGTCTGTAATCAGGACTACGTGACGATTGCGGGGCAGACGGCGCCCGGCAAGGGGATTACCATCAAGAGCGCGCCCATCGGCTTTACGGGCAAGGATATGGTGATTCGCTTTATGCGGGTGCGTCTGGGTTACGGTGCGACTTACGATGGCATGGGGCTTACGGGCGGTGACCACAGTATTCTGGATCACGCAAGCATCAGCTGGACGATTGACGAAGCGTTTAGCAGTCGCGGTGGCAAGAACCTGACGCTTCAGCGTACCCTGATTTCGGAAGCGCTGGATGTTGCGGACCATCAGAACTATGCGGCGGGAACGGGACATGGATATGCGGCGACTATCGGCGGCGATATCGGAAGTTTCCACCACAACCTGCTTGCGCACAATGCGGGGCGCAACTGGAGTCTCGGCGGCGGGCTAGATGGTAACGGCTATTATGCGGGTCGCTTGGACATTTTCAATAATGTGGTCTATAACTGGAAAAGTCGTGTGACCGATGGCGGTGCGCACGAGGTGAACTTTGTCGGGAACTACTACAAGGAAGGTGCCGGCACGACGCTTCACGGCTACACGCTGCGTGCCCAGTTCGAAGGAACCGGCAAGGGTTCGCAGGCATACTACTACCACAACAATATTCTGCAGGCAGCTGGTGGCTCGTTTACCTGTAACGGGAGCGATGACAACTGCGGGCGCGAATACACGCTGAGCGGCGGGCAGGTTCTTGATTGGGAGCCCTGGAACAGCAATCCGTTCTTCGCCTCTTATGCTACGGTGCAGAGTGCCTCGGCTGCATACAAGGATGTGTTGAGCGATGTGGGCCAGAGCATGCCGATACTTGACAATCATGACCAGCGCATGATTCGGGAAACCAAGAGCGGAACCTATAGCGTCGTGGGTTCGGTCGGCAAGACCAAGGGGATTCCCGATCGCGAAACCGATGCGATTGATACGGCGAATATCAAGGGCTGGGAGCCCTATCCGAACGTGAGCAGGGCGGATGATTACGATAGCGACCTTGATGGGCTCCCGGACTGGTGGGAAAACATGTATGGCTATAATCCGAAATCGAAGAGCGGCGACTTCAGCGATGCAAATAAGGACCGCTTAGGCGATGGCTGGACCGAACTGGAACGCTACCTGGAATGGATGGCTCGCGCCCATTACACCTTCGCGAAGGGCGAAACCCAAGTAATAGACCTTGCGCAGTTTACCCGCGGTTACGACGGCGGTAGTTATACTGTGAATGCTCCGAACGGTGTGACTGCAACCGTAAACGGCTCCAAGATGACGGTAAAGCTTGCCGATAATTTCGGTGGCGTGGGCTACATCAAATTTACACTCAAGGACAATGCGGGCGATACCTTTAGCCGCTATATCGGCGTGACGCAACTGCTTGCAATTTCAAATGCGTCGGGCGAATCGGAAGATTTGCAGGATACGACATCTGTTGTCGCGGGCGATTCTACGGCAACAGATTCTTTGACGACTTCGATTGTAACGTCCTCTCCTGCGAAAAATTTCCACTACACCGTTGCGGATAACATCGTGAGCCTCTACGGCGTTCCCGCAAATGTACAAATCCGTGTAACCGACCTGAGTGGCAGAAACCCGATGCTCAGCAAGAATGTGCTGACCGCAGACGGAACCGCTTCGGTGGATCTGCAACCCTTCGGCAGGGGCGTCTATATAGTGAATGTCCGCGGAATGGCCCGCGACGGTTCCCGTCTGAACAAGACCATCAAGGTCATGCGCAAGTAAACCGCAAAAGAATACATCACGCATCCTCGAAACCTAGGCTCAAACGAGTCTAGGCTTTTTTAGCCTCCTTTCGGTCTGTCTACTGCACCTCCGCTTCCAGCACCTTCCTAATCATATCCGCTTTCGGCATTTGCGGCAAGTAATCCTGCACGAACTGCATGTCCAGTTCGTCAACTATCTTTCTATAGCTTAGGATGATTTCTTTATAGTAGTCGAAGGGCAAGTTTGACTTGTTGCGGATCAGTTCGAGCAGCATGCGTTCCCTGTTATACATTGTAACGGTAGCGCCATTGACTGTTTCTTGTACGGCACCGAGAAACAGGATGTCGCTGTTCTCGAACTTCAGCACAATACGGTTGTCGAAAATTTTTGCTCCCCGCTCAGTTGCCAGGTAATATTTCTCGGGGATGGTATCGGTCAAGCCGTAATGATAAAAAGCAGAATTCATCGTAAAAACCGCCTTGGGATATTTTGCGGAGATTAGTGAAGCCTCTGGAACATCCTTGCTCCCGGAATAGAATCCTTTTGCGATGCGGAACAAGCGGCCTTCGGCAAGGGCCTTTTTTATCAGGTATTTTGAGCCGAACCTTTCAATGCATTGGGCGAGCGTCTGAATCATATTCTTTCCTAAATTCTGTAAAATGCGCATTTTTACAGAATTATGGTAAAAATATACACAATTTCGCCAAAAAACAAGGCGATAAGCGATGCTTGAGGTGCTTTGAATTTGTGCGACACTGTCGCACAAATCTGCGGATAGCAGCCAACAACCCACTTTCTTATTTCAAAAGCTTGTTCTCTCCGATAGATTCCAGTACTGTCATCTGCGAAATCGCAATCTGGTTCAGCTTTTGCAATCGTTCTGGCTGCGGCAAGCCTTCCTTAATCAGTACGGAATTCAACGATTCCATGTTCGAAAGGCATATGAGCTGGTTTACCGTCGCATAGTCGCGGACATTGCCCTGCAAATCGGCGTGTGCATCGCGCCATTCCTTAGCCGTAAATCCGAATAACGCAACATTTAGAACATCGGCTTCGTTTGCGTAAACCATGCTCATCTGTTGCTTTGTAAGTGTTGCCGGAATCAAATTCTGCTTGATGGCGTCCGTATGGATATGGTAGTTGATTTTTGAGAGTTCACGACGTAGTGACCATCCTAATTGAGCCTGTTCCGCTGCCTTGAGGCGTTGGAACTCCTTAACCAAGTACAATTCGAATTCGACAGAAACCCAACTTGCAAATTTGACGGCGATATCATATTGTGCAAAAGTCCCGCCGTTAACACCATTTTTAGAAATGAGTCCAATTGCACCAGTTTCTTCAATCCATCGAGAAGGGCTCATAGTGAACGAATGGCTACCAGCTTCTTTTAAAAAGGGGTCGAATTCGACCCCTTTGAAGTCGGGATTGTTCAACATTTCCCATAAACCTAAGTATTCTATTGTATTTTTTGACCTCATCCAATTTTTCACAACATCCTTAGGCTCCACAGGATTCTTTTGCCGAGCAATATCAGTAATGCAGGCATAATCGACGCCGTTAACGAGCATTGTTTTGATTTCACGGTTCATGACGTTTATTCGTTTCATCTTTTACTCCTTTTTTGCTACGGACAAGCGTAAAACCGTAGTGTTTGAAATTTTGGGCACTAGAACGTTTGTGCACTAATAAATATAGTTCCTCAAGGGGTGAGTGTCAAGAGATTTTCGTTTTTTTTGAAACGAAATTTGAAAAAATGTAAACTGTCATTTTGTGACAGTTGATGAATATATATTTGTAGTATAACCAAATGGAGGCTTTTATGGAACAGAATCAGAAAACCATTAGAGTTATGGGAACGGGCTTTGTCAAAATCTCTCCGGACACCACGAGACTCACTTTTTCTATAGATTCCAAGCACGATTCCTATGAAAAGGCATATAACGAGGCCTCCCTAGGTAACAAAGGTTTGAGGGATGCTCTTGAAAAGCTGAATATTCCGAAGGAATCTCTTAAGACATCAGATTTCTCGATAAGTAAACATCGGGAATGGATTAGCAAGGAAGTCCGGTGGCTTGTCGAATATCATTTGAATCAAAGTCTCTCTATTGAGTTGCCTTTGGATAGTGTTCTTACATCAAAGGTTATGTCGACTTTGGGAGCCGCGTGGCCTGAACTCGAAGTGAACATATCTTTTATCAGGAAAGATTCTCACGATGTCAAGCTTCAAATTCTCGAATCGGCAGTCAAGGATGCCCGCGAAAAAGCCGAGGTGATCGCTATGACGCTTGGACATAAGCTAGGCGGTATCGTAAGTGTCGATTACTCCAGACGTAGCATTGACGTTTATGTTGGTCGGGAAGATTATAACATGGTGGCTGATTTAGCAGAAAGTTCCGGCTCGCAATCTGTTGATTATACCCCTGATGATATTGAAGCAGGAGATACTGTTGAAACAGTCTGGTATTTGGATTAGACAAAATAGAGGATTGATTTTATTGTTGATAAAATCAATAAGGCAACAAAATTCAATCTATGATGATGCCTTTTGCAAACATTTTGTCGCGATGCTTGAAGTATTTGTCAAGTTCTTTTTCGACTGCTTTGAAAAATTTTTTCGCATTCGGGTCTACATGCAGTAGCATACCAGCTAAATCACGCATCCAATTAAAGCGCACCATCGAATCTGCGGTGTCGAAAAAATCGCGTGTAATATGTTCTCTAGTCGATTTATGCTCCTTCAAAAGTTCATCAATGGCTTCGTCATCGCCAAAATCGTATATGGTCTTTTCTCCCAAATTAGAGAAATCTGTACTGATGAGTTTCATAAAATAACACCTTTCCTCCCTAATATACCACTTTTTTTATAGAAAGTCAATGTTGAAACAGTCTGGTATTTGGATTAGTATATTACTGAATTTGCGTTCTTTCCTATTTTTGCAGTGAGGGCGTCTTATGTCAGATCGGAACATCATAAAACTTAGATTGCCGATGCGGGCAAGTCAAAGGAGCAGAATTATAGCCATGGTGGCAGCACTCCTGCTCATTGCTGTGCTGTTTGTAGAAAATTTCTGCCTTGATTTCGATTGTGTGTATATGGGAGTCTCAATCTTTGTGTTTGTCGGAATATCTTATGTTCTCCGTTTCGTCTCTGATATTTTTACAGAGATGTTTGCTAGTTTGTTGGCGGCTTCGCTTGGCGCGTTCGTAGAGGCTGTAATAACATCTGTCGTCATTAATTCAATTTTCGACTGTAAATTCGATAAAAACTTTGGAACGCTATTTTTCTTTTGCTACTGTTTCTGCTTGTTGTCTATGGTCTTTATGCTCATGTGGAAAGAAAGACGCAAAGAAAAAACGGAAAAATACTAACATCGATGAATGCTAAACAAGGTAGGTCTATATGGACAAACGATACATTAATAGATTTGAAAGTTTCTATAGTAGTAGGGCTTCCCTAGTTTGGTACATGGGCTCTTTGGTATATTGCTTTGAGAAAAAAAAGGAATTGGTTAGCGTTCCTGGAAATCTTTGGTCAGTCATTTCATTTCGGATATCAGATTGTGTCATTGATTTGTATCAGTTCGATTTGGCGATGGAAGAACGCATCAATAATATGGAACGATACTTTAACGATGGCCGAGATGTTGTTGATGACCTTGTTCAAAATGATCCTGAACTTAAGGTTAAAACAGATGCGCTATACGAATATTTGCGGAATGTAAGAGGGTTTACATATGAAATTATAGATTTACACGGAATCCCTTATACAGATAGACTCTCCGCAGAAGAACAAGTAGA
>JAEEGG010024379.1_pt1 | contig 11739 bp, 14 predicted proteins | sample 9134161 | NCBI WGS metagenome assembly JAEEGG01 (sample SAMN16246543, study PRJNA631951) | gut metagenome | biome: gut microbiome; feature: rumen; material: CR-attached | host: Bos | place: Iran: Karaj | collected 2018-10 | reverse complement strand
ATCGTATTCCGGTAATAATGAACTGATCAGATCCTTATATTCCTTCTGATCCATGCCGATCTGTTCAAAGAATCTTTTTGCGTATTCAGGATAGTTCTCCATCTCAAAATCGATCAGGTCCTCCTGGAACACCGCACAGGCAAAGCCGTGCGGCAGATGATAATTCTCCGTCAGATAGTAGCCGACATTATGGGCAAAGGTCGTTCCGGTCACATCGATCGCCAGACCGCCGTAGAGAGAACCCAGATAGATGTCATCTCTGTACTGTTCATCGAAAGATCCGTTATATGATTTCAGTCCCGGAAGCAGATATCTGATCCCTTCCAGTGCATCATTCCTGGAAACATCAGTGGCCTTGTTGGAGAAGTAGCTTTCGTTGCAATGCGTCAGAGCATCAACAGCTGTTGAAACAGCCACCTTCAAAGGCATGGAGTAAGTATATTCCGGATCGCAGAAAGCATATGTCGCGTAGAAACGCTCGTTATGAATGCTGCTTTTTCTGCCGCTGTTCTTGCTCAAGACAGAGACCTTTGTAACCTCGCTGCCTGTTCCGGCTGTGGTCCCGATCAGGATCAGAGGCAGAGCCTTGTTCTCCCATTTCTGCTGATAGAGCTCTTCTTCGGTCTTCGCATCATTGTATTTCAGGCAGGCAACGACCTTGGCTGCATCCAGAGCCGATCCTCCGCCGATGCCGACGACACAGTCGACATCCTCCAGCATCGATCCCGCTTCCAGTACAGAACTGACTTTCGGGTTCTCGCTGATCCGATCATAGATCAGATACTCTTTGCCCTCGATCGCCGAGAGAAAATCATCCAGCGCACCAGAGAGTTTTGCACTGCTTTTTCCGCAGACGATCAGAAAACGATCCCCCAGTGATCTGATCAGATCACGGTTATCCTTTACAACATCTTTTCCGTATAATACGTTTACTTTCTCACTGATTATCATATTGACCCCTGTTCAACATGATTATATCACGGGGTATAATGTACATGGAGGCAACAGAAATGATCAGAAGAAAAAACGAATACAGAAACGAGATAAGAGAACACATGCGCGGCGGTGACGGGCAAGTCCTTATCGACAACCTCTTTGAAAAAGACGAGCTGCTCGGCAGATCCAGAATGCTTTCAAGACTGACCCTGGAACCGGGCTGCGGTGTCGGCATGCATCAGCATGACAATGAACAGGAATACTTCTACATCATCAAAGGCAATCCTGTCTATTATGACGATGATGAAGAGATACAGCTCTATGAAGGCGACTCCACGCTCTGTGAAGACGGCCATTCCCACGGCATCGTCAACAGAAGCGATGAGACAGTCGAGATACTGGCCTGCATCCTGCTGAAATAAGGAGAAACAGATGGCAAGCAAAACTTATACCTGTCCTCAATGCAACGCATCACTGCAGGTGGAAGAAGGCGTAAGCGAAACAGTCTGTCCAAACTGCGGCATCAGACTGACGATTCCGAACAATCAGGCCTTTGTGACAAAAAGCTTCGTGACTGCCGACGGTCTGACACTTGCTACGGCAGATGTTCCTTCGGACTACATCCCGGAAGCTCAATACGAAGCAAGATGGCAGTCGGAAATGGTCCCCCATTACTACAAGCTCAAAGCCTGTCCGGAAGCAAGAGGCATCTACATGTCTTCCTTCTCCAAGGAACTCTACAACGATCTGAAAAATCCCTTCTTGAAAGGAATGGTATCTTTAGTAGCCAACAGCACCAAAAACGGCTATCAGAAATTCACTGAACCGGAGGTCTTCCTCAAATCCGAAGCGGAAAGGATCGCCGGCATCCCTCTGACCGCTGTCGCCAAAGCACCTCTTCCCAGTATCCTGGGAAGAAATCCCGAAGCGGCGCAGGCCAATCTGAAAAACGATATCTATAAGTATTCTCTGTTTACCGAGATCACACCGAAAGTACTCAATTCAATCTGCGAATCCGTGCTTTACCGCTATGTCGGCAAACTCAACGATAGAGATGTCATCGTCTTGGCCGGCATGGACTACGAAGGAGCCGAACTGGACTATACGCCTTCCGGACTCGACAGCATCAGCGATGCTGCCGGCAAGACCATCGGCAAACTGAAAGATTCCTTTGAAAAATCCTTTGGCAGGAAGATGCCTTCAGGTGACACGATCAAAGAGAAATTCTCCGATGTGCTCAGCGGCAAGGAGAAGATGACGATGAAAGACATGATGAACGGCGGACTCATCGGCAAAATGATGCGTGATTCCAAAGATCAGAAAACGGAAACCGTCATTGAAAAAGAAACACCGCAAAGTGATGAACCGCTGCCCTTCGGTCACGGCAGACATGTCGATCATATCCTGAGCGGTGCCGCAAGAACTTACTATGCGATGTATTACGCCGAGTATGATGAAGAAGTCCTGCCGGTATTCATGCGTTTCGTCTCATCGATCATCCCCGATCCGGGTCTTGAACAGCGTGAGATCGCCATGATCAACAACAAGATGGCTGCAATTGCCCAGGAGGTCGCCCGCAATCAGCAGATCGCGATGCAGAAACAGATGCAGCTGCAGCAGAATCAGGCCAGAACCGCTCAAATGCTGGCTGACAATGCCAGATCCATGTCCGACGGACTCATGGATTCCTGGAACAAGAAGATGGCATCTGATTCCAGGATCTCTCAGGCCAGATCGGAAGCCACCATGGGCGTCAACACCTATCAGAACAGCTACGGTCAGAACGTACAGGTCTCTGTAGCGGCCGATCATGTCTATCAGAATCAGTACGGAGATGTCTACGGCGTATCCGGAAATGCCCTGGATCAGGATGTCTTAAACCAGATCAACTGGACGGAGTTAAGCAAGAAATGAAAAAACTGTTAACGATCTTTACTGCAATATTATTATCTTTATCCCTCAGCGGCTGCTTCGGCTATCACAAGATCACTGTGAGGAAGAATCATCAGGAAAATGTGACCTCTTATCCCCGCCGTGCTAAGGCCGGTGAGACCGTCACGATCTACACGGTATCCGTGACCGATGCCGACATGTATGTCAATTATAACGGCATCTCATGCAAATACGTCGAGGAAGGCGTCTATGAATTCGTGATGCCGGACTGCGATGTCGAGATCACCGTTGTCATCAAGTCCAACGGACTGGCATAACAGACAGGAGCTTTATCAGAAACGATAAAGCTCCTTTTCTTTTTTCGTAACAAAAGAAATATGCATACGCCTTATCCCGGAATTCTTCTTATTGTATGATTAATATACATAAAGGGAATCATCATGAAAATATTGTGGAAACTGTCTAAAGAAGCCATCCGTTACCGGATGCTGTATATCCTGGCGATCACTGCCACACTTTCACTGACTCTGGTCAATCTGGCGGCACCCAAAGTGCTTTCCTCTTTGACTGCGATCGTCAAAAACGGTGTGACGGCTGAAGGCCTGATTCAGATCAGGAAACTCGCACTGATCCTGGTGGGGCTTTACCTGCTAAGGATCCTTTTCCGTTTCATGAGCAGCTATCTTTCCCACAAGGCGGCCTGGTATCTGGTCGGAGATCTTCGCACCAAAGTCTACAGCAAGCTCTCCACCATGCATCTGGCCTATTTCCATGACAAACAGACGGGAGATCTTATGAGCAGAGTCGTCAATGATACCAGAGACTTTGAACTTCTCTATGCCCATATGATCCCGGAGACCATCACCAACATCGTCACGTTTTCAGGTGTTCTGATCATCCTGATGAGCATCAATCCCAAACTGGCGCTGATCACCTGTGCACCGATTCCGCTGATACTGATCTCAGGCTTCATCTTTGCCAGAAAAGTACGTCCCTTCTTCCGTGTTTCCCAGCAGAAAATGGGTGAACTCAACGGCCGGCTGCAGGACAATCTCTCCGGAATTCATGAAATACAGGCTTTCGGACGGGAGGAATATGAAACCGGAAGGATCAACGAGAAGAACTTCGAACATGTCAAAGCCATGCTGCAGGCATTAAAAGTATCGGCAGTATTCCATCCCAGTGTAGAATTCATCTCTTCGATCGGAACGATCCTGGTTGTTGCCTTCGGAGGCTATCTGGCTTACAGCGAAGGACTGCAGGTGGAAGACATCGTTGCTTTCCTGCTTTATCTCAGTCTCTTCTATCAGCCGATCACCGGACTGGCGAACCTCGTCGAAAACATGCAGCAGTCTCTGGCCGGTGCGGAAAGAGTCATCACCATACTGGATGCTCCGAGCCAGATCAAAGACAGGCCGGATGCAAAACCGATCGAAAACGTCAAAGGCGAGATCACCTTCGACCATGTCAGTTTCTCCTATGTGGACGGCATTCCTGTTCTGAACGATGTTTCCTTTACCTGTAAGCCGGGAGAAATGCTGGCGCTGGTCGGACCGACAGGTGTAGGCAAGACAACCATCACCGAACTGCTTTCCCGCTTTTATGAACCGGATTCCGGAAGGATCCTGATCGACGGAATCGATATTCAGGATGTCACGATCGAAAGCCTCAGGCTTAATATCTCCACTGTTCTGCAGGATACATTCCTGTTTAACGGCACAATCGCTGAAAATATCAGCTACGCCAGACCGGAAGCGACCATGGAAGAGATCAGGGAAGCCGCAAGAACAGCCAATATTGATAAGGAGATCGAGGCCATGCCCGACGGCTATGATACGCTCACGGGTGAAAGAGGAGTCAAGCTTTCAGGCGGTCAGAAACAGCGCATCGCCATTGCCAGAGCAGTATTGCGACGCTCTCCGATCATCGTTCTGGATGAGGCGACGGCAGCCGTAGATGTCGAGACTGAGCAGCAGATCCGCAATGCGATCAATTCTCTTTCCGGAAAACGCACAATCATCGCCATCGCTCACCGTTTAAGCACGATCCGTACTGCACAGCAGATCCTGGTCATTGAAAACGGCAGCATCATAGAAAAAGGTACACATGAACAGTTGCTTTCGATCAACGGTCAGTATGCCCGCATGAATGATATTCAGAAGAAAAACGAGTAAACTCGTTTTTTTCTTAACCGATCACCTGATACCTTAATCTGAGATAACTGTCTTCCAGTCTGATACAGTCGATCAGTTTTAATACGCCTAATCCGGATAATTCTTCTTTGCTTGTCAGAGATCTGCCATCGACTAAGGTAGCTGTATCTTTCCCTCCGATCAGGACCGGAGCCACGACGATATCGACATAATCAAACAGCTTGTCTCTCAAAAACAATGAATTCACCGTTCCTCCCGACTGTACCGTGAGCCTTTCACAGTCATATTTCTCTTTTAATTCCCTCAAAGCATCTGCCAGAGAGAATTCTTCCTGATAAATGATATGCAGATTGTCTTCTCTGACGGAAAAAGCAGGATGGGACGGATTGGAAGTGATCAGCACAAATTCCTTTGACAAAGCACAGAAATATTGCACACCATGTTCACTAAGATGGCTGTTGTCCAGCAGGACAAAGGAAACGATCGTCTTCTGCGGCATGTCTTTTTCATTGACACCCATCTTTTCCTGCACTCTTCCCGTATTGAAAGACCACAGATCAGTCTCCTGTTCCAGTTCATAATACTGATGCAGGCCCTCTTTCAGCCCGTTGATTTTGGGAAAATCCTTATCCACATCCATGCTATCTGTCGATCCGGTGCTGATCTTTCCGTCCACAGACATCAGCATGAACAGTGTCGTCACAGGTCTCTCCATATCCTTCTCCTTCTTTCTTTATACACAATTATAAAGAAATACTGCCGTTTCCGGCAGTATTTCCTTAGTTGTTTGCGGGGATCATGATCATGGAACCGTCACTCACCACTTCCGGAAGCACACCGTTCCATTTGTCATAGTACATCTTCTGTAAGATCTCGGGAGTCAGGCTCTCGGAAGTCGTTTCATTGACATAAGCTTCCGCATCGGCTTCGATTCTCTTGACCTCTGCTTCGGCATTTGCCTGGATGATCTTTGTCTCAGCTTCCGTTTCTGCTCTCAGTTTGTTCTGCTGAGCGACTTGTTTTGCTTCGACCGCATCGGTAAACGCATCCGTGAAGTCGATATCTTCGATCGAAGTCGAGACCAGTTCAATGTTGTATTTTGACAATGCATTGCTTAATTCATCTTCAATGCCCATCGCCAGTCTTGTACGGTCGGTGATCAGCTCTTCCGCAGTATATTTGGCAGTCACAGTCTTGACGGCCTCCATCACACTGGGTGAGATGACTGTGGAGTAGTAATTCTTTCCGATCGTTGAGTAGATCGTCATGGCTTCATTCTTGGAGATCTGATAGTTGACCGTATAGATCATATTGACCTCCTGGATATCCTTTGAGAATGCGCTCAGATTCACTGTTTCCTTCTGGATCCTGTTATCCATCTTGATGACGGACTGCCAGGGGAGCTTGAAGTGAACGCCTGAATCCAGTGTGTAATTCTCAACCTTTCCGAATGTGACGATTACGCCTGTGTGACCGGTCGGAACCTTTACCGTGCAAAGAAAGCCGACCATGACGCTGCAGACAACAGCCAATACGATAATAATGATCTTCTTTGTTACTTTGTTCATTGTTTTGCCTCCTTTTTCACATATCAGGCCAGGCAATGAACTATGATACATAAAAAACTCATAAACCTAGCCTTCAAATCAAATTTCACCAACTTTCCGCTCACGTCAGGGTTAACGACGATTCGATTTAAAACTATTTATGAGTTCATATTTAACTCATTATATGGTCATATGACCATCTGAATATATTATACAATACTTTTTACAGAATGCAATAGAAAATTGAAACTTTTTTATTCTTCCCCTTTTAAGCGCTTTACAGCCTCCGGATTATTCGCCGTGATCATGGACAGTATCTGACAGCTGTCCATTTCCGGACATTCCCCGCAGGTCTCAATCCCTTTCTTCAATGCACACTGGCGTATGCCACACAGTCTGTCACAGAACATGGTCTTGACGCCGTCCCTGCGGCAGCCTTCGCAGTTGATCATTTCCGGAAGGATTTCCGTCTGATTCAGTTCACTCCACAGTTTCGCCGTATTCTCACGCAGTTTCTGATCATTTCTGATGGTCGCAATATAGGCATCACACTGTTCACAATCCAATCCGCAGTATCCGATCATTTCTTTCATTGTTTTCTCCCTGAAATCTTTCTTTCTGATATCTTCCCATTGTCTGTTTTCACACCAGTAAACAGTCTTTTCACTCACATCATATACCATCGAGACCACAGTCGGACATACTTCCTGGCTGACAGCCTTCAGGATCTCGACACCGTCCTTTACATCAATATTATCACCGGATTCTCTTAACATCCTCTCTGCAGTCTGATATCTTTCCAGACCCATCCAGGGATGTTTCTCACTGTCCATCTTGAACAATGAGAAATTGGTCAGGACTTTATATTCCGGCCTTTCAAAGTACAGTGATCCCTGTCCGGGAATGATGTAGAGCACATTTCCGTCTTTATCAGACAAAGCTGACATGAAAGTCAGACCGGGGATGCTGCAGGTCTTTTCATGTTCTGCAATCTCCCTGATCTCTTCCATCGTCTTGTTCTGCGCAAGCAGATCGATGTCCAGATTGATGACATTGTATGCGTTCTCTGTCGGATTGCTTCTTTCATCAAAAGGCCAGCAGGTCGGCATCCCGACAAAATCCCCTCTGTCGTTGCCGCCAAACAGCGGCATCCATCCTTCCCTGGCATCATTGATCTCGATACAGACGCCTCTGTTATCTATGCGGACTCTGTATTCCATATCCAGAAGATCCAGATTCCAGCCGACGAGCGTCTTTCCTTTATTGACAACGAAACTCGTGCACATGGCCTAAGCGATATCTTCTTTTCTGATCTTCAGCGCCAGCCAGGACAGGCAGGCACCTACCGCAAAGGGGATCGCACCCAGCCAGAGGCTCTTATCTGCGATCACAAATACTGCCGCAACATAAGAAAGCAGTGCCAGGAAACCCAGCCATTTCACAATACTAGTCTTCTTCATTTTTCATTCTCCTTCTTTTCATCATCTTCATCATTTCCAAACAGACCGAATGCAATGCCGAAACAGATCCCCATGCAGATGCCGATCGTCCAGTCATGCATCGAAGCAGCGAATACGATACTCCATAGAACTGTCATGCTTATCGCAAATACACTTTTATTCTTCATTTTTCTCCAATTCTTCTCTTGTGATCCTGTAAACATAATGTTTTACTCCATCAGGATCATCATATTCTTTGATCCTTTTCATACCGATCGATGCTGCCGTGGAATAAGAAGCAACGTTACTGTCAGGCATATAGGAATACAATGCATCAAATTCCCTGTTCATAAAACCCCAGTCTCTGACGGTTTCTGCTGCTTCTTTGCCCAAACTCTTACGCCAGTATCGGCGATCGATATGATAGCCGATCTCCGGAAGCAGTTCACCGTCGATATTCTGCATCGTTATTCCGCAGTCTCCGATCATCTCACCGCTTTCTTTGAACTCAAGCGCCCACAATCCGAAACCGTACTTTTCATAGTTATCCAGATTCCAACTGATCCAGCGTCTGGTTCTGTTTTCATCATAAGGTTTCGGATAATATGCCATCGTGACCGGATCAGACAATATTTCATAGAGCCAGTCAAAGTCTTCGACGGTAAATTCCCTGAACCTGAGTCTTTCGCTTTCCATCATTCTCATCCCTTCCGGTAAACATCGCAGAGATGGCTGAGGTGTTTCTCGATGGCTTCCATGATATCTTTTTCGCATTCCGGCTGCCGGTCTGCCTTTGATATCAGAAGCGATACCGGTGCTATGAATTCCATAGCCATCTGTTCAGGATCATGTTCCTCAAACAGTCCCTTTTCGATCATCCCCTCAACGATCTTTGTATACATCTTCCTGGGTCCGTCAATCTGATGTCTGGTATTGATTTCAGCTATTCTATCATTGCGGAACTGTTCTTTTACTAAGAAGATCCGGATCTTTCTGATCATAGAATCAGTAATCGTAAACGCTGTCCTTGTGATCGATGACTGTATGAACTCTTCTATGGAATCAGGGATCTTCCCGGTATGTTTCTCTGATCCGAAGTTCTCCTCATATCTTTGTTCTGCGATATCGATCAAAGAATTCAAGATATCCTCTTTTCCTTTGAAATGTTTATACAAAGACGGAGCCTTGATACCGACAAGTTCCGCGATCTGTTCCACACTTGTTCCGTCATAGCCGTTCTTCGCAAACAGCGACAACGCAGCATCCAGGATCTTTTCTTTCGTTGACATCGGATTCCTCCTTTGGCTAATATTCATTAGCCTATTTCATTTTAGCTAATAATCATTAGCCTGTCAATACTTAAAATATAAAAAAGAAGAGCTTTTGCTCTTCTTCTATTTATTTATGATCTTCTCTGCCATCAGCAGTTCCAGGACTCTGGCTTCCCGTTCAAACATCAGTTCATGATACCGTGTCTCACCGATATTCCTGTTTTTATTGATCGCTGCAACAGGATCCACATATTCAAGTGTATAGAGTTCATCTCTTTCGTAGTCATCCAGATCCTGAGGCACCGCATCGGGCTCTGCTTCACAGAGATAATAGAAATTATCCTGGATGAAACACTCTGTCTCATTCATAGTGCTTTTCTGAATCCGGTGAACGAAGCCGTACTCCTTTACCGTTTCTCTTCTGACGATCAGTCCGGCTTCTTCCCTGGTCTCCCGGATCATCGCTTCCAGAGGATCTTCCCCTTGCTCGATGCCGCCTCCCGGAAACTTGTAGAAATCATATTTCAGGGAATGGATCATCGCGACTTTATCATCTCTGATGATGATGCTTCGGGCGGAATTGCGGATAAAGGAATGCGTGCAGTCCGCATAATCCTTCAGATCCAGTTCAAACAGCAGTCTCATCTTCTATTCCATGCTGCGGCATGTTTTCAGCAGATCGATGATTGTCAGATGCTGGGGGCAGGCTCCTTCGCACTGACCGCATTCTATACAATCCGAAGCCTTGCCTCTGTTGTGGGTCGCAAACATATAATCTCTTCTCAGCTGTTCATCGCTCAATGAGAAAAGGATCTGCTGATTCTTCAGAGAGAAGATCTCCGGGATCGGGATCGACATCGGGCAGCCCTCAGTGCAGTAATGACAGGCTGTACACTTGATCTGCTTGTCATCCTTCAGAATTCTCTGGACTTCCTCAATGACCTTTCTCTCATCCTCACTCAGAGGTTTGAAGTCTTTCATGTATGACAGATTGTCTTCCATCTGTTCGATATTGGACATGCCTGACAGAACAGTGATGATCCCATCCAGCGAAGCAACGAATCTCACTGCCCAGGATGCACAGGAAGCATCAGGATTGGCTTTTTGGAAGACATCCTTGATCATATCGGCCGGATTGGCCAGCTTGCCGCCCTTGATCGGCTCCATGACGGTCAGAGGCTTATTGTGTTTTCTGACGACTTCGTAGCACCTTCTGGAGGCGACTCTTTCATCTTCCCAGTCCGCATAGTTGATCTGCAGCTGTACGAAATCCACATCCGGATGCTTACTCAGCAGTTCATCCAGAAGCTCCGGCGTTCCGTGGAACGAGAAACCGTAATGTTTTACCAGGCCCTGTTCCTTCAAACCTTTCACGTAGTCCCAGATGCCGTATTCATCATATTTGCTGATATTGTTGTTCTGAATGCCGTGAAGAAGATAGAAATCAAAATAACCGGCACCGGTCCTCTCCAGAGAGATATTGAACTCATTCTTGGCACTTTCCTCATCACTGACACCGATCGCTGCCGACAGTTTTGTTGCGATATAATACGCATCACGCGGATAACGGTCGACGACCGCTTCTTTGAAGGCTCTTTCCGATCCGCCTCCGTCATAAAGATAAGCAGAATCAAAGTACTTGCCTCCGGCTGCAATGAACTTGTCAGCCATTACCTTGACCTGTTCCACATCGATCGATCCGTCTTCCAGCTTCGGCAGACGCATCAGACCGAAACCGAGTTTAAAAATATCTTTGCCTAAATAATCTGTCATATCTCCTTTCCATGATCCTTTTATCACTTTCATTTCTCTTCTACTCAATTATAACAGTTATTATTTCACATCATCGGAAAGGATCCCGTAAATATAATAATCGCACCAGCTATTCACCATCTTTCCCTGTCTGATCAGGCCTTCTCTTTTATATCCGCATTTCTCCAGCATCCTCCAGGAAGCGGTGTTTCTGACATCGACCTCAGTCCATAGCCTCTTCAGTTCCGTGTGTTCAAAACAAAACTGTGTCATGGCTTTCATTGCTTCTGTTCCATATCCCCTTCCCTGATGTTCCTTTGAAAGACGTATCGCCACGGAAGCCATACGGTCATTGACGATCAGATAGACCCGGATATCCCCGATCACCTGATCATCATCTTTTCCGGCGATCCCCAGATGAAAGCTCTTTGTCGGCTTTTCTTTCTTTTCAAACATCAGCTCCGGATCCTTTTCCGCCCTGCCGGGACCTTTGCCCCAGTAGGTATAGATCGAATCATCCGGCATCCACTTTTTCAAAGCAGGAACATCATTCCTGTTCATCTCACGCAGATACAGTCTTTCTGTTTCAATGACCGGTTTCGTTTCAATATAATCCGCAAGTGCCATCATCTTTTCTCCCTGTCTACCATTATCGTAACAAGTATTCCTGATACTTCAACCTGTAATAAAAAAAGACAGATCCTGCTTTGGAACTGTCTGTAATCATTACTGTCCGATATCCTTTATT
>JAEEGG010024377.1_pt1 | contig 11739 bp, 8 predicted proteins | sample 9134161 | NCBI WGS metagenome assembly JAEEGG01 (sample SAMN16246543, study PRJNA631951) | gut metagenome | biome: gut microbiome; feature: rumen; material: CR-attached | host: Bos | place: Iran: Karaj | collected 2018-10 | reverse complement strand
GGTATGATTACAAACAATGACATGGCCATTAAAATGGAAACTTTCTTACTGCACGTCAAGGCAGTAAAACTCAACAACGAGCACCCCTTCACATGGGCGTCGGGTCGCAAATCGCCTATTTATTGCGACAACCGCGTGACTCTTTCCTATCCCGAAATCCGCACCTTCATCCGTCAGCGCTTCGTCGATGTGGTGAACGAGAGCTGGGGCGACGTGGATGTCGTGGCCGGTGTGGCCACAGGCGGCATAGCCCAGGGGGCATTGGTAGCCCAGGAGCTGGGCAAACCTTTTGTGTATGTGCGTTCCGAGGCCAAATCCCACGGCCTTACCAACCAGATAGAAGGCGAGATTCATGCCGGGCAGTCTGTGGTGGTGATTGAGGACCTGGTGTCCACGGGCAAGAGCAGCCTCATCGCCGTGCATGCCCTGCGCGAGCGCGGCTGCGTGGTGAAAGGCATGGCGGCCATCTTCACCTACGGCCTTTCTGTGGCCGAGAAGAACTTTGCCGAGGCCGATGTGGAGCTGCGCACCCTCACCGACTACGACACGCTTATCGAGGCTGCATGCAAAGAGGAGTATATCCGTGCCGCCGACCAGGAGTCGCTTGCCAACTGGCGCAAGAACCCCGAGGCATGGAGCGATGCCCACATGAATGCATAAAATTGAAAAGTGAAAAATGAAAATTCGTTAATTCGTAAATGTGTTAATTCGTTAGTCAAGGACTCACACATTCTGAACTCGTTAATTCGTTAATTCTTGAGTCTTTGATGCGCCAAGGACTAACACGTTAACACGTTTACACATACACACATTTAATCAGACAATCAAGCAATTTGAAACGGTACTTCGCCATACTCATGCTTTTGTTGGCCGGAGTCACACTCCGGGCACAGCTGGTATCGGATGTCTCCTTCACGCTCCACGACGACAGCCTTGCCATCTCCTACACCCTTAGCCGCAAGGCCGACATCTGTGTGAGGGTCTCGCTGGCGGGAGGACGCTACACCGAACCCCTCAAAGGCCTTTCAGGGGCTGTGGGGAAGGATGTCATGCCGGGCGAAGGGCTGCAAATCACTGCCGTGCGCCTGCCTGAAATCCGGGGCGTGGACTCGTCGGAGATCAGTTTCCTCGTCGAAGAGGACGACGGCGCCCTGCTGGTGTATGTGGACAAACTTTCATTCCGCATGATGCCCGTGGAGGGCGGCACCTTCACCATGGGCTGCACCCATCCCCGTGGCGAGAAGCACACCTATGCCGACGAGCTGCCTCTCCACAAGGTCACGCTGAACAGCTACCTCGTCGGGCAGCACGAGGTGACCCAAGCGCTATGGAAAGCCGTCATGGGCGAGAACCCCTCCAAATGGAGCGGCAACGACAGCCTGCCTGTAGAGCAGGTGTCGTGGAACGCCGTGCAGATATTCATCGCCCGTCTCAGCCAGATCACCGGCTACCGGTTCCGGCTGCCCACCGAGGCCGAATGGGAGTATGCCGCCCGTGGCGGCAACCGGAGTCACAACACCCCCTATCCCGGAGTGCGCAGCCAGATGTGGGAGACCTGCTGGTATGGCGGCAACAGCAACGGCCACAGCCATCCTGTGGGACGCCTTATGCCCAACGAGCTGGGACTTTACGACATGGGCGGCAACGTCATGGAATGGTGCAGCGACTGGATGGCACCCTATACCGCCGCGCCCCAGAGCAGCCCCCAGGGACCGCGTACCGGCGAGAACCGTATCCTGCGCGGCGGCTGCTTCAACAGCCCCACATGGGGATGCAGCGTCTTCGAGCGCGGATGGTACCTGCCCGACTACGGCTACAGCTACTTCGGCCTCCGTCTGGTGCTCGACAGCGCAGAACAGGAAGTTGATTAATTGAATTCGTTAATTCGTAAATTCTTTAATTCGTTAGTCAAGCATTCTCAATTCTTAAACCCTTGAACCCTTAAACCCTTGACCCCTTCAACCCCTAAAACCCAATAACAGCCCATGGAAAGCATTCAAGTATTAGACAAGACATTCCAGCTCTACATGCCCGAATCGGAGATACAGAGCGTTGTCAAGCGTGTGGCCGCCGAGATATCGCGCGACTACCAGGGCAAGAAACCCCTGCTCTGCCCCATACTCACAGGCAGCTTCATGTTCGCCGCCGACCTGCTGCGCGAGCTCGACCTCGACAGCAACGTCTCCTTCGTGCGCTACTCCTCCTACGCCGGCATGGCCACCACCGGGCAGGTTAAGGAACTCCTCGGCTTCCCCAAGGACTGCCGCGGCCGCGACGTCATCATCATCGAGGACATCATCGACAGCGGTATCTCGATGGAGTTCATGATCGACCAGCTCAAACAGCAGAAACCCTCGAGCATAGCCATCTGCGCCTTCCTCTTCAAGCCCGGCAGTTTCAAGCGCAACTACAAGATAGACTATATCGGCAAGGAAATCCCCGACGACTTCATCGTGGGCTACGGCCTCGACTACGACGGCATGGGACGCACCTACCGCGACATATACGTTTACAAAGGATGAAAAAACGCTTCTTATCATACTGTCTGCTCCTGACGGCAATGGCCGCCATGGTCGGCTGCACCGAGAAGGCCGAGGTGGTTGTGGACCGGAACGCCCTCGTGGGCAAATGGCAGGCCACCGACAACACCTCAGAGTTCTGGCGCTACAACGCCGACGGCACCGGCAAGACCTGGGACGAGTCCGACGACGTCCACGAGACCGACACCGTCGGTGTGCTGCACTTCAACTGGACCACCGTCCAGTCCCACATCGAGCTGGACTACTACGGCGAAATGGGCCAGCATGCCTACGAAAACTACACCGTCACCCGCCAGACATCCGACAGCCTGGTGTGGAAAGACCTCTACGGCGATTACCGAACATTTGTCAAGATACAATAAATGAAAAAAGGTTGGAAAATAGCCCTCATCTCCCTCGGCTCTCTGATAGGGACAATAGCCATTGTGGTGACTGTGGCGTGCTGGCTGCTCTTTACCCCCGCACGGCTCACATCCATTGTAAATAAACTGTCCGACAAATACCTGCTGTGCGAAAACCACTTCGGCAAGGTAAGCCTCTCCCTCTTCAAAACCTGGCCCGACGCCGGTCTGGAGGTGGAGGACGTGGTGCTGATAAACCCCTACCGTCTGCCCGAAGGCAACGCACTGGCGGCAAGTGCCGTGCAAAACGACACACTGGCTCGGATGAAGTCGCTCACCGTAGGCCTTGACCTGAAGAGATTCCTGAAAGACCGGACCATCATTGTGCGGCAGCTCAGGGTGGATGATACCTACGCCAACCTCTATACCGCTCCCGACGGCTGGAGCAACCTCGACATCTTCGCCCCCGGCGAAGAAACACCCCAAGAGGAAGAAAGCACCGGTGAACCGATGCAGGTGCAGCTGGAAAAAGTCAGTGTCAACAACCTCTCGGCGCAGTACTGCAACCTGCAGCAGAACATGCTGGCCAGTTTGGGCGGACTTGACATGACCCTCAAGGGCTCCATGCTCGACGGGACGGTGGATGCCGACCTCGATGCCGAAGCCCCCAACCTGATGGTGGATATGCGCGACAGCGTGGGCAACCCCTCGCTCTGCGCCCGGGTCGCCGACCTAGCGCTGCGGGCCGAGGGCAAAGGCTCCACCGACACACTGCAGGGCTGCCTGAAACTCGTCATGCCCAAAGGACAGGTTGTCATGGGCTCCACAGCCTACACCACCGATGCAATGCTTGCCTCACGCCGTGACCTCCTGACGCTCGACGTGCCTTTTGCCGCCAATCTGGACAAGATGCGCTTCTCCCTGTCCGATGCATCGCTGCAATTGGTCGATTATGAAATGACAGTGAACGGCGATGTGGCCCTTGCCAATGAGGGAAACCCCATGGCCATGGACCTCCGTCTCGCCGCCGACCGCTGGCAGGTGGGTGACCTGATTGCCATGCTCCCGCCGTTCATCACCCAAAGCCTCAAAGGCATGCGTGTCGATGGCAAAGCGTCGCTGGCAGCCCATGTCTATGGACAGATGGCCGAGGGACGCATGCCCCTGGTCGATGCCGAAGTGGAGTTGGCCAAAGGCTCCTTTGCCGCACCCAAGATGCTGCCGGCACCCCTGCGCGACATCGACGCCAAGCTCTCCGCACGGCTCAACCTCTCGTCCGACACCGCTTTCAGCGGCATATCCAAAGTTGATATTGACCATCTCAATGCCAAACTCAAGCATTCCACGGTAAGTGTCTCCGGCACAGTTGACGACCTGATGGGCGACATGCTGGTCGACGCCCACATCAAAGGAAATGTGGAAATGCCCGACCTGCAGTGTTTTCTGCCCGACACCATGCCCCTTGACATGCAAGGCACCGCTCGGCTCAACCTCTACGCCAAGAGCCGCCTCTCGGCGTTGACCGATATGGCTCTCGAAAAGATCAAGGCCACCGGCACTATGCGGCTCAGCAAGCTCGATGTCACCTACGACAGCATCCATGCCAACTCCCCGCAACTGGATGTGGCGCTGGCTCTCCCCACCAAACGACAGAGCAGCAAAGTGGCCGAACTGATAGGCGTGCAGGTGAAGGGTGGCAGCCTTTATGTCAAAATGGACAACCTCAACATGGATGCCCACATCGACAACCCCGATATCAAGGTTGGCCTTCCCAACATCCTGAACGACAAACAGCCATTAGCCGCTGCCTTCAATATCAAGGCCAGCAGGATAAATGCCGAAATGGACTCGATGATCGTCTATTCCGACACACTCCTGCTGAAAGGCAGCGTGCGCAACGACACCACACAGGACAACGTGCTCAAGCAGTGGAACCCCGATGTTGATATCGACCTCCACCGCGGTGTGGTGGCCATGGCCGGCATGTCCGAGGCCGTGCGCATGCCCTCCTTCAAGTTCAACTACAAACCCGAAGTGTGCCAGATAGAGCAGGCCGACATCCTGTGGGGAGTCTCCGACTACCACCTTTCGGGCAAAGTGTATGGCGTTGAAGACTGGCTCAGCCACAAAGCCATGCTCCACGGCACACTCGATTTCAGTTCGCAGTATGCCGACATCGACCAGCTCATGGGCATCCTCAGCGGCATGGGCACCGACGAAGACACCCTGCAGCAGCAGCGCATGGAGGACAACGTGCCCGCCGAGGCCAACCCCTTCATCGTGCCCAAGGATGTCAACGTGCGCCTCAACACCAGCATCACCCGTTGTGTGGCCTTCGGCAACGACCTCAACACACTGGGCGGGTCGCTCACAATCAACAACGGTGTGGCGGTGCTCGACCAGATGGGTTTCACCTGCAAGGCCGCGCGCATGCAGCTCACCGGCGTCTACAAGTCGCCCAGAGTCAACAACCTCTTCACCGGACTCGATTTCCACCTGCTCGACATACAGATAGAAGACCTGCTCGACATGATACCCTCCATCGACACCCTCGTGCCGATGCTCAAGGCCTTCAAGGGCAAAGCCAACTTCCATCTGGCGGCAGAATGCGCCCTCGACGCCTTCTATAAGCCCAAGATGAGCACCCTCCTCGGAGCGGCGGCCATCAGCGGCAAAGACCTTGTGGTGCTCGACAACGAAAGCCTTGCCTCCATGGCGCGGCTGCTGCAGTTCAAGAATTGGCGCGAGAAAGACAACAACATCGGTGTCGATAGCATCAGTGTCGAGGCGCAAGTGGTTCGCCGCAACATCACCGTCTATCCCTTCCTGCTCAACCTCCACAACTACCAGCTCTGCATCGGAGGCCACCACTCGCTCGACAACAAGTGCAGCTACCACCTCGAACTGCTCAAATGTCCGCTGCCGGCGCGACTGGCCATCGACGTGACGGGCAACATCTCCAAGCCCAAGATAGAGCTTGGCCAGGTGATGTATTCCGATATGTACAAACCCGAAGAGAAAGACTATCTGAGCGCCTACACCCTGCGGGTGAAGAACCAGGTACGTCAATACCTTGAAGCAAATGTACGGTGAAGCGAGAGTGCAGTAAATGCTTGAATGCTTGATTGTGTTAATGCTTGAATTATTACTTGAATGCTTGAATGTGTAAATGCTTGAGTGAAAAAACTCAAACAATCAAGCAATCAGACAGTCAAGCAATCAATAAGACGCTTGCCGTTTCTCAACTTTTTTTGCGTTTTTTCGAGATAGGGTGTAAACGATTGTCGGTCTCTGGAATGTTAAAAGTGGTGTGGCTGTTTGTGAATGCTGGATTTATTTGTATTTTTGTATTTGTGGATACTACAGTGATTATGAGCCTGTTTATCAGTTTTCCCCCATATATGAATTCTATTTTGACAAACCTGTCAGCGTGACCGGTACTTTTTTAGCCACGGCTACCCTTAATTCTGATGGTCTTTTGTTTGGCGACGTAGCCCAATGGGGAAATCTACTAAGAGGATATGAAGCATGGATACAAAAGGAGAAGCAGAAAATATATGGCCTTTGGTATGGTAATCTCGATGATGAGGATTTCTATTATGATTCGGCAGGATTGCCGGCACCCGATATTGAACTTCAAGGAATAGTAATGAGAAAAGCACAATGGTTGTTCCCGATATTGGTGCCGGAGGGGACTACGGCAATCCCGGCGGTGGAGGGTGAGACCTTTGGGGTGCAGTTGAAACCCAACCCTGCCGCAGAGCGGGTGGTGGTGGCTGCGGAGGTGGGTATCCGTAGCATCGAGGTGGTGGACATGACGGGACGCACTTTTATCCGGCGTCCCTGTGACGCTCTGCCTCTGAGCGTGACACTCGAAGTGAAAGCCTTGCCCCACGGCATCTACGCCGTGAAGGTCGATACCCCGCAGGGCTTTGCCACCAAGAAACTGGCAGTTGAGTAGCCCTATGGAATAGAAAGAACTAAGAATAGAGGTGAACAAATCTTAGTTCTTAACACTTAACTCTTACTTGTATCTTTTGGTTTAACCCAAATCGGTCGTTAGGGTTTATGCCAGATTAGTATTTGTTTCGAGCAGATTGGCCGCATCGCTGTCGAAGTCGTAGCGGGCTACGGCGAGACAGAGATGTGGACAAGATGCCGAAAGAAATGCTGATATGGCATAAAGAGACCTGTAAAAAGCGAGATTGATTGAAAAGTCGGTCTAATGACCGATTTGGGTTTAAAGAAAGTAGTAGGTGAGGTTGAAGGACGACATGGTGTTGAGAGTACGGGGCATGCCGACGGCTTCGAAGAGGGGGTTGAGCTGGTAGAGAAAAGTGCAGCCGAAATTCCAGTTATAGCCCAATCGGAAGCCGAAGCCCCAGGCTATGCCGTATTGGTGGGTACAGCAGGGCGCCAGGTCGGTGGGAAGGGTGTGCGCGTGGGCAGGCTCTTGGATGTGGTAGAACTGGCTGGCAATCGAATAGCTGTAGTAGCCGCCGAAATTGAGGTATGCCGAGAAGGTGGGTTCGCCGATGTTGATCTGTAGCATTACGGGCACAGTGAGAGCGTGCTGGCGAAGGCGCAATGTGTTGCTGTATAGGTCGAGGGGGTCGGGGTAGGGTGTGCGTGAGTAGGTGTAGAGTATATCGGTGTGGAGAGAGAATTTGTTTTTTAAATTGAACTGCAGTGCGAGACCGGCCTGCCAGCCAAGGAGTTCCTTGCTGTTGAATGCGGCAGTGGGGAAGCTGAGCCGGGAGTTGTTGAACCCTGCGCTGATGCCTATGTTGATGGGGGTGGTCATGCTTCTGTGCTTGGGTGCCACCTGTCCGGAGGGGATAGGCTCGTGGCGGTTGGCGGCGCGGAGGGCGAATGCTGCCATGTAGTCGGTGACGAGGCTGAGACCGTCGTAGTCTATCAGGTTGGCATCGTCCTCGGGTTTGTGGTAGGGTGATTTGAGGCCGGTGGTGACTGCCAGGGTTGATACGCCCCGTTTGGCAAAGGGCTCGGTGTCGGTGGCGGTGAAGATGGAGTTCTCGAAACGCTTGGTATTTATCTTGATGGGGATGCCGAGCAGTTCGGGGTCGGTGAGTTGGTTGCTGTGGAGCAGTGTGCCGGTGCCTTCGAGGGTCAGGCTACCGCCTTGTTTGAGCCAGCCCACCATGTCGATGCTCACCATGAGCTGCACACGGCCGATGAGGTTGTTCTTTTGCATGTATTCTGCCAGGGCGTTCGAGCCGTAGAGCCCCATTTCTTCGGCGTCGAAGGCGCAGATGATGACACTGCGTTTCAGTTCACCTTGGTGTGCCAGCAGTTGGCGTGCCACCTCGATGACACAGGCTGTGCCGGAGGCGTTGTCGTCGGCACCATTGTATATCTTGCCTTTTCTCACGCCCAGATGGTCGTAGTGCCCGCCGATGACGATGTACTCGTTCTTAAGTTCGGGGTCATTGCCTTCGATGATGGCTATGAGGTTGTTGTATCCACTTGTGCCGTGGGTTTCAAAAGGCATTCGGTAGTCGTTGTTCCAAAGGGGTTTGAGCCCCATTTCGTGCCATTGGCGTGTGATGTAGTTGGCGGCACGGACGGCGTCGGGACTGCCGGCCTGGCGCCCGTTGAGGCTGTCGGCTGCCAGGGTATAGACGTGTTGCTCCAGCCGCTGGCGCTGGGTGGTGCTTTGTGCCGTGAGGGTTGCGGAGGCCAATAGGCAGATGCCAAGGACTAATGCGGAAATTTTGATGTGTCTCATAATAATTGTTTGAAAAGTTAAGAGTTGAAAGTTGAGAGTTGAAAATGTGTGAATGTGTTAACGTGTTAATGTGTGAGTCCTTGACTAACGAATTAACACATTTACGAATTAACGAATTCAATTTTCAACTTTCCACTTTCAATTCGTAAAAACGGCTTTTGCCTTGTTTTATTGTGCCGGGGAAAGAAAAACACCGGGGTGGGCAATAATTATGGAGAAGAGGCGTTATTGGGGATTATTGACTTTGTTGAATTAAAAAACAGTAGTTTGTTATGTCTTCTTTTGCTTCACTTTCTGCATGGGGATGGTTGATACAGTTCTTTATCATCGTCGTTGCCATGCTGTTGGCCAACCTTATCCGTTGCAATGTGCCGCTGCTGAAACGCAGTCTGCTGCCCTCGGCGCTGGTGGCGGGATTGATAATTCTTTGCCTGAAACCGTTTGGGTTTTTCTCGGCATTGGTCAGCAAACCATCCATGGAGATTATCACGTATCATGCCTTGGGTCTCGGCTTTGTGGCCATGGCCTTGAAGAACAAGAAAATCAAGAGTGCCACCACCACCATGAAGGTGGTGGAGACGGGAGCCGTCACGGCCAGCACCTATATCCTGCAGGGGTTGGCCGGGCTGCTGATCACTATCCCGCTGTTCCTGCTGTGGAACAACCGTGATTTCTTCTATGCGTCGGGTTTGCTGTTGCCCATGGGCTACGGGCAGGGACCGGGACAGGCTCTTAACTTCGGCGTGACTTATTCCGGCTGGGCCGAGGGTCAGGGCATCGCGTTCCACGGTGCCGACTTTGGCCTGAGCATTGCGGCCACGGGCTTTATTGTGGGCAGCCTGGTAGGTGTGATTTATATGAACATCCTGCGCCGCAAGGGCAGGCTGAAAAGGCAGGATGGCGACTACAAGGAGGAATACACGCTGGCCGACTACCAGTCGGAGAACGAGATTCCCCATGCCGAGTCTATCGACAAGCTGACGGTGCAGATTAGCATGGTGTTGATGGTCTATCTGCTGGTGTTCCTGCTTATGTACGGGGTGGAGAACCTCGACCTCGGCAATTTCGGCACCAAGACCCTCAAGCCCATGGTGTGGGGCTTCAACTTCCTGTGGGGTACCCTGCTGGGTGTGCTGGTGAAGGTGATTATCAACCGTCTGCGCAAGACCCACCTGATGCATCGGGAATATATCAACAACTTTACTCTCGACCGCATTGCCGGCACCTGTTTCGACTTCATGATTGTGGCCGGCACCGCTGCCATCGACTTCAACAACCTGCGCGGCATATGGATGCCGTTGGTGCTGGTGTGCACGGTGGGCGCCGTGGTGACGTTCTTCTATGTGCGCGCCTGTGCCAAGCACCTCTATCCCGACTACCAGTACGAGGGTTTCTTCTCGATGTTCGGCATGCTCACGGGAACGGCCAGCAACGGCATGATTCTGCTGCGCGAGATTGACCCCAAGTTCGAGACCCCCGCCGCCAACAATCTGGTGCTGCAGACCATCCCGGCCATCGTCTTCGGCTTCCCCGTGTTGCTGCTCATGGGGTTCGGCCCGCAGAGCATGAAGAGCTGCCTCATCACCCTCGGCATCCTGGCAGCGGCATTCCTTGTCTTTGCCCTCTTCATTTTCAGGAAGAAATTGTTTAAAAAATCCAATAAGTCTAATAAGTCCAAATAGTCCTATGAAAAAAGCACTTGTATTACTTCTCATTTTCAATTTTCAATTTTCAATTTTCAATTCCCTGAGGGCGCAGGATAGTGCCAATGTCCGCAAGGGCTGGACATTCGGTGTGCTGCCCAGCTTTGCCTACGATGCCGACCTGGGGTTGCAGCTCGGACTGCTGTCCAACGTCTATTACTTCGGCGACGGAGCTGTCTATCCCGACTATTACCATTCCTTCTACGTCGAGGCTGCCACCACGTCAAAGCATTACGGCCTTTACAGGTTTGCATACGACTCCAAGTACCTCATCCCCGGTCATCGCCTGAGCATCGACCTCACCTATCTGCCCGACCAGATGTGTGATTTCTACGGTTTTAACGGCTATGAGGCTCGGTATCGCCCCGATTACTCCGACCAGTCAAGTGATCTTTACCGCACCCGTGCCTACTACAAATTCAAGCGCGACATGTTCCGTCTCAGTGCCGACCTGCAGGGCACCATTGCCAAGCCTTGGTATTGGAATGCAGGCATCGGGCTGCTCTACTACAACGTGGGCACAGTCGATGTGGCACGGCTGAACAAGTACACCAAGGACGAAGACGCAAAACTGCCTGAGGGAGTCGGGACGCTCTATGACCAATATGTGACGCTGGGTTATATCGCCCCGGCTGAAGCCAACGGGGGCTTCCATCCCTACCTGCACGGAGGGCTCACCTTCGACACCCGCGACCGCCAGCAGAATCCCCGCCAAGGCATCCATGCCGACGCTTTCCTCACCTATTATGCCGGCTTGGGCAAAATGTCCGAATACAACGACGTCAAGTTCAATGCCGCCTGGCGGCACTATCTGCCCATCATCCCCAACCGACTCACCTTTGCCTACCGTCTGGGTACCCAGTTGAATGTGGCGGGCAAGAGTCCCTTCTATCTTAACACCTACCTCAACCAGCTGTATATGCAGCGCGTTGTGTACGAGGGCCTTGGCGGTGCCAATTCGGTGCGAGGCATTATGCGCAACCGCATCCTCGCCCCAGGTGTGGCTTTTGCCAATGTTGAGTTGCGCACCCAGCTTTTCAAATTCAACGTGGGCAAAAACCAGTTTTATGTAGGCTTGAATCCTTTTGTCGATGCCGGTATGGTGGTGCAGCCCTACAATCTGGTCGTCTCAGACCCGGAGCAGGTTGTCCTGAACCCTGTCACTACTATCGACGGAACGGCGTATACCATCGACCCGTCGTGCTTTGACGAGGTTCGTCTTCACAGTCTACACCTCTCGGGCGGCTGCGGCCTGAAGCTGGCTATGAACGACAATTTCGTCCTAAGCGTCGATTGGGCCACCGCCTTCGACAAGCAGGACAATGGCAAACTGAGCAATCTTTACATCAAGATGGGGTATATGTTCTGATTTTTTTGTATTTTTGCAAACTCGTAAAATATAATGT
>JAEEGG010024372.1_pt1 | contig 11740 bp, 10 predicted proteins | sample 9134161 | NCBI WGS metagenome assembly JAEEGG01 (sample SAMN16246543, study PRJNA631951) | gut metagenome | biome: gut microbiome; feature: rumen; material: CR-attached | host: Bos | place: Iran: Karaj | collected 2018-10 | reverse complement strand
GGCTACCTGCCGTCGCCTGCATTGCTGTGCCTCGTTTCCGCTGTGGTGGCATGGGGCAATATACGCCAAGCAGCAAAGGCTTTTAAGAGGGATGAAAGAAGCGGTAGTGACACACCCCAGCCTGACGGCCACCCCTCTAAAGAGGGGATACGCGGACGCGAGGCAATGATGGGGCTCGACCTGCGCTCTGCCAAGTTGCAACTGTTATTCTCCCTCACCCTTGCCGTTGGTCTCATCATAGCAGCACTGCTCAAATAGCTTTTCCATGCCTCATTCCCACCCTATTGCTCGCCTGCTAACACCCATCGTGGTGGCGGCAGGGCTGTGGTTCTATATGTTCTCGCCATGGACCGCAGGGCTGACGAACTTCTGGTATACCATGACGGCGTCGGCACTGATACTCATCTTTATGGCATGTTGGATGGGGGATTTAAAAACCCCTATTCGGGAGGGCTTACACGGGGGTAAGCCCCTACGGACGGGATTACACGGGAAGGGCTTACACGGGGGTAAGCCCTTACGGGAGGGCTTACACGGGGGTAAGCCCCTACGATTCTTGCTGCTGGGAATAGCATTGGCTGCTGTGTTGTGGGGCGTGTTTTGGGTGGGTGACAAACTGAGCAGCCTTATGTTTGGCTTTGCCCGTGGACAGGTAGACAGCATCTACGGCATGAAGACAGGCATCCAGCCGTGGATTATTGCTTTGCTGCTACTGTTCATCATAGGTCCCGCCGAGGAACTGTTTTGGCGAGGATTCGTACAGCAACAACTCTCATTGCATTGGGGTGAAAACTGGGGTTTTGTGGTCGCAACCGCCATCTATACGCTGATACACCTGTGGTCGTTCAATTTCATGCTGATTATGGCGGCAATGGTATGCGGCATCGTGTGGGGCGGGCTTTACCGCCTGCAACCCAAATGGCTACCTGCGCTAGTAGTATCGCACGCTGTGTGGGATGCTTGCGTATTTGTGGTGTTTCCTATTTAAGTGGGAGTTAAAGAGGGAGTAAAAAGAGGAAGTTAAAGGGGGGAGTTAAAATGGACAAGTGTTTTGGCGAAAAGTGTATTGTCCACTTTAACTTCCATTTTAACTCCCTTTATTACTTCCATTTTAACTTCCCTACTAACTTCCGATTATTCAATTAAAATCATTTCCACTTCTTCAAGCCATAGAAGCAGACCACTATCCAGAAAGCGAATTGTGCAGCCATGCACCAGTCGCCCTGTATAATCCACATAGCCACCTTGATGGCATCCACCACTATCCAAAACAGCCATTGCTCGCGATAGCGCAGCATCATCAGCACCTGAGCCACAAAGGCTGGCACCGAGCTGACTGTGTCGAGCATAGGGTGAGGGTCGTTCGTGCGGCGCAACAGCCAAAAGCCAGCAACCACCCCCACGACAAAAAGTAACATCGTTATCGCCCACCCTTTGGCTGTAAGACGGCGTGCCTGTACGCTGTTGCCCTCGTCGCCCGAGTCATAGTTGCGCGACCAAGTATAGATGCCAACCAACGTGGTGAGCATATAGAAAGCATTCTCCACCAGCTCACCATAAAAGTGTTGGCGTGCAGAAAGCACCATATAGCACCCAATCTGAAACACCCCAAAGAGGAACGATGACACCTTGCGCTGGCTGCAGAGCGTAACCGAAAACACGCCCAACATGCCCGTGGTGAGCGACAAAAGGCTATCGCCAGTAATGATAAACGTAACCACCTGCAGCAACAGGCCACACACTATCAGCAACCAGTCGGCAGTCGACTGACCTGCAACGAATTCATTGTATATAATCCGCTTAAAACCTTTCATTCGTCAAAGCATATATTCAGCCCCTAATAACGATTACATTCAACAATTATTGCCACAAAAATATCCAAAACCAATTTTTTTGTGTACTTTTGCAGTTTCAAATCAAACACTCATCGTTATGAAACGTGTATTATTGATTATACTTCTTGTCTTTCCACTTACTCTTGTTGCCCAAACACTTACCGCCTATCGCAACCAGGTTTCCAACGGCTACAATTTCTGGGTTTGCACTCCAAAGAATTACGACTCATTGCAATCCGACGTGCCTGTCATCCTCTTCCTTCACGGTGCCAGCCTTTGCGGAAACAACCTCGACCGCGTGCGACGCTACGGACCCCTCGACGCACTGAAGATGGGTCGGCAAATAGAGGCACTCATCATTGCTCCCCAGAACCCTGGCGGAGCATGGAACCCTCAGCGGGTGAACAATGTAGTAAACTGGGTGTTCGACCACTACGCGGGCGACACCAACCGTTTCTACGTCTATGGCATGAGCCTTGGCGGCTACGGAACCATCGACTACTCCGCCGCCTACTCCAACCGCATTGCTGCCGCCATGGCACTCTGCGGAGGAGGCAATCCCAAGTCTTATTGTGGACTTAACGAACTGCCGCTGTGGATAGTGCATGGCACCGCCGACCGCGCTGTCCCCTTGTCACAGTCGGAGAAGGTCATCAACGCCATGTCGCGCTGTGGCGACAGTCCTCGCCTGCGCTTCACCAAACTGCCCGGTGTCGACCACGGCGGGTTGGCTCGCGCCTTCTACATCACCGAGACCTACGACTGGCTCTTCTCCCACCGTCTCGACGACCCCGACCGGCCTGTGAACAAGGAGTATGACATCACCACCGACCGCCTACACAAAGCCTACAAAGACATCAACCGCCATGCCAACCACCTAATTGTGCGCAATGGCAAAAAAGAATCGTCACAGAGCGAGAGCCTTGCCACAAACGACGATAATACCTCATCGGGCAACACACAATATCACACCATTCGCAAAGGTGATACCTTAGGCAAGATAGCCAAAAACTATCATACATCCGTTAGCTCCCTCTGCCGGCTCAACAACATCTCAGCCACCAGCATTCTGCGTGTCGGCAAAAGGCTGAGGGTGCAGTGAGGAAAGTAAAAAGTAAAAACTAAAAACTAAAAAGAAAAAGTAAGAGCTAAGAAGCTGGGCTGATGCCGTTCACTTCTTAGCTCTTAATTCTTTATTCTTACTTCTTACTTTTACTTTGCTGCCGGTATCTGCGACGGCGAAGTGATCTCCTTCACCAAGCGCACCGAGCGCCCATGGCTACGCAATGTGCCATCAGACTCCTCGCTGACAAAGTCCCCAAAGCCTATGTAATGTGCACATCCATCAGTTATGGGAGTACTAGACCAATAACGCCCTTCATTACCAACACTGGATGAGGCAATACTATTGCCCATGCGGTCACCTGCGGTGGGCAGGAACACTGCTCCTGCCTTTTCCATTTTCTTCCACAATTCGGAATCATACTGGTGCTTCAAAAAATTATCTGAATAGGATACGTCAATAGTGTCGCAGTCCCACGTGTCAGGCAGGATCACCATACCAACGTCTTTACCCCCCATAATATTCACTATAGCGCAAGAGCCATAGAGCTTGTTGGCATTCGGACGTTTCTGAATCAGATAGTTCCACTCTTCAAACGAAAGCGTACGCCAACCCGGCTCATCCATCTTCGAACCCCAGTCCACAAAAGTTGCATAATCTGTGCCCACGGTTGAACTCATCATCGGGTTGTTACCTGTGCCCCATCCGAAGAGGTCTATCGCACCACCATAAGTATCAGAGATATTTCGGTTGGCTCCACCGATAACTGTCATCTGTGTTGGGGCAAAAGAATACTTTTTCGTTGTACCGTCATATTGCAGGTTGCCCGGTGAGAAAAACACCTGGGTCGTTTCGCTAACCGAAAAACAACGCGGATACACTTCCATTTTTGGCTTCTCACAAGCAGTCATCACTAGCATTGCCACAGCCGAGAGTAATAACAATCTATGCTTCATAATATCTAAATATCAATCTATTATATATTTAATATTGCTTTTATAAACATTAATAAGACGTTGCAAATATACACATTTTTTTACAAATCTCACTTTTTAAATCCAATTACTGATTTCCGCACATATTCAGCGTAAGCATACCAGAGGCCTGTCTCCTCGTCCTGTTGACGCTCAGTGAGCGAGACTTCCAGCCACACAGATCTATCTATCACAGGGAAGTATACTTCTGCCTCAAAATCCTCATACACCCATGTAACATACATCCGGTTGACCAATGGGAGGAAATCGCGATAGAGTGTGCCACCGCCCATGATAAAGGTCTCCTCTTCTCCTTGCACCATATTCAACACCTGAGGAATGCTGTGTGCCACCTCGAGTGTTCCTGTGGCCGTAGGCGGCACCTCGTAATGGAACTGCTCGTCGTGTGTCAGCACAATGTTGCGACGTTTAGGCAGAGGTTTCTTGGGCAGAGAGTCGAACGTGCGCCTGCCCATCACCACCGTATGCCCGCTGGTGAGAGCCTTAAAGCGTTTCAAGTCGTCGCTCAGATGCCACAGCAGGTCGTTGTCCTTGCCGATGGCCATGTTCTGCGCACACGCCACGATAATAGATAGATTGGGTAAAGGATTGATGTCAAACATAAATTGAAAATTGAAAAGTGAAAATTGAAAGTTGGCTGCCGCCCAACTTCTTAGTTCTTAGCTCTTACTTCTTACTTCATTAAAGATTCTCATGCTTCGTTCAAATATGCCGTTCATATAGGCTATTGCCAGGCCGTAGTTGCTCACAGGCACGCCGGCCTCGATGGCTGGTGCCAATCTGGCAGCCAATTGCTTTGCGGTCAGCACACAGCCGCCGCACTGTATCACTAAGGCATAGTCTGTGACGGGTCTTGCTAATGCTGACAACCCTGCCACCGCCTCACACTCTAATTTCTTGCCAGTGTACTTTGCCAGCAATTTAGGCAGTTTCACCCGCCCGATGTCCTCGCAAGTAACGTTGTGCGTGCAGCTCTCGAGCATCAGCACACGGTCGCCGTCGCGCAGATTGTCAATAGTGGGTGTGCCCTTTACATAGTCGGCAAACAAGCCTTTAGCCCTTGCCAGCACTACGCTGAAGCTGGTCAGAAACACCTCGTCGGGCACAATCCGCGACACCATGTCGTACACTTGGCTGTCCGTCACCACCAGCCGCACCTGAGGTAGCATCTTCATGGTCTCTTCGAGCTCAGTCTCACGGCACACAACAGCGCGGGCGTGATTGTCAAGCAAGTCGCGCAGCACCTGTACCTGCGGCAGTATCATACGTCCCTCGGGGGCAGAACTATCGATAGGGGTCACCATCACTACAGTGTCGCCCGCGCTCACCACATCGCCGAGTAGGCTGCGATGCACATAGGCTGTTTCGGGCAGAGCCTCACGGATACGGGCTGTCAGCGGCTCACGCAGCGCAGGGTCTTTCACCGTCAGCACAAACACTTCAGTACCGTAATCCTCATTCAATCTCTGCAACAGGGCGTTGTCGGGTTTTAGCCTATCTGCCTGCGAATAGATAAGAATAAATGGTATGCTACGCTTTCGGCAGCCTTCAACCAGCATCACCTCTTCTGCCTCGAAGCGGTTGTCGGTGAAGAGGATAAGAGCCAAGTCGGCCTGTGCCAGCATTTCCAGACTACGTTCTATACGCATACGTCCCACCTTACCCTCGTCGTCGATGCCGGCAGTGTCGATCCACACTACAGGTCCCACACCGCCTATTTCCATCGTCTTCTTCACCGGATCGGTAGTGGTGCCAGCCGTGTCGGACACGATGGCCACCTGCTGACCTGTCAAATAATTCACCAGAGAGCTCTTGCCGTAATTTCTGCGGCCAAAAATGCCTATATGGGGTTTTAAATCGTTACCTTTCATATTTTCTATAACGTCAAAAGACCTTAATTATTATGTCCACACCTATCAGGTCTCCCTTTTTCAGAGCCATCACCTTTCCACCAAAGTGCATAAACCATTAAAACACAGATATTTTCATTTAAAAACATCTTCTTTTCGATGCTGGAAACGATAAACGAACGATTATAAATTGCAGAAGAAACGAAAAAAAGGCGTAGGCACCATGAACAATAAAGGGAAACATCCTTCGTTTATGGGGAATGATGGAACTAGGATAATTTTTTTCGCACAAAGTGTAAGATTTGGCCTTTTGTTACGACATATAGCCAAAAGAACACCGAATAATGACACCCGACACGTTCAAACAGACGATACTGAAGCTGCAGCCCGACATGCAACGGTATGCAAAAGTGTTGCTGGGGGATGCCGACGCAGCCGCTGACGCAGTACAGGATGCCGTCGTCGACATGTGGCAGCATCGCGAACGACTGGAGAATGTTGTGAATGTGAAGGGTTACTGCATCACTATGGTGAAACGTAGGTGCATAGACCAATTGCGCAATATGCACCCTTCCATCCCTATCGACGAGGAAACCCTGCAATTGGCCGACCCTCCACCTGACGACACGGAGGAGCGATTTCTGAGAGCCCTCCGATTGGTAGAGCGTCTACCACAACGCCAACGTGAAGCCATCCTGTTGAAATACCAGCAGGGAAAAGAGAATAAGGAAATAGAAAGAATTATGAAAATGAGCAGCACTCATCTCTACGCCACCCTGTCGCGAGCCTACAGCACACTGCGCGAGATGATGCAAGAATCCGAATAGCCATGAAAACCGAAGAAAACATATCGCCCGAGGTAAAAGAGCTGCTGGACGCACTGGCAGAACCCCACGCCAACCAGCAACGGCAAGAGCAATTGAGCCAACTGATTGACAACCTTTCCGCACAAGAAAAAGCAACATCACGTCGAGCCTTATGGCCGTGGGCCGGTATGGCGGTGGCAGCTGCATGTGCAGCATTATTTATCATAAGAATGCCCAACAACAGTGTGCCAACCACTATGAGTGAGGCTGTTGCACATACGGATATTCCCACTCAGGTAACAACGAGCACTCAAGAGCCTATTAACGAGAAGACTGCGGCTATCGCCATGCCGGTCAAACACAACACCCCTACCCTATTGGCACAAACAATAGAAACGGAAACAATAGAGAATGTGGAAATAACAGCAGTAGAGGATTACACAACAATGGTCGGCGAAACTGCCGAGGAGGCAGTAACGCTTGAGCCTTCGGCGATAAAAGTGACCCCACCTGCGGCAAAACCGACAAGACGTGTAGTGGCATGCAACAAGTTGGTCTGCTATGATTGCGGCACCAAACACGGACGTGATAGAGAATACCGTGACACAGACAAAACCATACTTGGCACACCAACCACTCCCAATATGGATGGAGGAATGCTGATGCTTGCTTCGTTGTAGTCATACTTTGCCGCTTCGTGGCACACTCTAAAAATGAGATGGCTGACGAACAATTAAACTCTTTTAATACCATAAAACATTAAAATACAATAACTCCATGAAGAAACTAATTTTAACATTGACGGCAATTTGCATCAACCTGGCCGCCATAGCACAAGAAGAGGTGGCACTGACCGACACCATTTTGCGACCTTTCACCAAACTCATCGTAGAGGCTGGTTGGGAAGTACACCTGATTCAGAACGACTCGCCCGTCAGCACTATCGCAATCATCGTTCCAGAAGAGAAAATACCTACGGCTGGTAGCACCTATCTCAGCAGTATCAAAAAGGACAGGTTCACCATTTTGCGCAATACCTCGCTGCCTGAGGGAACGGTGGTTGAATTAAGCGGCAGATTGAGACTGGAAGAGTTGATACTTAGAGAGAATGCTACAGTGGTGGCAGATCATTACATAGCAAAAAACGAGAAGGGCGGCGGCACCGAAGTGCTGGTCGGTGAAAATGCCACTTTGCACATCCGCCATCTGGTAACAGCAACCGGATGCGGTGCTCAATTGTGGTCTTCAGACTATGCCAACACCATCATCGACACCCTCTCGGGCGAAGACTTCCACATAGAACTTCATCGAGGCGATCGCTTTAACTATAGTGTCAACCAGCTCAACGGCAAGCTAGTTATTGCCGAAATAAATCCACATTACGAGAAGTATTACCCCAAAGGACTAACTGCCCACCCATGTCAACCTTGGAGATTGGAGGACACGACACAGCATATTGCTGTATTCAAGTATCACCAACGCACATGGAGCTATCAAGTAAGCGCAGGTCTGTTGGTGGGCTACCGGTTTGGAGACATTTCGCCTAAGGCATTGGCAAGCCCATACGCCAATGAGGGAACTATAACTGCCAGCATACCTATCATCACCGACTTTAAGCTGAGCGACAAGTGGACGCTGCGCACAGGGCTGATGTTGAATTTTGACTACACCAAGATGTATCACCAAGTGGCATTGGACAACGGCACACTCACCCTTGCAGACGGACGCATACCCATACAGAAGAACGCCTTTCTGAACACTTATCTTGGTATACCTACCACGCTATACTTCACCCCAAACCCCGAGAGGGGCAGCCGCTCGGTGAGCTTCGGGGTTGACCTGCGGGTGAGCCGTCTGGTTGGGTCCTCCTTCAGAAATACGCCCGACTTCTTCCAAAAAAATAAGCTGAAAGTGAAGGAAGGCATATTCAACCCTTGGCGCATAGAGGTAGGCCTCGACCTGACCACTAATGCGATAGGCATTATCCACGGACTGAGGCTGTACACCAACCTGTTGCCAGAGTTCCGCGACAAAGAGGCAGGGAAGAGCCTTCACTCAATGGGGGTAGAGGTGACTTTTTGACTGAAATAACTGGTATCTCTAGTAGGGCTAGTATCACTAGTATCGCTAGTATTTCTAGTGGGGCTAGTGATACTAGTTTTTTTTGATGACCGCTCTCTTTAGCGGGGGGTGTTCCCTTTGGGTTGAGCCCACTGAGCCTTGGTGTCGCAGTGGGTTTCTATCCATCGGGCGGTGGGGGTGTTGGGGTAGTCTCGGCGGATGCGGTCGAAGAAGCACAATTGATGATAGGCATAGGCACGGGCTTCGTCGGAGCGGAGGGTTTGGAAGGCTTGACGCTGCCATTGGTCGGCCAAGACAGATGCCAGATGGCGACATTCGCGGGTGTTGAACCAGGCATGACCATTGGGTAGCATATCGTAGGGCGAGAACCACGACTGCCAGTCGGGCTCGTAGTATTCGCTGTATTCGTCCCAAAAGGCATAGTCGTCGCAGGTTCTACCGTAAGAAAGATACGACCAGCAAAGGTCGGCAGCATTGCGCAAGCCTATGGAATAGGTGAGCATCAGCAGTCCCAGTCGGTCGGGGTCTTGTGGCTGACGCATCTGGCGTTCGAGCCAGAGCATCCGCTCGGCATAGACCAGTTTGGGATGCCATTGATAGCGCAAGGGTTGGCGGTCGTAGCTGAAGGGGTCATACTCGAAATCGATGTTCTGATTGTTGACAAAATCGGGTGACACTTCGTGGAGGTATCGCACAGCGTTGTAGTAGTCGCCCTCGCGCAGGTAGTGGGTGCCTATTATCTCATACCAATAGTTGGTGTCGCGGTAGCCCTTGTCGGCGATGAAGCGGTCGAACTCGTCGCGCGGAGTGCCTGTGGTGCGCTCAAAGTATTCCACCAGCCTGCTAGCCGACATGGTGTCGGCAATCCAGAAAGCAAAATTGCTATAGTCGTGGTTGTTGTGATGGAGGGTGTCGACATAGGTAGCTTTGCGCAGACTGTCGGGGTTCACTTCGCAATAATAAAAGAAATCGCGACCGCCCCAAACATGGGTATATTCAAACTGCCCTAAGCGGGTGCGAACCAAGGGCATCACCTCGTTGTGGGTGATGGCGAAAAGGCGGTTTTCAGCCATATTGGCGAGTTGCAACGCCCGCACGGGACGGCCATGCTGCGCCAGACGGGCACAAGCACCATTCTTATCTAGAAGAATCTTGCGCATGGCATCGTGGGTGTAGAACTTATTCAAAGAGCTGTATTCCAACTCATCGAAATGTTGCAAACCATAGCGAATGTTGGGGTCGAGGGCGACAAATTCCTTTTGCAGCTCAGTATCAATCCAGCGTAGTTCGCCCAACAAGTATTGCTCATAGCGGTCGTCGACGGGGTCGAGACGGGCATGCAGATAGCAGCGGAAGAGGCGGATGCTGCGACAGAGGAATGTGTCTTGGCACCCCTTCTCGGCACCCTCGAGACAGCGCAACGCCTGTTGGGGACGGTTGTAGCGGTCGTGGATGGCGGCGGCGGTGTAGTGCCACATTGCCTTGTTCTTCACACGGCTGTCGGCCATGGCGCGAGAGCAGAGGGAGAGCAGACGGTGACGGCCAGCACTGTCGAGATAGAGCTCATATTGGCCGTAGGCAGCGGAGAGGTCGTTGTTCTCCAGGTCGTAGAGAAACTTCTGCAATGTGGAGGGGAAATAGGCGTTGTTGGGGTTGTGGTCGTAGATTTGTTCGCACACGCGCTCGGCATTGCGCAGCACATACACCAGCGAGGGGATGTCGCCCTGACGGGTGTAGATTTCCATTGCTTTGTCGCGCTGCCCAAGACGAAGATAGCTGCCTGCCACATAGTTTTCCATCTCGTCGCGAAGTGGACTTTTTGTCAGCAGTTTTCCCTGTCCCTCCCATAGGCGTACACACTCGGCATCGCTACGCAGAGCATTCATAGCCCTGACGGCCAGCAACAAATAGCGGTCAGGAAAATTGAGAGTTGACCGCCGCACACTTGAATCACTAAACGCTTCAACCTTTTGTAATGCCAAATGAGCAATAGAATCTAATGTAGCGGTATTGTCATCCCAACCACAGCTATAGTACCAAGGGTCGAGTTGCTGCTTACGGATGTCTTCGTATAGCTTGCAAAGGTGAATATAGTTCAATGCAGCAGAGTCGTTAGTAGCTAATAATTGTTTCACGAAAGCATTGTCGGGCAATGATATGGAAATGCCGAAATAGGTACGGACGGAATGTAATAGCCTTGTCTGACGGTCGGGCTGACAGGAAGTGGTATGGTAAGCAAAGAACTCCTTCCAGTCGCGGTAATCGGTCTGATATAAGGCAGCATGGACATCCTGTTCGGTAACATCGCCACCCACCTGCTCTGCCCATAGGCGGCAGTTGGCGGTGACAAAGTTGCTCCGCTGGGCAGTGTATTCCATCTCCTGCCAGTAGGGCATGATGCGATAAATACTGATGTCACCTGGGCCAAAAATCCACGGACCACAGGCGCGGAGAGGTGTGGATAAGACTAAGAGAAAGAGGGCAATGGCCCCTATTTGAATAGAACTGAATCTCTTTTTCATGACATTATCGGGAAAGAATGGATTCTACTTCTTCAAAAGTATAGTGTGCCAAACTGGCTGAGTCGAGGTGATAGAGTACGGTAGAATGATGGTGACGATGGCGCATCTTGGCATTTATAGCCTTCTGCACCTGACGAATGTCGGACATCTCGCCCCATTCGATGCGCAGGGTGTCGTTGCCTTGAGCGGGCAGTTGCGACACAGGAACTAAATGGGAGAACTGACCATTGGGTTGGAACGCCACGCCCCAGCCATAAAGCGGGTAGGCGCAGTCAAGATGCTTTCCCCTTGCCGCCAAGGTATCGAGCCATTGGGGAGTGAGGTATTTCAAATAGGGCTTCGCGTCGTTGTAGTCGAGTATCGAGTTGCGGGTGGCGGGGTTCTGCAACGCTCCTGTGTTGTAGAGCATCAGCATATAATGGACGCCGGTGGGCAGATTGTCGATATTGGCAAGCTGGCTGAGACGTATTGTGGTGGAGACTTGGATGCTGTCTTCGTGGGCACGGTCGAGCACGCCCCATACGATACTACGAGTCGAATAAGCGGCTGAGGCACTGCCATCGCAATCGAGCTGTATCTCGCGGTAG
>JAEEGG010024363.1_pt1 | contig 11744 bp, 18 predicted proteins | sample 9134161 | NCBI WGS metagenome assembly JAEEGG01 (sample SAMN16246543, study PRJNA631951) | gut metagenome | biome: gut microbiome; feature: rumen; material: CR-attached | host: Bos | place: Iran: Karaj | collected 2018-10 | reverse complement strand
CTTTCATTAAATCAAACATTAATACTCGATATCCTTTTTCTTCATATTATTTAATCCATTTACTAGTTTTATTTTCATCACATAGATCTTTTTTAGACATAATAATAATCTTAGGTTTATCTTTTATTAGATCATCTATATCTTTTATTTTAGATGAAAAAGGTATTCTAGCATCTACTATCTCAAATACTATATCTATTAAATCTAATTTTTCTTGTATTTCTCTTCTAGTTTTGGCCATATGACCAGGAAACCAGTTGATACTTGTCTTGTTTTCATTCATGAGTATTACCTCCTTTTTTTCTAGTATAAATTAATCTTTTATATTCATTAGTTTCTTCCCCAATTGTTACATTAAATTCATCTTCATTAAATTCAGGAAAGAATACATCACCATTTTCTATAGTTAAATTAACTTCTGTAATATACATAATATCTACAATAGGAATTGCTTCTTTAAATAGATTATATCCTCCTATTATAAATATATGACCTTCTGATAGTTCAATCGCTTTTTCAAGTGAATCAACAGTTATTACTTCTGGATAATTGACTGTTTTTGATATAACAATACTTTTTCTATTCGGAAGAGGATGACCCATATCTTCATAAGTTTTTCTTCCCATTATAATTGTATTTTGAGTAGTTAATTCTTTAAACTGTTTTTGTTCACCTTTTATCTTCCATGGAATTTTACCATCTTTTCCTATAACATTATTTTTTGAGCGAGCAACAATTAATCCTATCATTTATCTTCACCATCTTTCCTACTTAGTAATGATTATATTAATAAATAAAAATCACTTTGTAGTTCTTTTATTTTATTAATCTTTTTCTTTATCTTATAAGAGTTTCATCAAGAGTTAGACTAAATTGTAATCAACCAATTTATATTAGTTTTATTTTCATTCATGAGTATTACCTTCTTTATCTTCTTAAGTCTATAATATCTTCATTCTTTTCTCCTGTACCAATTATAGTTACAGGCACTTTAGTTTCTTCTTCGATTTTTGAAATAAAATCTTTTACTTTTTGTGGTAATTCTTCATAACTCTTACATTTATAAGCTTTATAATCAATATATTGTGCAAAATTTAAGACTATTTGCGTTGGCTTATTTATCATAACGTTATATTTTAATCTCTCCCAATTCATTTCAAATACTCTTCTTTTCTTCTTTGTTACAGTTGTATATTCTTCTAAATGACCTTCATATCCACATCTTTTTGCGATTTCATCCCATGATATTTCCTTACTTCCAGCATAATCACCACTATAGATATTCTCGCCTATATTTGTCTCATTACTTATTCTAATTGGATATGGTCTAATTATCATATATATATCTTTTACATCAAATACACTTAATCCTGCATCAGCAACCAATTGAGCTGCACTACACATTCTACTAGTAACATTAGGATAATCTAATCCATAGTTTATATCTAGATCTTGTCCTTGTGCACCTTCAATTAATATACTATCAGTCTCTTTATTTAAAATATTTGCAGTATCACTTACTTCAATTATATTTTTGTATTGTCTATCAATATTTTCAAAATATTCTTTTGCAAGAACAATACCTTTTTTTCTCATAATTTTATCTGCAAGTGCTGCTCCACAACCCTTAAAAGTAGATCCACTTCTAATATTTTCTTTCTCTATTTCTCTATGTTTTTCTTGAATTATCATTGCTCTAGGATGAATATATATTTTTCTATCTCCAATTAAATCTTTATATAAATCTATTTCTTTATATAAAATTTCAGGTGTAATTATTGCTCCTGCATTTATACATAATTTTGTATTAGGATTAACAATAGCCATTGGTAAATGACTTACAACAATTTTTCTACCATCATCTTGTACATAAGTATGACCAGCATTACTAGACCAGTTATTAGTAGATACATTAAAATTATCTTTTAATGCTAAATATCCACTTATTTTACCTTTACCACAGGAACCAGCTTGTCCATCTATTACTATACTTATATTCTTATTTAAATCTTCAATTTTTTTATTTAACATATTCCAATTTTCATCAAATTCAAAATATGCTCTTATCTTTTTTCCATCTAATATATAAGGAAGCCAGTAAGTATCATCAGGAAACATTCTATCATATGGAATATTTCGAATATCAAACCATTCTGGTTTTGTTTCATCACTTTCAGCAGGTTCTCCATCCCATTTTGTTGCTACAAATACATGCATAACAACTCTTTCTTTTTGTTCTTTATAGAATTCATCAAATTGTATAATACCTACTTTTTCATAGTTTGTTGGTGTAACTAAGATTTCTTCCTTAGTTTCTCTTAACATTGCATCTAATGGAGTTTCTCCACTTTTAATTTTTCCACCAACTCCATTATATTTTCCTTCACCAAAACCTCTTTTTTTCTTGGCAAGTAATATTTTATTATCCCTTTTTAGTAAGCATAATGTTGTCTCTAGCATTCTTACACCTCGCTATTCATTATTTCCTAACTAATAAAATTATAACATAAAAACAGGGCATTAGTCCTGTTTTATTATTATTTAATTATATATTCCCATCCTGGTTGCCAAGCTTTTATTTTTCTCCAATCCTTTTCAATTGCTTCTTCCCATGTAATACCTTTAGTAATTACCTCAAAAGCAAATTGAGGAGCTTTATGTGCTACTACGGCTACTGTTTTTCCATCAAAATTTTCTTTTAAATAATTACAGAAATCTCTTACTCTATTTTCAACATCTATTAGAGCTTCACCATTTGGAAATGGTTCAGTAATATGATCTTCATAAACAACTAAAGAAGCATCTTGGCCATTTAAATCTCCATAATTACATTCTCTTATTCTAGAATCATGATATATATCTTTTAATCCTTTAAAAGTATAATCTGCTGAATCAATTGCTCTTTTTAAATCAGATGATATTACTACATCTATTTCATCCATATTAATTTGATCTTTTAATACTATACTTTGTTCTATTCCTTTTTCTGTTAATTCTCCAGGAATCCATCCCGTAGATTTATGTTCTGCATTATCAGTCGTTGTTCCATGTACAAAATAAATAACTTTTACTGCCATATCTTACCTCCTATTATAGTTTAATTATTCCATTTTTTATCTTATCAATTATCGCTTTTGCTCTTGATTCAAGTTCTGGTAAATTATCTAATGAGAAAAACTCTAGTCTTTTACTTTCTCCATCATTAATCTTTAATTCACCACTATAATTTTTAACTTGATATAAAGCAATAACACAATCTACTTCATCATCATTAGGATACTTATAATAATATTCATTACCTGATAGAACTGTAACTAATTCTAAATCGTTAGTATCAAGATTAGTTTCTTCCTTTAATTCTCTAATTGCACATTCTTCTAAAGTTTCATTTAATTCTTTTCCACCACCAGGTATACCCCAATCATTAGTATCACTTCTTAAGTTTAATAACAATTCTTTATTTTCATTGAAAACTAAAACAGTTGCTCCTACATTTATAATTGGAGCATGTCCTACCTTATTTCTCATATCCATTATATAACTCATATTATACCTACCTAACATGTTCTTTGCTTAAAAATTGATCAATAGATTCTTTTATCTTATCTAATTCAAATCCTTGAGCTTGACATGTGTTCCATCCTCTTGATTTTGCATTTTCAATATTTAGCGTAGTATCATCTATAAACATAATGTTCTCTGGTAACGCTTGCATACCCTCTTCAACTATTTGAAATGCTCTTTCATTACCCTTTTTTTCATGTATTTGATATGATAACCATACATAGTCAAATTCAGATAAATCAACTTGTTTAGCAAGCGCTGGATAACAGCAATATATTAAATCTGAAAATATAGCTAGTTTACATTTACCCTTTAAAGAATAAATATATTCTACTAAATCTTTATAATAATCTACCTTTAAATACTCTTCAGCAAATCTTTTTGATAATTCCTCTACTGTTGTATTTAGATTACCTCTCGCATTTAATCTAGCAATCCATTTTTCTTTACTTTGTTCATCATCTTGTTTACTGATATATACTCCATTTTCATCAGGTAAAGTATCAAAATAAATATCCCAAGCTTCTTCATCAGTTAGACTTGGATTAAAACTTCTAACTGCTCTTATAATAGCTTGTCTATCATTATTATCAATAGGATGTTTATGCATAATAACTCCACCCCAATCAAATACTACTATTTTTTCCATATATATCACCTCATTATAGATATTAAATCCTATCTATATTTTTAATAAATTCATTTGAATATTTATACCATTTAAATATTGATTTTTTCCTTTCAATATATTTATTTAATTCTTCTTCAGTATAATTTGGTTTTATTTTTTTAAATCTTTCTATAGTCCTATTATAACAATTATCTATACATGTTCTAATAACTATTAGTTTACCCTTTAATAAAGAAATATCTTTTATACAGTGAAATTGAGCACAATCAATTACAATTGTTTCTTTTATGTTTTTACAGTAATCTAATATTTCTTTATAAATTAAATCAAAATCATCACCACAGTTTGGTAATGGATTATATTTACTTCTAAATAATTCTCCTAGTTCTTTATTAAGACCTTTAGCTTCTTTAAATCTTTCATCAGAGAATATATCATCTGTATCAATTACTATATAATTACTAGTATTAAAATTATTTAATGCATAAGTTGATTTACCAGATCCACTTTGACCTGTTAGATTTATAATCTTGTCATCAGAAATAGTTTTAATATATGGGTCTTTATCTATAAATAGATTTATTAAAATATCACTTTTAATTTCATTTAATACATCTAATACTTGATCATATACTTCCTCGTTCATATGATCTTTATGCCAAGGTTTTAAAAAGTTATTGTATTCTTCTAATGCTTTATCAATATTATCTAAAGTAACCTTATCTTTAATAATTTGTAAAGCAGTATTATAACAACCTCTTACTGCTAAAGCAGCAATTGTTTCAAAATATGTTTCTAATGGCATATTAGATTTTTTATATAATTCCATAGTTAATTCATCACTAACTTTAACTGGATTAGTTAATAATATTTTATTAGCTACAAATATTCCATCAGGAGTCTTTTGATTTATGACATTTTTCATTTCAGCATCTTCAGGAATAATTACTTCACATAAAGTATCTCCTCTAGATATCCATCTTAAAATATTTTCTTCATTTGAAAAATTGAATCCACCTCTTTTATCCCAATCAGTATTATCTGGATCCCATATATCACATGTAGTTACTTCATCCATTTTGATTGGTTTATCTGATTCTTCAAATATCCATTTTAAATATGTCATAATATCACCTCTTTATTTAATTATAATCTACCACCATTAATCCAAACATTTTCACCAGTTATAAAACTAGCATCATCTGAAAGTAGGAATAAGCATAATTTTGCAGTATCTTCTGGAGTTGCAAATCTTCCTAGTGGAGTATCTTTTAATTTTTGATCTATTTCTTCTTGTTTCCAACCTCTTAGTGATAAAGGAGTTGGAGTAAATGCTGGGCAAATACTATTTGCTCTTATTTTTCTTTCCGCAAATTCTAATGCGGTTGCTTTTGTAAAGTTAATAATACCTGCAGCAGCTGAACAGTATGCAGGAGATTCTTCACAAGGAACTACTCCTAAATGTGAAGATATATTAACTATAGCTCCTCCATCATTCATAATAGGATAAGCATACTTTGTGCACATTACTTTTCCTACTAAATTAATACCTAATACTTTTCTAAAATCATCTATTACAAAGTCTTTAATAAAGTTATCAATAAATGTTCCTGCATTATTAACTAGATAATCTATTTTCCCATATTTTTCTTTAACTACATTAAACATATTAATAACTTCTTCTTCGTTACTAATATCACATTTAATAATATATAAATTATCATTATTAAGTTCTTCTTTAGTTATTATTGCGGCTTCTTCATTACTATGATAACAAGTAATTACTTTACAACCCTTATCTAATAATTCTTTAACTATTTCTTTTCCAATTCCACTAGTTCCACCTGTTACTAATGCTACTTTATTATTCATAATTACCTCCAACTTTCTAATTAAATTCTTCTTCATCTATAAGAGGAATAATATCTATTGCAGGTTCTTCATATGGATGAACCTCTCTTAGTTTTGTTACTACACTTTTTACTTTTTCAACAGGACAAACTACTTCTAATTTATCTTCCTCTACAAATTCTAATTTATTATTTTCTCCAATATATGGATTAGCTTCATCATTAGGTTTAAATGTACCAGTATATCTTGTATACATAGCGCAGTCTGTATAATTACCTATTATACCTGCTCCTTCTTTACAAATAGCACTTCTAACTTCTTCAGTATTTTCTACAGGAACTGTAGTAATTATCTTAACTCTTTTAATATTAAAATTCATATTATTCACCTACTTTATCATACTATTACAAACATCTAGTATTTCTTTAAGTTCATATACATCATCTTCTTGACTAATATGGCCTTTATTACTTACAACAATTGTTTTAGCATTTAAAACTCTTTCAAATACTTCTTTTTGAGATAATGAAACAAAGTAATCATCATCAGAAAAAATACAATTAATATTTGATGTAAACTTCTTAACTTTTTCAAAATCTATTGGAGTTGTTAACCAAGGTTTAGCTGTCTCATAAGACTCGGGTTCATTAATTGCCTCAGGTAATAAGTCAAGCCATGGTGCTACCAAAAGAATACCTCCAATATTTGTTATATCTCTTGATTGTAAGAATCTTAGTATTGTTTGACAACCAATACTATGACCTACAAAATATGTGTTATTATCTAAATCTTTTACCATAGAATCTAAGAATGGAACCCATTCTTCTATTTTAGGATTCTTAGTATTGGGCATATTAAATCTATAAACAGTAGTATTCTCATTAGTTAATTCTTTATCTAACCATGGATACCAACCATCATCTTTAGTACCATCCCAACAATGTACAATATATACTTTATTCATATTATTTCACCTAATAAAATTATATCATAAAAAAAGTAGGATTTCTCCTACTTTATTAAATCATGAAAACTAATTAATTCTACTCCATCAAACAGACCATTTTCTTTAGCTTGTTTTAATATTTCAAGTTCTTTTTCTCTTTCTACATTATAACTAGTTAAAGACATAGTATGTTCATCCATATATCCTGGATGTACCATTAATTCCATAGATATATCTTGATCTTTATATTTGTTAATTATGCTTTCTAAATTTTCATAAGTAACGTCTACTAAAGAAAAATCTGTATTAAATACATCAGGTCTTAATACATCACATTCAAATTCATTTCTAATAGGTATATTTCTTTCTTTAGCAATAGCTATTTTAGCTTTTTTTATACTTTCATGAGAACATGAAAAATGATGTGTATCTAAATGATCTATTACAAGTTTTCCATTACTTAGTTTATCTACTAAATCTAATTGTGCTTTTATTTCATTATAAGCATCTTCATAAGTTAAATTTGGATTAGTTAACTGAATACTTCTATGAAGAAAATTACCGTTTTCATCCGTTATATGATCATTTGGAATAACTGGTTTTTCTTTAGTAAAATTAATATGTAATCCTATACAAGTAATATTATTTTCTAATGCTTTTTGAATAGCATATTCTCCTGCTTCCATAGTTACCATTAAAGAAGTACTAGTTATGTAACCTCCTTTAATACCATCAACTATTCCATCTGTTATACTTTTTGTTAAACCAAAATCATCTGCATTTATTATTAATCTCATATTACTTATTCTTTCTAGAACTTTTAACTGCTTTAGCAGCTTTAGTTGCTTTAGTAGTTAGTTCTTCTAAATCTTTAGAATCCATTTTATTGTTAATACCATTTTTTAATTCATCTTCTTTTTTACTAACTAATGTTATTAAGAATGTTAATAAACCTGTAATAGATGCTAATGCTGCTTCATCTAGTGCAAATATAGCATCAGGTACAAATATATCTATTATAGTTATTACACCAAATAGAATAGTAGCTATAATCAAAACTATTCTTAATACATGATATGTTTTAATTTGTTTTTCCATAAATACCTCCCATTTAATTCATTACTCTATTATTATCTAAACTATTAATATATTCATTAAATTCTTTAAATGATAAGCCAGGTTCAACATTTGTAAATACTGTTACTGGTCTAGTAATACCATCAGCCATTTCTTCATAATGAGCATTAAGTTTACTAACTGCTTCTTCTTCAGAACTAAATTCATATATACCTGCTCTTTCCATATCTGGATGTTCTATTTGGTATACTTTACCATTTAGATAATATAATACAAAACAATGTAAATGTTCTTCAGCTTCTAGATTATTAAAGTCTCTTCCTTCATATACTCTAGTACAAAACATTTTATTATTTATACCTATTTTATCTAATAGAATATGCATTAAATATACTTGTTCTATACAAGTTCCAAGACCAGTTTCTAATGTTTCTTTAAGTGAACTAATTCTATATTTTTTTCTAAATCCAACTAGTTCATTTAGATGTCTTCCGCCCTCATTATCAATCCATCCATACGAAATATTTTTGTTCATAAACTCTAATATTTCTTCAGGAGTCTTAATAGAATTATATTCTTCTTTAACTCTTTCTATTAAACTAGATAATACTTCTTTTTCTTGTTTATCATAATCATCTAATATGAAATAATATTTTGGATTTTGTGCTAATAAATCGGATCTTTTTAATTCATATAACTCTTTTATACCTTCAATACCAAATTTATTAATTACATCTTTTAATTCATTACCATCTAATTTATCTATATGCATATCATGATAATATATTAAATCAATTACTCTATTTCTAATTATTTCATCTAATTCAAATTTATCTGCAAAAGCTATAAAAGCTTTAATGGATTCATCCCAATGACCTTTAAAGTGTCCAATACCATTTTCATCTTCTTTATAAGATGCAGGTTTACCAATATCATGAAATAAAGCTGCTAATCTCATTACTTTATTAGCAGGTACTCCATCTACAACATGCATAATATGTTCATATACATCATATATATGCCATTCATTATTTTGATTAAATCCTTTACATGTTCTTAATTCAGGAATTATTTCAAACATTCTTTCTTCATTACTTTTTATACTATCACTTGGATTATCACTTAGTAATATTTTATATAAATCATCTAATGTCATTTTATGCTACCTTACTTTTAAACTCTAAAATCTTTTTAATAATTATATTATGCGAAGGATGCATTAATCCTTCATCTACAAATTCTTTAATTTTATCTATAGACATATATGAAACATTTAATACTTCTTCTTTTTGAAATGTTAATTCACTAAGATCTATATTCTTTTTTAAATAGAATATATTTCTTAATCTTTCATCACAATGAATAAAACCTAAATCAACTACATTTTCATTAGATAAATCTAAGCCTAATTCTTCTTTGACTTCTCTAATAATTGTTTCATATGCATTTTCACCAGAAGATATATGTCCTCCTGCAGGTAAAAACCTATTACCTGTTTTTTTAGCAGATTGTTCAATTAAGAATTCACCCTTATCATTTTCAATAAAGATTTGTGCAATAGCTATATATTCTCCTTCTTTAAGACCAGAATATATATCATTACGTTCTATTATTTTACCTGTTTTTTCTCCATTAATATCGTATACATCTAGTAGTTCCATATAATCACCCTCTTATATTAAATATTGTTCACTAATAAAGCTTCTAGATCTTCCTGTATCTCCTTTATAAGCAAATGCTTTTATAAAGAATATCATAGCTACTATTATACCAATTAGTATTGCAAAAAATAATAATAGTCTTAAAAATTTACTTAAATTTTCTTTTATCATAAATACTCCTTTAAATACTTACTTTTTTAGAATTAATTACATAATCTAAATAAGCATCTGCTGATATACCAGATTCTGGTTTATCAAATTCTCTAATAATAATTTTTTCTATTTCATCTTTACTAATATTAAAACTATCAAGTAGTTCTAAATACTTATTATATTGATACTTTAATAATTCTTCTAGAGTATCAAATGTATGAATGCCTCTATTTATTAAATCAGCATTCTCAAACCAACACCATTTATTATTATCTTTATAAACTAAAAAAGAATGTGAGGGATAACTATTTTGATAATCTAACTGAACCATTTCAAAAAATGTTTTTACTTCATAACTGTTTTTAATAAACCAATCTCTTTCAAACTCTACTTGATCATAGCAGTTTCCACATAAACTATTTTTAAATTGTTCTGGACTTTGTAAAGTATATTCTTCATACCAACTTTTAGGTGTACTAGTTCCAAGATGTTTATTACCTTCCTTATCTACATATCCAAAATCTATGTTTGATAAGAATTCTAGTAACTCTTGTGGATTATTTATATTCATGTTATCCTCCTACTTTTTCCTACGATTCTTTTTTATAGAAACAATAGCAATTATATTAGTTATAATTGTAAATAAATCAAATGCACATCCAACATATGCTTTAATCATAAAGTCATATACTAACCACATAACTAATATAATAATATTTAATATTTTAAACTTAATTATATCTTTTTCTGTTATAAACCAAAGATATAATAAGAACGCTAATAAAGGTAAATAACCTATTAAACCAAGATTATTAAATATTACTATAAGAGTAATTGCTACTACTGATATTATTATTTTCCATACATAATTAAGTTTCTTTTTATAACACAAAGATACATTAACTATATTAAGTAAGTTTATTATTAAACCAGGATATCCTCCAAGAGTAAGATTTGCTATAGCAAATAATGATAACTCTACTAATTGGTATAATAATATCTTTTTCTTTTTCTTAATTAATCCAATATATACCATTAGTAGAGATCCTACTAATGCAAATATATTACCAATAATTATTTTTGTCATACTATCCCTTCATTCTTTTTTATTATATTAATCACGTATTGTATTAATCAACTCAATAATATATGATTTAACATTACTATAATTTTCAGGCCATCTCATATATCCGTGAGCACTTACTTCTTCATTATCTCCATATTTTAAACTAAAGCTAAATGAATCCCCATCTAATACATATTTATCAGATTCATTAAATCCATTCCAACCTGCTACTTTAAGATTTGTTAAAGTCTTTTCTAACTCTTTTATTTTTTCTTTTGATAACTCAGTAGTTCTAATATTCTCATCAGGTTCTCCATATGGTTTAACAGTTACTACATACTTACCATCAATAAGTTCTATTGTGTAAATAGTATATGCATACATTGCATATCCACCAGTATAACTTAATCTTAAATAAGTTATATTTTCTATTTTTTTATTTCTTTTTACATTCTTTAAAACCATAATAGTAGTAAATACTGCAATAATAACTATTGCTATACCTATTATTATATATACTAGTTTATCTTTCATAATAACACCTCTAATTTAATTATAACATAAAAGAATTATCGACATGATAATTCTTCTTTTTATTTACTATTATTTTAAATATTCTTTAGCTTCTTTTAATAGATCATCTAAAGTATAAATCTTTAAAGAATAATATTTACCATTATGAAGAATATATACTTTATCTTTTTCAAGCTTACATAGGCCTATAATATGACCTACTTTATTATAATCTTTATCTAATATATAAGAATCAGTTATATTTCCTACATAAGTTCTTCC
>JAEEGG010024362.1_pt1 | contig 11744 bp, 6 predicted proteins | sample 9134161 | NCBI WGS metagenome assembly JAEEGG01 (sample SAMN16246543, study PRJNA631951) | gut metagenome | biome: gut microbiome; feature: rumen; material: CR-attached | host: Bos | place: Iran: Karaj | collected 2018-10 | reverse complement strand
ATATAAATTTCGACACAAAAAGCCCGGATTCTAAACGAATCCGGGCTTTTCATTTCACATTCCAGGAATCAAGCGACGTTTTCAGCTACTTCTTCATTTTCTTGCGACGAACGCCCCACTTGTCCTTGATTTCCTCTTCAATTTTCTTGTTCTTGTAGCGGACAATCATCTTGAACTGAACGCTATAGATACCCGTTCCCACAAAACGACCCTTGTGATCCTTGAAGTTCCAGTTCACAAAGACCTTCTTGTCGGTTTCAAGGCAGTTTCCGCCAAATTTCGGGCTATTACACGGCACCGTAATGGTCGTGTCGTTCACGTACTGTCCCAGGTGATCGAAGTAGTTCACGATAAACGAGATGTACACATCTTCGGGTTTCAGGGAATCGAGCACCGACGGGTCGAAGGAGCCATCCGCAGAGACCTGGGCGCCATCCAGAAGCTGCGGGACAAAGCGTTCGCCCAGCTGCACCAGTTGCCCGAGCTTACCGTCTCGTTCCAGGTCTTCCTTCGTTGTAGAACTCTTGACATAGCGCAAGTTCACCGAGCTTACCGTCTGGAGCGTATAGCCTTCTTCGTCCTTTGTGCCGTCATCGATATCGAAACTACCCATATTGGTCGATTCCACCAGATGGTTCAGGAGGCCGCCAATAATGACCGCATGCGGATTTTCGCCGGCGACATTGCCGTAGTTATCCTTGATGGCATCGACCGCGCCGCGATGGATCAGCAGGGAATCTCCCGGCATGATCGTTCCCTTGCTTCCGTCGAACACAAGCTTTGCGGTAAGCCCGTCGTTCGACCAGTCGATACGGGTCGGTTTTAGCTCGATGGTATCCTTTCCGTGGATATAGGAGAAATAGTCAGACCCGTTGAGATCCTTGGTAAGAATCGGTTCAGAGAAGGTCACCAGCAGCGTGTCGGCCTTCTTGCCGTAATCGAGCGTCGCACTCGTCACAATCGGCGGCATACGGTCTACCAGCGGAACGGGCTCTTCGCTCACGAAGGTTTCGTTAAAGATCGAATAATACGTGTAAACGGTCGCCTGCGGCAACTTTTCGCTGATGCTCGTAACTCCCGTGGCCAAACGTGTCGGGTAAGTCACATTCCAGATGACTCGAGTCGAATCCGCCGGATCAATCGTCAAGCTAGAAGGTTGAGCCTGCAACTGAACCATCATACCGCGGAAACTGTACCACGGATAAGACATGTACAAGGTTTCATCGATATCGGCACTGGTGAGTTTTCGATCGAATACCGTCACGATCCTATCCAGAACACCGTCGCCGTCGTCATCCCAGTATTCCACGTTCTTGGCCGAAGGCAGACGATCCATCACCTTGACCCTGATTTCGCGGTCGTATTCGTCGGAGGTAATATACTGGAGGTTTTCGAAAGAGACGTTCGGATAAAGCGAGACGCTATCCCTGTCGTTTCCCCTGAGCTTGAAATCCTTGCCCACCAGAATCACGATGTCCTTTGCCGGCATATAGACCTTGGAAACATCGTTGATACCGTAGCGTTTGGCTTCTTGCTTGAGCATCACCAACATGTCGGGAGAGGTCACATCCACCGGCATCAGGTCGATATTAAACAGCAGGAACAGGGAATCCAGGCCCTTCGTGTTACGAATGGCAAAGGCATCCTTGATAACGTTGCTCCCCATTTCAATCAGCGAGGATTCGCGGACGTAAGAGGCTCCCGAGCCGGTCTTGTCGCTATAGTAGATGAGCGCCTTGGCGTCTTTCGGGAACTTGCCCACACCGGGGAGTACAAGGTCACGTACATCGACCAAGATTCGGTCACGGGCCGTGTTGAGCTTGGGGTTCACGCAGGTGAGCGTCTTTTCACCCACCACCAGCTTAACATCATCGAGATAGTAGTTGCTAGACAAGGTATCGGTCAAGAGAATTTCCACGTAGTCGAATTCCATGTCACCGTCGGTATCCTTGATGTAGCCGACGCGGCTATTGGGAATCGGGTCGTAGAAGTTGATATTGTCGATAACCACCATCTGGTTTCCGCCGTAGACCTTGATAGAGCCGCCGTCCACCACGCGGTCAGACGTCACAAAGATCGTCACGCTACCATCGGGGTTGATGACAAGCTGATCCGTCTTTTCACCGGTCGACGGGTCTACCAGCTGCACCGCCGTTTTCGAAACAACCGTCAGGGAATCCGGCGAACCGAAATATTCCTTCACCTTTTTCTTGTTGAGGGTAATCGCAACAACATCGCCCACCTTTGCAGAATCCAGTCCGGAGTTGAAACGCAAATCCATCGGGATTCCGCTCGGATCATTGACCAACAGGTACTTGTTACCGTTGATAACGACCACATTCGGGTTGCTCGAATCAAGATCCGTCGGTTCCAGGACCACCGTCTTTGCAACAATGGAGTCACCCTTTTCAAAGCTTTCGACCGTCGGGTAATCGTCATAACCGGAGCCGTCGTCTATGTCAAAGTCATCGGCACCATAGTAACGCCTCGAAGAACTGGACTTATCCTCGATATCTTCACCGGAACCGCCGTACCTGCTCGAAGAGGAATTGTCTTCGATATCCTCGCCGCTGCCGCTACCCCTCGACGAGCTGGAACCGGAATCGTCACCTTCGCCGCTGGAGCTAGAACCAGGATTGTCACCGCCCTCGCCACTGGAGCTGGAGCCAGGATTGTCGCCACCCTCACCACTAGAGCTAGAGCCGGGATTGTCGCCACCTTCGCCACTGGAGCTGGAGCCAGGATTGTCGCCACCTTCGCCGCTAGAGCTGGAACCTGGATTGTCGCCACCTTCGCCGCTAGAGCTGGAACCAGGATTGTCGCCATTGCCACTGGAACTAAAGCCGGGATTATCACCACCATTGCCACTGGAGCTGGAACCTGGATTATCGCCATTGCCACTGGAGCTAGAGCCGAGTTCAGTATTGCCGCTGGAACTGCTCTTTTCATTGAAGCTGCTACTAGACGCCAAGCTGCTGCTCGACTTCGCACTGCTCGAAGACTCGACATATTCGACCATCGACGAGCTGTAAGAGTCACTCGAAATTTCAGTATCGTGTCCCGTATGTCCGCCTTCGCGAATTACGCCCACGCCCGAAAGCGGAGCCAAGTCATCTAGATACTTGTCGATATACTGGACATGAACCAATACGTTATCGTTAATCAACTTGTCCGGGTTTGCCGCAAAGTCCACAAACACCATGTGTCCCGTATTGGCCGCAACAAAGATATGGCCGTACCCATCGGTCGTTCCCTGGTCAAGGCGCCAGCCCACCTGCGGGGTTCTGGGTTCAGGCATATTCTCGACCGTTTCCAAGAAGAAATACTTACGAAGGTCTATCGAGGCGACTTCCTCGGCCGTCACCTCGCCTCCCTTGATGCGGGGCTTAATCTGGACAATGCGGGCGCCACCGAAAACAAAGATGGACTTGGAATACGGGTCATACGCACCACCATGCGCACCTTCCAGGGAGTCGATCAGGATTTTCATTTTTAGAGTGTCAATCACGCGGTCGCCAATGGAACCGCCAAGTCTACCGATGTTGCTGCTATTCACGGTTGCCCACGACGTATCGGTAAATACGCCAAAATAAGCCTTTGACCTAGCCTTATCCTTTTCGGCCTGATTACAAGACTCATAATTTCTGGTGTTGTAGTTATACTTTTCGCAACCACCGCCAGCCGCTTCGGAATACGTGAAAAACGCCCTGCCTTCACCATCCCAAATAATGGTCGAAAGCTTATTGGTCTTGTCGCGATCTGAGTTATCATGTCTCAGGTGAACCACGTAACCCGTATCCGCGAAGTTACTCTTTTTCGGATCATCCTTCGTCGAAAAACGGTACAATGCACCGGGAATGTCGGCACCCCACAGCCAGTCGCCCGTCGGGTCCATCATCAAATGCCATATACCACGAGCATTGGGCTTAATGCCTGCTGTCTTTTCCATACAGCCCTTACCGGTTTCCTTACCGTCTTTCCTCACCTTATGGACATACGGGCCCTGCCCTGCCACCAAGAGGCTTCCATCGGGGTGATGCACAATGCCGTCGGCACCCTTGAGGTAATACCTTTGGCCATCGGCCTCATAGAAATCCTCCTTGGTGCAAAGCGTCTTACGGTCCGAGGGTTTCATGAGCAGGTAGCCCGCCCCGTTGTACTGGTAGCTAATGCTCTTGACACGGTCGTTCTGTTCGTACTTGGTATAGTACAAGGTCGCCTTGGTCGAGGCGTGGGGTACGATATCGCCCACCTGCTGGATCCAGATACCCGTCGCCGGGTTTTCCGGCGTGGGCATAGTCGTCTGTGCCATGGCAAGGGAGGCCATAGCCAAAAGCATTGTCGATATGTATTTTACAGTCTTCATCATAATCGTATCCTCGGAAAGTCTCTTCAGCTAGCGCTTCTTTGCTGTGATGCCCCATCTAAAGATTCTTTCAACCGTAAAGTCTTCCTTGGCTCCATACACCTTAATCTTGAACTTCGCCAAATAAATTCCCACACCCACGCGGCGGCCATTGTCGGCGCGCATTTTCCAGCGGACATAAAGCTTGTCGGGATTTTCGAGGCAGTTCCCGTCGAAGAAGGAATCGTCACAGGCGATAGACTCCGAGGCGCCACCCACATAGCCACCCAGGTTCGTGTACACATAAAGTTCCCAGTGCAGCCCGATATCTTTCATATCCGGCACAGAGGCACCGAGAGAATCTTCTTTCATAATCGTCGAAAAACCGATATCCATCAACACGCCAAGCGAAGACTGGTCCGTAGCGGCGTCGGCATCCTTGACTCGCATAATTCCAAAGCTCTTGCTACTGCACTTTCCGTCCATCTTGCATCTTTCTTCGTCCCTTTCCCAGAATTCCTCGGCCTTGTTCAAGTCGGCAAACGACGTCGTCTTCATAATCACGCGCGGGTCGCCTTCGACCATGACCGCCGGGGAAATTTCAGAAACGTTGTTCCCTTCAAGATCCACCAGGCCATTGGTAAAGTTATCGAAGCGAACGGAATCCGCCGGGTTCATGCGGTTCGAAAGGTCTTCGCCCGCTTCCATATACAACGTAACCGACTTGCCGTCATCTTCCCATTCCGCCGAGGAAAGGCTGAAATGCACCCACGCCCCGTCGACATAGAACGCGAGGCAGTCATCGGACAAATTCACCTTCGTGTAGTCAATCGCCTCGGAGAAGGTCACCTTGAACTTATCCGGCTCCATCATCTGGAACGATTCCGGATTCAGGAAAGTCGAAGAAATGACCGGCGGCATGTAGTCATGCATTCCGTACTTCGTCTCTTCTACGGTATCCTTTCCGTCGACCGTTACCTTGTTTCCAATCGTGGCATACCCGTACTCTACACTTCCATCCTTGGAATACGACGAATCGATCGCCGTGAGCATTTTCTTGATATCGTACTTTTCAGGGTCAAGGGCAAAGCCGAGCAAATGTCCGTTGTCCGAAATCGTAAGGTCCTTCAGGTTCGGCTTGATCGCCACCAGTTCACCATCGCTATCGAGCCAGTAGAAGGTCAGATCCATTTCTTTGAGATCGCTTTCGGTAATGGGAGTTTCAAAGCCCACCGAGGCGCTATCCATGCGGCCGTCGCCATTGCGATCGTAGAAACCGTTCTTGTCGCTGTCCACGTAGACGCGTCCGGCATTCTGCACCGGGACTTCCTGGTTGTTTCTGCTCGTAGGAACACCGTCGGCTGCGGTCAGGATTCCGCTAGGACAATCCTTGTCACTGCAGACCGTCTCGATTTTCAGCATGTCGCCCACCTGGACCACACCCTTCTCGACCGTAAACGTCCACTGAGTCCCGTCCTTGGAAATCGCGGAAACATCGATCGACTTTCCGTTCAGCTTGAGCCCCCGACCACTCTTCCAAGTCGGATCCATCACCTTGTTGAAACGAACGATCAGGGTATCGGTCGCACCGTTCCCCTTCAGGAGTGTTGCCGACTGAATCGCTGCCCCGATGCTATCGACCAGGGCGGTCTTCAGGGTATCGCAGCGGTCGCCCACCGAGGAACAGACGTATGCCTTCAGGCCACCCTCCGCCGATTCCGTCTGGAGTTTCACGTCCACGTCGGGAAGTCCGTAAACATTCTTTTTCTGCTTGACCTTTCCGCTGTATTCCTTGTAGGATTTTTCAGTCGGCCAGCTGTACAAGAAATCCTTCACGTCCACCGAGTCGAGATTTCCGCCGAGCCACGCCGCGATGCTATCGCCAATGCCATCACCGTCGGTGTCGTAGATTGCCGCAAGGTCGAGCGTCGGCATATCGGGATTGGTAAACTGGTATTCGCCGGGGAACTCTTCGTTCAAGATAAACTGCTTCGGTTGGAGCGGATCATCAAAGGAACTCAAGCTAAACTTCGAACCATCGTCAACCGCCTTAGTGGCCACCACCAAAAATTCGCCCTTGCCCTCCTTGAGTCGAATCACCACCGAACCGTTCGCCTGTTTCAGATTTTCTCCGCCCGCGCTCAAGAAAACAAGATCCTTGCTTGCACCTTCGGTAGAAAAGTAGAAGTCCCTATCGAGCGCAGAATCAAGCTGATCTTTGTTCGGGCCAAAGGGAATCAGCGCCTCGACATTGACGTGCATCGTATCGCCCACTTCGTAAGAGAGGATAGACTTTTTGGTGACTTCCTTGCCTTCCACATAGTACTTGAGGTACGGCACATAAAAATTGTAGACAATGCTTACGACCGGGTCGCTTGCAACAGCATCGTCAGAAGTTCCGAGCACAAAGTTTTGCAATTCATAGTCGCTACCGATACGGATGGTCACAAACCCCACCGAGTCTGCCTGCACGGCACTCAGGTTATGAATTTCCGTGGAATTCGACATCAGCTCAAACCTAAAAGCCTCGCGATTCAACTGTTCTTCTTGCGGGGCGTACACATAAAATTCGGCGTACGGAACCGCAATGCTCCTGTCACGGGGATCTTCTCCCGGCGGAACAACCCACAGTCGAGCACCGCGATTGTCCATAATGCGGTAATACTGGCAACGTCCATCGGGTTCGCCACTATAGTCGATGCAGTCGATATTTTCCAAAGCGCTGACAGCTGTCGAAAGACCTAGCACCGACAGCACCAAAGCTGAAAGAAAATGTTTCTTGATACACTGCATTACGACCTCGATAAATGAAAAAACACGCAAAAAAAATTTGCATACCACACATTCCAAAGATATGATTTTTTTTTAGAAAACGGACAATAAAAATTTCTGCTGTGACACGTATCTCACACGCATTTCAACACGGATTATTCCAAGTTGGAATATACGTTCGAAAGGTCTGTCACGATGTCGTCCATAAATATCCAGCCACGTCCCGAAAGCCGTATGGAATCGTCCGATTTTACTACAAAATTCTTACCAATCCATTTGTCGACACAGGGCCTCGCAAGTTTTTCCGCATCACGGACGCCAATGGCCTCTAAATCGGCGAACGAAAGCCCCCTCGACTGCCGAAGCGAAAGCCAAAGAAGTTCCATGATTTTACTTTCGCGGTTCAGGACATCGACCTCCAGCATTTCGGAAGGACACCCTGCCGAAACGTAATCGCGCCAGCGCGGATAAATTTCGGGCGCATAGTAGCGAACTCCACCGACAAAGCTGTGCGCCCCCGGCCCAAATCCCGCATACTCACCGCAATTCCAGTAATTCTGGTTATGGACGCTTTCGAACCCTTCGCGTGCAAAATTCGAGACTTCGTAACGCTTAAGGCCTTTCCGCTCCAAAATTTCTACGCCGCCCAGGTACATCGGTTCGTAGACATCCTCGTCTATGGTAAGCTCGCCCCGCGAAACCCTATGTCCAAGCCGCGAGCGGGGCGACACGTTCAACCCGTAAAAGCTCACATGATTCAGCGGAAAATCCGAAAGGCGGTCCACATCGTCCAGGAAACCCTGCACCTTCTGAGTCGGCAAGTCAAACATCAGGTCCGCATTCACCTGTAACCCGCGCCTAGATGTCAAAAGGTTCAACGCCCGGATTCCCGCCTCGACCGAATGGGAACGCCCCACCAACTTGAGCAGCTCCGCATCGAACGTCTGCAAGCCGAGACTGATACGGTTTACACCCAGTTCTAGTGCCGCCTCCACCGAAGCCTCGTTTGTCGATTCCGGATTGAACTCCATCGAAATTTCGGTTAGTTTATGCACATTCACACCAACTGAGGCGAGGCATTCAAAAATTTCGCGCAAGTATTCGGCCGGCAAAACGGAAGGGGTGCCGCCCCCCAGGTAAAGTGTCTGAGCAGTCGCCAGGAGTCCGGGATTTTTCCGTTCAAAACATACAATTTGCTTACATAAAAAACTTACAAATTCCTTATAAATACGGGGCTGCACGGGCATTACCCGAAAATCGCAATAATCGCAAATTTTTTGACAGAACGGAATGTGAAGATAGACACAAAACATTTTTTTAACAACAAAAAATTTTAGGTTCCTTGAAACATTTTGCAAAATTTAGATTATATAGAGAATATGAACAACGAAGAAAAATTAAACTGGAAGCAAAAACTGAAGAAGCGGCTCCCGCTCCTGATTTTTCTTACGTTATCCACCTCGATTTTCTTTCTTGCCTCGGCCCTGCTTCTTGACGAATCGTACAAGGACATCATCATCATCGCCATGATTTGGGCACTTCCCCTGTTTATCCACTGATACGCGCTATGGCCATTACACGACTGACGCAACGCAAATGCAAGGCAATCTGCTTTTATATCAGTAGCTGGGTTCTGGTAACCCTGTGCACGACCCTTTTGTTCATGTACGGCTCCGGCAACGGCATCAATCCGGGCAGGATCCTGTTCATGCTGCAGTTATCCCTTTTCACCGGGCTTTCGCATTCCATTTACGACGTCATGATCTTGCAAGACGAAATGGACCAGAGGCCAGTCGTTACGGCCCTGCTCATCCGCTCCTGTTTTTTCCTCGCAAGCATCTGCGCAAACCTCACCTTGTGCATTCTCATTTGGGAAATCGACAAGAGCGAAGGACTCATTAACGAAAACTCGCTAAAACAGGTGCTCCACTTTTTCAAGCAGCCGAGCAACCACATCCTGATATTTGCGCTATTCCTTCTCGGGCACCTGATTACCTTCGTGCGCTCCGTCCACAAGAAATTCGGCACGCGAGTCTTTATCAACACGCTACTCGGCAAGTACCAGGACCCCAAGGAAGAAGACCTGATTTTCATGTTTATCGACATGAAACATTCTACGGCCATCGCCGAAGAACTGGGCCACGTGAAATACAGCAACTTTATCCGCGACTACTACAGGCTCCTTTCCAACTGCTGCGAAGAAAACCACGGCGAGATTTACCAGATTGCAGGCGACGGAGCGTTCCTGACCTGGAAAACGAAGGACTGCCGTCGCAGGGCACGCCCCCTGGAATGTTTCCACGACTTCGCCGAATGCATGCAGCGCACCAGGAGCAAGTTCCTGAAACGCTACGGGGTAAGCCCCTCGTTCAAGGCGGCCGCCCACTGCGGCAAGGTAATTTCGACCGAGGTCGGCAACTTCGGGAGCGAAATGGCTTACCACGGCGACGTCCTGAACACGACCTCCCGCATTCAAACGCTCTGCTCCAAGCTCGGGCAGGATTTCCTTATCTCGGAAGACCTTTTCGCAAAACTTCCGCTGCCGCTCCCACACGGATTCCTGTGCATTAAAGCCGGATTTTTCGAGCTGAGAGGAAAAAAGAACGGAATTTTGATTTTTTCTTTGCACCAACCCTTGACATAGTCAAAATATTATTCTATAATTGGGTCACCTCGCGGGAATAGCTCAGTTGGTAGAGCACGACCTTGCCAAGGTCGGGGTCGAGGGTCCGAGTCCCTTTTCCCGCTCTAAAAACAAAGAAGACGCTTTGAAGCGTCTTTTTGTTTTTATCGCTAGATAATGATGTTCGGTGCCCGAGACCCCTTGGGGTCGAGGGGGCGACAAAATCCGATTATGGACGAAGTCCGTAAAGCGGATTTTGAGCTTGATGCGAGAAACGAGCATCAAGCCCGTAGGGTCAAAGACCTGCCTGAACGAAGTTCAGGGGACTGGGCTTTGACAATCCCTTTTGACGCCTTCGGCGTCCGCGGCGTCACTCGGTCATAGAATGACGCAAGCATCATTCTGCGACACTCGTTTAGCACGCTTTTCCCGCTCTAAAAAAAAGAAAGTCCCCGGTTAGCTTGTACCGAGGACACGATTTCAACAATTTCAGGACTGCGGTACAGGCCAAACGGCCCCGAACCACCACTCCAGCCTGTACCAGACTATCGATTATTCAGACTATCGATTGTTCAGGTAATCCAAGACCTTCTGGGTGAGGTCATTTTCCTTTTTCCAGAACACCACGGCACCGGTTGCACGGTCCACCACCATGTCGTAGCCTTCCTGCAGGGCGATCTCGTTGATCGCCTTTCGAATCAGCTGGATAATCGGGGCGCTCACCTTCTCGTTTTCAGAAATCAGCTCACCCTTACGGCCATACACACGGTCGATAAAATTCTTGAGTTCAATATCCTTCTTGTTGTACTCCGCCTCAAGTTCGCGTTTCTTTTCGTCGGAAAGCATCAGCACCTGCTTGTCGAGCTTTTCCTTGATCGCAGAAAGTTCCTTCTGCAGCAAGTTGCCCTGCTGTTCCCACTTGGCCACCTGGCGGTCGTATTCTTCCTGCGCCTTTTTGGTCCCCTTGTAGCCGTCAAAAATCAGCTTGGAATCCACATGCGCAATGCGCAGGCCGTCTTCGGCAAACGACACGGTCGCAAAAACCAGAGAAAGGAGTATAATCAGTTTTCGAAACATCATAAATACAATTTACAAAAATATAGGGCGCCCTTGATAAGGAATCATCGCAAAACGCCCTAAAATCATTTTAATCACTGACGCAAATCGTAAATAAATGATCGCCCTTCCTGCATGTATCAAAGGAATACGACGATTCCTTCACTTTAACACACCTTGCATTACTTGCGTCCACCTCGTCAGACGCCCAATACGCATCGACCCGATAAAGTTCAAGGCCGAAATTTCTAGGAATACCCGGCTTATTCGCAAAGTACCAAAGAGCATCGCCTCCAGGGACATTTGCATTCATCGTGTTGAAAAGTTTTTTCCAGTCCGCAACCGAGGGTATATGGAATCCTTCTGCGCACTTAGGTTCTACAGGGGGTACATAATGCGAGACATCCGTCCTCGTTGCAATATACCAAGTGAACTTATCCCTCGTATAGCAGTACCAGGTTTGCGTCCCTAAAGTAATTGTTTCCACCCAATAGCCCTTTTGGTCCAAAACGGAATCTTCCGAATATAGTCTCCAGTAGTAATTCTCATTACTGACCATGCATTTATACTCCGTCAGTCCGGTGAAGAAAACGGAATCACGCGTATAGTAATTACACTCCGGTATATCAGCTATCGGATACTTACGAACCGTATCCTTTTTCACGGTATCCTTCACAACCGTGTCCTTGGAGACCGTATCCCTAGGAACATATTTCCCGTAGTACTTCCAGTTTCCGTTGTAACAGTAATACACAGAATCGCCGCTTACGACATGAGAGGTATCCGCCTGCGGGCAATAGCCGAATTTTAATTCCAGGCTCGTGGCATAGTCAAATACGTACTCGTTGCTGCTATTCTTTTTGCAAATAAAGTTGTCGCCATCTATATCCTTTATCTTGCCCAGATTTTTCGAGGTACACAGGTAATACTTTCCGTTCTTCGCAGAAG
>JAEEGG010024361.1_pt1 | contig 11744 bp, 3 predicted proteins | sample 9134161 | NCBI WGS metagenome assembly JAEEGG01 (sample SAMN16246543, study PRJNA631951) | gut metagenome | biome: gut microbiome; feature: rumen; material: CR-attached | host: Bos | place: Iran: Karaj | collected 2018-10 | reverse complement strand
CTTCACTCACAAATTCGACAAGTTATGAAAAAGTACATTTTAGTTTTGAATGCCATCAACGTGATGGCCAAGTTGCTGAAAGAAAAGCGAGTGGAAGGTGTTCTGTTCTTGGACGAGAACACAGGTAAGTTAACCTTTAAGGCGTACAATCGCCAGCCGCGAGTACGCGAGAAAGACCATCTGGTGAAGAAGTTGCCTTGGGGCTGGGTGAAAGAGTCAATGGAGCGCATCAAGGTGTTCGGCAGTTTTCCGAAGGAGTATAGTACTGCTCAGGTGATGGGGATGCTAGACGAGCATACGAAGGATGCGAAAAACGCCCTGATTGACAAAGAATTGGATATTATCGAGTTTTGTTGAACCTAATAATTTAAGAAATATGGAAGCATTAGTAACAATTGTAGCGGTGGGCGCATACGCTGAGCGCCAGTATCAGAAGCAGGACGGCAGCTCTGAATACTTCAAGAGCCGTGGCGTGACGATGAAGCGTGGTGGTGACGTAATCTATGGTGAGATGGTGGGCGAGTTGGCCTCGAAGAACCGTGACACGCAGTTTCAGCAAGGGATGCCCTATATCGTGAAGGGATTCTGGAAACATCGCACGTGGCAGGACAAGAACGGCGAGGAGCGCCATGAGAACGCATTCTATATTACAGACCTTCAAACACTTTAAGACGTATGTTTACATATCAGAAAGATACTAAGAGCCTTTTTGTCGCCGAGTGCGACAAAAAGGACTTCTGGAGGGAGATTCGCAAGGCGTCGACGGCCTTTAATATCAACACTCGTAGGGACATCCTGCGTGCTGTGGATGCCAACGACGAGGAGACCATGCAGAAGTGGGCTGAGCATACGGACTATCAGAAGTTTATGCTCAAGACGATTCGCGAACTGAAGACGAAGACTGGCAAGGAGAAGTGGCAGAAAAAGCCGCTCGACAAGAAACTGCTGGCTTGGGCTGACGATTTGAAGAAGTCGCTGACGGCGTTCCAATTCTGCTGCTATCAGTTTGATGAGGCAACGGTGAAAACCAAGGATGGCAAGACGAAGAAAGGTGCCAGGCGACTGCTGAAAGGCTGCCATCTGAACGGATTAGTGATGCTGGATATCGACCATGTGGATAATCCCATGGAAGTATGGGAGAAACTACAGGCCAATAAGGAACTGATGGCACATGTGGTATTGGTACACATCACCAGTAGTGGTCACGGCATCCGCATCATCTTCATTGCCGACAAGCAGATTGGCAACCTGGCAGACAATCAAATCTCGTTTGCAGCCGTGCTAGGCTATGCGCCTGACCAAAGCTGCATCGATGCTACTCGAAATTCATTCGCACCTAAAGAGGATGAAATACTGTTTATAGACGAAGAACGACTTTTTACTTATTATGATGAAGATTTCGACAAGGAGTACACTCCCATGTATCGTGACAAGAAAACGCAGCCGCTGCATCATCAATTTGATGCTGATGACAGTGCTACTTGTACTAACCTTACTATACCTGCTGATGTGGCCAGCGAGGATGATAACCAGGGGCATCAAGACGGCAGCAAAGTGGACGCTGAGCAAGTATCGAACCTTGTAAAATGGCGAGGCTATGATGTACAGTCTATTATTGATGCTAGGTATGCAGACAAGTTGCCCTGTGCAGCAGACAGCAATCGACATAAAGAGTCGCTTAAACTGGCAACAGACCTGTTGCTTATGCTCGATGGCGACAAAGCACAAGTGCAGCGCATTGTGGAGGCGCAGCCGTGGGTCAAGGAGATCATCGACGAGCGAGATGAAAACGTGGCACAGACAGTGGAGAGTGCAGCCAGTTGTATTGCCGAGAAGGAAAAGAAGTATGCATCCTCTTTACCTTCAAAGGCGATGCTCGCCGCGATTCAGGAGTACTGTGGCAAAACGTATCAGGAAATCACGAAAGCGCAAACGCAGAAAACAATGACGCTGAAGGATGACGACATGAGCCGTTGGCTTTGGGAATGGGGTGCTGAGATTGAAGCATTGGCTAAGGAATACCCACTGATAAAGGACATCACAAAGGGTCTGAAGAAGAACCAGTATCCTGCGGCATTGTTTGTTGCTGGTGGACTGATGATGACACTCATGACAAGGTGTACTTACAGGTTCTATCATCGTCCTGAGGAACTGCGACGTCTGAACAACTCGACGCTAATCATTGGTGACCCTGCAAGTGGTAAGAGCTTTGCTACTCGACTGTTCAAACTGTTGGCTTCGCCCATCGTGGCTGCTGATAAAATAGGTAAGGAGGCGATTAACGCCTATCGAGAACAGATGCGGACGAAAGGTGCCAACAAGGAGAAGCCCAAGAAGCCGAAGGTGGTAGTTCGCATCCACCCAGCTCGAACCTCGAATGCGCAGTTTATTCAGGATATGGTAAACGCCGTTGAGGAAGTGAACGGTGAGCCGATGCAGTTGCACATGCTGACGTTCGATACAGAGTTGGACAACACGCTGTCGCTGCAGAAGGGTGGTGCGTACATCGATAAGCAGGCACTGCAGTTGAAAGCATTCCACAATGAAGAAGACGGACAGGCTTATTCGAATGTGGACAGCGTGTTCCAGGAGTTCTACGTCATCTGGAACTACATTTATACTGGTACGCCGATAGCCCTGAAGAAGATGGTGAACGAGCAGAACTTTGGATCTGGACTTGCAACCCGCTTGACTTGCATCCCTCTGCCAGCTACTAACTTTGAAATGATGAGTCGCGAAACGACCGTTGACTACGACAGCGACAACCGTCTGAAGGAGTGGGCTGAAAAGCTGGATAAGATGAAGGGTGAGTTGACTGTGCAGAAGATAGTCGATGAACTCTACGACTGGACGGCACGAAGGATGGCTGATGCCGCTGAAAACGACTCCAAGGCTGACGAGATGCTACTGAAACGCTGCGCCTACCATGGTCTGAACTTCGCTGCACCATTCATCGTGATGCGCCATTGGGACCAGATGAAGCAGGATGGCCAGTACTGGTGTGGTGAATTTGAGACGGACGAGGTGGATTGGAAGTTGGCTGAACTCATCGTAAACATCCAGTACGCTTGCCAACGGCACTACTTTGGCGCCATGGCTGAGAACTACTTCGACAATAAGCTGAAGGATGCCTCAGTGAATGTTCAGCGCAGGCAGAAGACCATTGAGGGTTTCAATCGTTTGCCAGAAGAGTTTACCGTTGACGATGTGATGCGATGCTTCATGTTGAAAAACAACACCTCCGCACGTACCAGGGTAGTGCGCCTGCTGAAAGACCATCTGGCCGAAAAGGTAGATGAGTTTGTGGAGAACGGCACCACCAAGGCCAAGTACAAAAAAACGGGTTCAATTATGCTTTGACGCAGTGACACAGCTACGCAGCTACACAGCGTCATAAGGTTTTAAAAGTTAGAAGTAGATTATGACAGAAGTAACAATTAACAAGCAAGCAAAACTCTCCGAGCACTTTACGCTCGGGGAGTTCTGCAAGACCAGTGCGAAAACCACTGATGGAAACATCCCTTCGCACGTACATATTGAAAATTTGAAGCGACTGTGCCAATGGTTAGAGCGCTTGAGAGAGAAAGCCTCCCCCACCCCAGCCCCAATAATTATTAATAGTGGATACAGGAGTCCACAGGTGAACAAGGCTGTGGGTGGTGCACCGAACTCGAATCATTTGACTGGCTGCGCAGTGGACATCCACGTGACAGGGATGGAGCAACTGGTGCGCTACGCCGCCATCCTGCTGGACATCAGCGATGAGAGGCATGAGGACTTTGACGAACTGTTGTTAGAACGTTCGCCCAAGGGCACCTACTGGCTCCACTTCGCAGTCCGTCCATTTGGCAATCGACGTAAGGTTGCGCTTTTGCGAGCGTAGAATTGACAGGAAAGAAGGCTGAAGGCTGTGGGCGGAGGGAAGATGGCTGATGGATGAGGGAAGATGTAAGAAGGAAGAGTGGGCGACCCCGCAAGGAATCGCCCACTCTCGATAAAGCATGACATATTTCGGTTCTTCGCTCACTTAATCACGACCTTGAGCTAAAGCTCGAGCTTGTTCACGTTCGGAAGAATTTGAGCAAGCTCAAATTCTTCGCTCACTTAATCACAACCTTTTTGCCCTTCACGACATGAATCTTCTTGCCCTGGGCATTGGCATCAATCTTGTAGATGCGGCGGCCTTGGAGGTCGAAGTGTGGCGTGTCGGGATCGTTGATGTCGCGCAGCACAGCATTGATGAGCGTCTCTCCAGTCCAGATGATGGCGACCTCGGTGGGTTGTCCGCTAAGCGTATACTGACAGTAGGCTTTGCCCTTCGGAACGACCTCGCCATGGACGGCCAGATAGAAGCGGGCTTCGGCATTGGTATCCTCGCGCATCTGGTAGACGCCATCGTCAGTGACGACATAGGGCGACGCTGCCGTTCCTGTCAGCATGTTGCCCATGATGGGCGCTGCTGCGTCAGTCTCAGCCATATCGATACGCTGACCAGCGACACCTGAGAGGATGACGCCCTCGACAGCAGCGATATGACCATCGGACAGCTGTTCGACGACGAAGCTCTGCTGGTCGTACTTGCTGAGCCACCAAGCCTTAGCGGTCTCAGTAGCCAGCGCGACAGCAACAGGCGTCGAGAAGGTGCAGGCACCCTCCTTAGGCAACACGACGGTAGCACCACGCAAGAGCGAGAAGTTCTTGGTCTGCTCAGACTGGTCAAACCACATCTGAGTGCTGGGACTCCACATGTAGCCGTCAGCCTGACACAAGAGGTCGTAGGTCAGACTCTTGTCGTCGACCTTCAGCTGATAGTAGCCGTAGGCATCGGTGGTAGCAGCATAGCTGACGTCACCACTGCGCAGCGTCACGATAGCACCGCCAATGGGCACATCGTCAGCATCGCGCGTGACACGACCACTGAGCAAGCCCATGGGCAACTCGGTAAAGACGGTCTGGATGGTCATTGAACGTTGAACATTGAACGTTGAACTTGGTTCGGTAGACACTGTCTTGCCGTCGATAACCCAGCCCTCGAACTGCCAGCCAGAGTGTGGTGTAGCAGTGAGCGTGAGCTCGGTGCCATAGGCATAGCGACCTGTGCCGCCACCCGTCACGCTACCACCCTTCTCGTTGTAGCTGATGGTGACATCGAAGTACTTAGGCGTGAAGACTGCCGTGAGGTCGGCATTGCCCTGCGGGGTATAGACATAGGTGGATGAATCGCTCATCGCCTTGTCGTTCTCCATCCAGCGCACGAAGTCGTAGCCCTCGGCAGCGGTAGCCTGTAGTGTGACGCTCTGTCCGAAGTCGTACTGTCCAGAGGCAGGTGTGACGGTACCACCCTCGACTGGTTGTGCCTTGACGGCCAGCGTCACCTTACCACCCGTGAACTGTATCCATGTAGCCTGCTTGCCCACTGCGCCGTTGAAGCCCTCGAAGTCAGTAATACCAGCGGTCTGCACGGTCAGCACATAGTAGCCGTCGCCACCCGTGATAGCCTCAAGATTGAGAAGATAGTCGGTGTCATTTTCCTTCGTGATAACTATCTTCGAGGCATCGAGCTGCTTACCCTGGCATTGCAGCGTGACATCGTCGGTAGTAAACGTAGCGGCGTCGATGGCCTTGTTGAAGCGGACGGTAAGCGTCTTGACAGGTTCAGAGGCTACAGTACCCTCCTTAGGCACGCCGACAAACTCCTTGACAGCCAGCTCGACATCGGGCTTGGGTGCGAAGGTGAGGATGAAGGTCTCGCCACTGATAGACATGTTGGCAACGAAGTGCAGACGGTTCTCCTTGACAGGATCCTTGCCGTCGCGCAGGGTGCGGTCGGTCTGCCACAGGTTGTCGAGGTTCACCTCCTTGCCATCACTCTGACGTACAACCTTGGTCAGTTTCTGACGACCTACCGTCGGATCCATCAGATTGCCGTAAGCCCAACCGGCCTGACTCGGTACGAGTGTCAAATGATACTCGGTATCGCTCTTCTTATCGATGGTGGCGCTGACCAGTTCATGGACGGCATCCTGCGTAGCATCAGTAAAGTAGATAGCATCGGGCATGTCGTCAGCATCGGTCACGTCGTTGACGAGGAAGGCACGACCGATGGCTGAAGTCTGAGGGCTGAGAGAAGAGGGCGTGAAGCCGCGGATCAACTCGTGGATGGTGACCTGGTCGAGCAGCGACAGGTTCTCGTTGCCATAGCTGGTGACGTGGGTTGCCTCGACGTTATACTTGACGAAGTGGCCGAGCAGCGTAGATTGCAACCACCACTGGGCGTAAGCCTGCGTATGGGCAGGAATGGTGCCGAAGTCGGTAGGAATGGCCTGTCCCAGTGCGAGGGTCTTATCCTGACCATTGAGCTGTGAGCTGACGAACTCGAAGTCGATGAGCAGACCCTTCTGGTTGTCGATAATCTCAGGCTGATTGGTGACCATCTTCACGTTGGTGGCATCGCCATTGCCCTTATTGTTGATGATCAGTGCAAACTCGGCAGGCTCCATGGGTTCTACCTCCTCGGTCAGTGCGTCGTCGCCCATGATATCGCGTTGCATGAAGTAGGTCAGGTCAAGCTCAGGCGAAGGCTTCACTGTCAGCGTGACAGGATAGAGTTCGCGAGTCACCTCAAGACCAGTATAAGGATCTACGTAGCTGAGCGTACCACCAAATGAGTAATCAACTGGAGTCTCAGGCGCAGCATACTTCGACGGGATGAACAGGATAGTAGCCGTACCCGTGCTGTCGGCACCTAAGTACCAGCCGGCATCCATCGGCAACTCACCCTTGAAGCCTACCAACGACTCAGTGTGCATCTCGAACTCCTTGGCCGTGGCCACCTCCATAGTGCGGAGGTTAGTGACTTTCAGTTTCAGACGAACATCACGCATCGGTGTGGTCTTATTACCATTAGTCACAGAGAGTGTTCCACGGAAAGCCTGACGCGTCATCGTCATGGTCTGATTGATTTGAAGCGTGATAGTAGCACAAACGCTACCGCTCTCTTCGTTCAGACGTTTGGCAAAGCCGTCGGTCTTCTGCTTAAAGAGATCGCTCACATCTTCATATCCCAGCGTCTTGGCTGCATCATTCTTTTCATTCATGGTATTGACCAATCCGTCGAGAACGTTCCGATGAGCCATATTTTCGCGCTCCACACCAGTAGCATCGTAAGCGATGGTGTTCTTGGCACGTTCTATGAACCGGTCAAACTGTGCATCGCTGATTTCCTGAGGCTTCAGATGGCGCAGGGCATCGGCATTCAGTGTTCCGTTCTTAGCAGCAGTCTGCATGCCACTGAGCAGATCGTATATCTCCTCAACAGAAGCACGCTGAATCCAGACACTGTCGCCAAAGAACTCGTGGTGGAAACCTTCGTAGGCCTCCATAAACTCTGCCATGGGCTTGATGCTCTCTGCATACTCGGTAACCCACTGAGGCGTATCGCCGCTGTAGTTGATATCAGCAACACGACGCACCGATGACTTAGGATTGCTACCACCGCCAGCGCCACCATTGCCACCGCTGCCGCCAGCGCCGCCGCTACCACCAGGAACGGGTTCGCCACACCCCTGTGCTGCTATCGAGTAGAAGCTCCACAGACAGCCAATTATATTGGTAATCTTACCCAACGTAGCATTCTTGATAAAGCATCCTACGCCCGTAATAACCACAGACTCCATGTCATACCAAGAGTTGCTACCAATGGCAGCATTATAAGCTCCACTGGCAATGCCGACAGCACAACCGTAGGGAGTGAAGCCCAACAGGCACTCGACCAGCGATCTGACAATGCTGCTCAAACACGGATGGCAATCGTCGGAAGTGCTCGTGGCGTTGGTGCTGGAAGTGGACGTATAGCTACTGCCACCGCCACCGTTAGGAGCACTTGGGCCACCGCCGCCACCGCCCCATGCTATTATGCCGCCACCGTTAGACGTGGGACAGACGCGTATCTTCACGGTCTGGGTGTATTTGTGCATCTTACTATCCTTGCCACACTTCCACTCATAAGCGGTAGCATTCCAGATGTGGCATCCCTTCTCGTCGGTTTCCGAAGCGCGTCTGGGGCTGGCGTTGGTTTCCGTCATGCGCGTCACCTTGATAGGTATCGTGATGCTCTGCTGTGGTGCCAATGAAATGCCCGTATTTTCGACAAGTGCTTCCCAAACGAAATCATCGACACGATCAGGAACGGTAAACGACGTATTCTCGGCGGTAATCAAGCCCTTGTTCGTCAGGACGGCGTAGTACACCATACTCTCGCCCTCGCCCAGTGATTCAACATCAATCTCCTTGGGGATAATCGTTTCCACAACAGGCATCGGCACGTTAGTCTCATACTCTACCGTCGTCGTAATGTTGTATTCATCCTCGACCTCCGTCTCGACCACATCCCAGCTGACGGAGACTGCCTGATAGCTCAGGTTTACGGTCTTCAGGGTCGTAGTACCCGGATCGACCACGATGTTGTTCTTGTAAGAATCGTGCTTGTCGGCAGTCACATTCAACTGATAGTAGCCTTCAGGCAGTTCAATAGTGAACAGACCGTCAGCCCCACTCTTACCCTGAGCCACCAGTGCGCCAGTGACAGGATTCTTCAAAACAATCTCAGCACCACTGACGTGCGGCTTCTCTTCTGTGTAATAGGTGTACTCGTCGGTAACATCGACAGTCAGCGTACCCTTCAGGTCAGACACAGGCGTAATGGTGAAGTTCATGTAGGTACCGTTACCGTTAGCGCAGTTGATACCGATACGGCCAGTAACGGGAACATTGAGCTGCATGTCGGCTGTAGGCATCAGTCGCAGTACGACGGTAGCTGTATCATTCTGGTTCAGGCCAGGCATCGTGACACCCGTCAGCGCCTTCATCCAGTCAGGCAATGCGAGGGTGATAGTACCAGTATTACCCTTACCATTGTTGGTAACAATGAAACTGTAGTCACGACCATTGTCCTTATGCATGGTAGTCACCAGATTCTGCGACTCGACGACCAGATTGCCTTGTGCCAGACGGGCGTAGTAGTGAATGGGCACTTCGAGGTAAGCACCCTCAGCTGAGGCAATGCGCACCTTAAACATTTCCCAGTTATTACCCTCAGTCGGCGTGGTTCCAGATATCTGGTATGTCATATTGACGGTAGCGCCACCTTCGATAGTTGGCGAGACGGTGAACTGGGCATTGCAACCTGCGGGAGCATTCAGCACTTCCGTAGTAACACCGCTCAATGGCAATGAACCGGCATTCTCCAGTCGGATAATACCGTTCTTGGGTTCACCAATTGTCACATCACAGGTGATGTAGCCGTTATCAGCACGCTTCAGTCCATAGACGTCGAAAGCAGCCTGTTCCTCTGTGGTAGGATCGTTCTTGAAGCAGGCTCCTACTGAGAAGTGACCTGACTGCAGGGCGTAGAGCTGCCATTCGAGCGCGAAACGACCCTCGGCATCAGTGGTAACCTGTTTGACTTCGCGAGCACTCGCATTGACCAGATAGACATCTATCTCGGCATTGGCGGTACGTTCGCCAGTAATCTGTCCGCTGATGGTTACCATATCGCCCTGACGATATACCTTCTTGTCAGTCTGTACAGTAGCCGTGAAGGGTGAGATGGCCGTTACTGTTACCTCAGCAGAGGTATTGTTAGTGTAAACCAATTCAGAGATGGCGCGTGACTCGTTGACCACAGCATAGTAGACACAATCCTCCACCTTGTCAGGCAGCGTTACTAAACGTGCCAGCGTCTCGCTGCCACCGACGGAAATATCCTGCGAGGTGTACATGGTAGCTATGGCCTTCGACGTACCTTTCAGGTAGAAGGCAACTGGCGTCTCCTTGGGCAGTACATAGGCACCCTCGTTAGCGATGACGGCCGTCAGCGTGACAGGACTGCCTAAAACGGCCTTCTGCACACTGGCTGTCAGACTGGTAATACGGGCATCAGGCAATGTCTGATCGGTTACCAACAGCATACAAGTACCAGAGCCGAAACCTTCGGCAGAAACAGTGAAGACGACCGTGTGTGAGTCGCCACTGACGTCGTTCTTCTTCGTCTGCACGGCCACCTCAACCGATGTCTGTCCAGCAGGAATCGTTATGTTATGCTCGTAGGTTAATTCGCTATCGTAGTCACTGGTCAGCGTAACGGCCAACGGTTGGCTGACGTCGGAAATGGTATTGCGGGTAATCGTCAGCGTGGTTCCGTCGCCCTCCTTCACCGTACTGTTCTGTGATGCCACAGCCAGCGAAGCGCCATCGTTGTCGAGGACAGTGAGCTGGGCTGACACGCTGCCAGCCTGTTCGCCAGAAGCGGCACAGCTACACGACGACACCCAGACACCTGCGGTCAGCGTATAGGTGCGGTCGCCCTCCTTGATGGTATTGTCCACAGGACCGAGATTGAAGTAGACGGTCTCCACGCCCTTAGCCATCTCTAATGACTTATTGCTGTAGAAAAGGCCACCGTTAGAGTCGTCACTGATGCGGACGGTAATCTTGGTATCCGTCTTGCCCGTACGTGTCAGCACGGCAGCCACAGACGTAGGACCAGCCTGTTCGCTGATTACGTTGGGCGTCAGCGTCAGCGTCAACACAGGCATGTCGTCGTCGTGGAGCACGACAATGACTTCACCCTTCTCGTAACGGGCAGCAGAAACCGTGAACTTGTTGGCCAGCTCCAAGTTAGGCACGGTATTCTGAACAGCCGTCACATCGAAGGTGACAGACGTCTTACCAGCAGGAATCGTCACCTCCTGCGGATAGGTAAAGCGTTTACTGTCCTCACTATTCAACTTCACCACAACATCACTCTTCGGGGCTTTGTCGACAGATACCGTCAGTTGGAAGGTATCGCCCTCGTTGACATCGGTCTTCGAAGCTGTCAGTTTCAGAGCAGGCAACTCATCGTCCTCGATAATAATGCTGGATATCACCTCGTCGTAGCCATCGCCACTAACCGTAATGCTGGCAATCGTGTCGGCATCGAGCACAGTGTTGTTCTGAACCTCGGCATAAAATACGACACCCGACTGATTGGCAGGAATAGTGACACTTGATGGTATCTGCAGACGCGAATCGTTGGTCTTCAGCGTAAAGCTGCGAATGTTCTGCCAACGGCCCGAACGGCTCAATTTGCAGCTGATGCGCTGGTAAGAACCCTCAGCAATACGCTGGGGTGCCAGTTCCAACGTCAGGCGCTTACCCACGGTCAGATTGCTGCTGCCAGACGCGGTATTGTTGTCGCGAAGGGACGGATGTTCTCCTGTCTTGTCGGTAGGCACAACAGTGACCTGCACCTTGGATAGTCCATCGATACCCAACAGGGCGGGCAGCACGACCTTGGCCTCGCGGTTGACGGAAGCGCCAGCAGCCAACGTGCCATCATAGTAGGTAGTCGTCAACTGCTTCGTGACACCACCCGAGACAGCCGCCAACACAATCTGCTCGCTCCATCCATCCTCAGTAGCGACCTTACCAACATTGGCAACCTTCCATTTCACAGTCAACTCGCCCGCGGGATTAATTGTCGAAGGCTCGAAGGTAACGTCAGAGGGTTGCAGGTCGGGACGCGGAATCTCCTCGATGGTAATGGTGCCGTTCTCCTGACCAGTCAACACATTCTGCTTCTGACGGTCACTGAGCGTCACGCTCTTATCCAACAGGTAGACAGGGAACGTAGTTCCATTATCGGCATCGGGCGACAGCGGAATGTCAAGCGTCACCAGTGTGCCTTGATTGTCAAGCAACAG
>JAEEGG010024357.1_pt1 | contig 11746 bp, 10 predicted proteins | sample 9134161 | NCBI WGS metagenome assembly JAEEGG01 (sample SAMN16246543, study PRJNA631951) | gut metagenome | biome: gut microbiome; feature: rumen; material: CR-attached | host: Bos | place: Iran: Karaj | collected 2018-10 | reverse complement strand
AACCAAAACCTGTAGTGTTACCATTACACCATCGTCCAATGCGGCTGCAAAGGTACGAAATAAATTTGAAGTACCAAAATTTTGCAGCCAAATATTACTTAACGATCAGCAAGTAGTAGTTCTTCTTGCCTTTTTGGGCCAGCAGATACTTGCCGTCGATGAGGTCATCAGCAGTGATTTCGCGGTTCTGATCGGTGAGTTTCTCCTTGTTCAGACTGACGCCACCGCCCTGTACCATCTTGCGCATCTCACCCTTTGAGGGGAAGACGGGCGCAACGGTTGTGAAGAGCTCGATGGCGGGCTGTCCTAACTGGTCTTTCGAAATCTCGTGCTTCTCGACACCGTCGAATACATCGAGGAAGGTCTGCTCGTCAAGTTTCTCAAGGGCCTCCTTGGTGGACTTGCCGAAGAGGATGTTTGACGCCTCGATAGCCATGTCGAGGTCTTCCTTTGAGTGAACCATCACAGTCACCTCCTCAGCAAGGCGCTTCTGGAGGACGCGGCGGCCTGGATCCTGTTTGTGCTCCTCGACGAGGGCATCGATGGTATCCTTTTCGAGTGAAGTGAAGATCTTGATATAGCGCTCGGCATCCTCATCGCTCACGTTCAGCCAGAACTGATAGAAACGATAAGGTGTGGTGCGGTTGCGGTCGAGCCAGATGTTGCCACTCTCCGTCTTGCCGAACTTCTTACCATCGCTCTTGGTGATGAGCGGACAGGTGAGGGCGAAGGTCTCCACCTCGTTGCCGAGGGTACGACGAATCAGCTCGGTACCTGTGGTCATGTTGCCCCACTGGTCGTTGCCACCCAACTGCAGTTTCACGCCATAGTGCTGGTAGAGATACAGGAAGTCGTAGCCCTGCAGGAGCTGATAGGTGAACTCTGTGAAGGAAAGACCGTCGCGGGCTGTTCCGTTTAGACGCTGCTGCACGCTTTCCTTGGCCATCATATAATTGACGGTAATATGCTTACCTACCTCGCGTGCGAAGTCGAGGAAGGTGAAATCCTTCATCCAGTCGTAGTTGTTGACCATCAGGGCAGCGTTGGCATCCTTCGACTCGAAGTCGAGGAACTTGGCCACCTGCTTCTTGATGCACTCTTGATTGTGGTAGAGTGTCTCGTTGTTAAGAAGGTTGCGCTCCTGGCTTTTGCCGGAGGGGTCGCCAATCATACCTGTTGCACCACCTACGAGGATCACGGGTCTGTGACCGCAACGCTGCAGGTGACGCAGCATCATAATGCCACACAGGTGTCCGATGTGCAGAGAGTCGGCTGTGGGGTCGGTGCCTAAATAGGCCGTAACCATCTCCTTCTGGAGGAGCTCCTCGGTGCCGGGCATCATCTGTGCCAGCATGCCACGCCATTTCAGTTCTTCAACAAAATTCTTCATATATCTTTATTTTAATATTTTATAGGCATTCCTAGGATATCCTAGGCTTTCCTATGGGTTTTAGGGAACCGGATCATAGCCGGAGCCGCCCCAGGGATTACATCTCAGGATACGCCAGATGGCCAGTCCCAGTCCCTTGATGGGACCATGTTTCTTCAGTGCCTGTTTGGCATATTCGCTGCAAGTGGGCGTAAAACGGCACGTGGCAGGTGTAAAAGGCGTGATGCAGGTCTGGTAGAAGACGATGGGCAGGCAAAGGAGGAAGGCGAATGCCTTGGAAACCCATTGGCTGATTTTCCGGATAATGTTCATAGTCTCTCAGCCGCTTTTCCCAATAGTCTTTTCACGCTCTTCTCCACTGTTGCGCTCTCAAGGAGTTCGTCAGCCAGCCAAATGAATGCAATGGCAAGTGTCTGTTCTTGTTGCACCTTTTCAGTCAGTATCTGCTTGTGGTGGCGATAGGCCTCACGCACCTGGCGCTTGACTCTGTTACGGTCCACCGCATGTTTGAAGTGCCGTTTTGATACGCTTATCAAAACCTGTACGGGTATATCGTCTGCCACACGCTTTGTCTCCAAGACCACAATCCGCAGGGGAAAGGCAGAGACGGAGAAACTGCTACCTTTACTGAAGAGCTGTTCTATCAGTTTTCTGCTGACGATGCGCTCTCGCTTGCTGAAGACCGGAGAGGCGATGCCCGCCATTATATATATAATAATGTGTAATTACTCCTGATTCTCAATGAGGTAATGCTGCAGGGCACCCGTCATTGAGGGGTATTTCTCTGATGGAGCCTCGATGTCAAGTCGCAGACCAGCGTCCCTGGCTGCTTTTGCCGTCGTGGGACCAAAGGTGGCGATGGCAATCTTGTCCTGCTTGAAGTCGGGGAAGTTCTTCATCAGCGACTCGATACCGGATGGACTGAAGAAAATCAGCATGTCGTAGTCGAACGTCTTCACCTCTTCAGGTGTGAAGTCGTTGCTGACGGTCTTGTACATCACACACTCGCAATGCTGCAGTTTCTTGGAGTCAAGCAGCATCTCCAGACTGTTGTTGTGTACATCGCTCATCGGCACGAGGTATTTCTCGTTCTTATGCTTTACCATCGTCGGCAATAAATCGTCGACCTTGCCCGTTTCTCCAAAGAAGACCTTACGCTTGCGATACTGCACATATTTCTGAATATAGAGTGCGATGGTCTCAGTAACACAGAAATACTTCATGTCCTCGGGAATCGTTACACGCAGCTCTTTGGCCATATTGAAGAAATGATCAATGGCGTGGCGCGAAGTGAAAACAACGGCTGTGTAGTCCAGGATGTTCACTTTCTGTGCACGGAACTCTTTGGCAGTAATGCCTTCAACCTTGATGAATGGACGGAAAATCAATTCCACATCAAATCTGTTCGCAATATCGTAATATGGCGACTTCTCACTTGTTGGCTTTGGTTGTGAAACCAGAATCTTTTTGATCATCAGTGTCCTAATAATTTATTGTCAATGCATTGGTTATTATTCCAAGTCCACCCCAAAGAGCGAGCAAAGGGATGATTTCGAGGGTGCAAAGGTACAAAATAATCTGCAGAAATAGCCCGTTTTTTCTGAAAAAGATGACATAGCACTTGTAAAAAGTGAGGATTTTAACTAAAACGAGCGCAAAAACAGCATATAAAACGATGATTTGAGGTGATGCATCGAAATAACTCTGGAATAATATCGCTGGAAACAACAACGCCCCCTCAATAGCGGAAAGCAATAACAATGTATAAAGCCATTGTCCGTTATTTTTCCCGGAAAAGAAGGTGTAGTTCACTAAAGTGTATAGTGGATATTTCAGAATTGTGTAGACAAAGATGATAAGGAAAAGCAGGCCGATAAACAAATACTCTTCATCAAAGACAAAGGCGTCGGCCACATGCGCCTTGACATAGAAGAAATATGTCATGGCCAGCAGCAGACAGGTTTGTAAGGTAAAGAAAAAGAGGGCGATTAACTCACTGGAGGTAGGAATCCGGATGTCCTCGCGTCTGGGGATATAGAAGAACTTGCTAATTTGATGTACGATGAAATTCCGGCTGATGGCAAAGGCCAACAGGGTTACGACGAAGCATCCCAATAAGAGGGAACTGATGATATTGTCGTTGCTGATGTTATAGGGAACTGGGTCGCCAGCTACACCAAAAGGCTCGTGAGCCAATTCTGGATGGTAGAGACTGTCGTCGGCCAGAAAACGTTCTTTGGCGTAATCAGGAATACGGATGTCTCTGGGGTTGTGTCCTATGTCGTGGCCTGGCAGGTGGAGCGTGTCAGGCTGCTCGCTATAGTGTATCTCCCCTGGCTGAAACCAAGCCTGGATAGCAGAGTCCTGTTGTGCAGGTGTAGCATCCTTAGGCAACAACTTCAGTACCTGATAGGGTGTCTGTGGCTTTGCCGGCTGCCTCACCACAGTATCTGTGTCATTTAATGAGGAATGAGAAATGAGGGATGAGGAATGATGATTACCTTCAACGCCATTCGTAAATGTGAGGGTATCTGCTGTGGATTCCTGACTAAATAGGTAATCAACATTTCTCATTTCTCATTCCTCATTTCTCATTAGTTAGAGTCCGAAGGCTTTACGTATGTCCTCTACGCGGTCGAGCTTCTCCCAAGTAAACAGTTCCACATCGATGGTCTTCGTCTCGTGATAGTGGCTGGTGAAAGTCTTTTTGATGACCTCAGACTTGCGCCCCATGTGTCCGTAGGCGGCTGTCTCGACATACATTGGCTGACGCAGTTTCAGGGTGCGTTCAATGGCTTTCGGACGCAGGTCGAAAAGCTGTTCAATCTTCTTGGCAATCTCACCGTCGGTCATTCCTACCTTACTGCGACCATAGGTGTTTACATAGATGTTCATAGGCCGGGCGATGCCGATGGCGTAGCTGACCTGCACCAGCATCTCGTCGCTGACGCCTGCAGCCACCATGTTCTTTGCGATATGTCGGGCTGCGTATGCAGCACTGCGGTCTACCTTCGAGGAATCCTTGCCAGAGAAAGCCCCACCGCCATGAGCACCTTTACCGCCGTATGTGTCAACGATAATCTTACGACCTGTCAGGCCTGTATCTCCGTGAGGACCACCGATAACAAATTTGCCAGTGGGGTTGACGTAATATTTGATGTCGGAGCCGAACAGGTCGAGCACCTTCTGAGAGTGTATCTGCTGTTTGACGCGGGGGATGAGGATGTTGATCACGTCGTCCTTGATCGTTGCCAGCATTTTCTCGTCCTCATCAAACTCATCGTGCTGGGTGCTCACCACAATGGTATCAATGCGCTCTGGAATGCCGTCGTCGCTATACTGCACCGTTACCTGGCTCTTGGCATCAGGGCGGAGGTAGGTCATCACCTTGCCTTCCTTGCGGATATCGGCCAGCGTGCGCATAATGAGGTGGGCCAGATCCAGACTGACGGGCATATAGCTCTCCGTCTCATTGGTGGCATAGCCGAACATCATGCCCTGGTCGCCTGCGCCTTGCTCGTCTTCGTTGCCGTTGTCTACCCCTCGGTTGATATCGGCACTCTGCTCGTGGATGGCACTCAGGATTCCACACGAATTACCGTCAAACTGATACTCGGCCTTGGTATAGCCGATGCGCTTGATGGTGTTGCGGGCGATGGTCTGGAGATCGATATAAACCTCACTGCTCACTTCGCCCATAATGACCACTTGTCCTGTTGTCACAAACGATTCAATGGCACAGCGAGCCTTGTCGTCGTATGCCAGAAACTGGTCTAAGATGGCGTCGCTTATCTGGTCCGCAACTTTGTCGGGATGTCCCTCTGATACTGATTCTGATGAAAATAAATATGCCATAATGCTTCAAATTTGGGTGCAAAGGTACAAAGAAAAAGTGAAAAGTGAATAGTGATAAGTGAAAAATTTACTTCTTCATGTTTCTTGGGTGGTGCTCCAGAATCTCCCGTCTGAGGGTCGAAGTGTCGATATGTGTATAGATTTCCGTTGTGCCAATACTCTCGTGACCTAACAATGCCTGTATCACGCGCAAGTCGGCGCCGCCCTCTAACAGTGCTGTGGCAAACGAGTGTCGGAGGGTGTGAGGCGAGATGGTCTTCTTTATACCAGCTGCTTCCGCCTGCCGCTTAATCATGATGAGTATCATCGTACGGGTCAGATGACCACCATAGCGATTCAGGAATACATAGTCTTCCTCGCCAAGTTTGATGCGCATCAGGTTTCGGTTGCTGAACCAGAAACTGAGTTCCCTGATAGCCCGTTGCGAGATAGGCACGAGCCGTTCCTTGCTGCCTTTTCCTAAGATACGCACATATTCTTCTTCGAGATAGAGATTTGAGAGTTTCAGGTTGACCAGTTCGCTCACCCGCAGTCCGCAGGAAAAGAGCACCTCGATGATGGCGCGGTTCCTGTGACCTTCCCATTTCGAGAGGTCGATGCTGGCTTCCAAAGTATCGATTTCTTCTGGCGAAAGCACTTCTGGCAGGTGCTTGCCTATCTGTGGCGACTCCAATAATTCTGTCGGGTCATCGTCGCGATAGCCGTCTAATTGCAGGAAGCGGAAGAAACTTCTCACACCACTCAGGATGCGACACTGGCTACGGGCATTGATACCGATGTCGTGTAGTCCCGCAGAGAAATGTTCCAAATCCTCGAGTGTGACCTCGCGGACGTCTTTCTCTGCCGTTTTCAGATAGCTGAGCAGTTTCTGCAAGTCATGCTGATAGGCGTCGAGTGTGTTGCCTGACATGCCTCGCTGCAATTTCATGTAACGGATGTAGCCTTTGACGATGTCCTTCTCCATTAACGGATACCCAGACGGGCTTCGACGACATTCACCACGTAGTCGCCCAACTTCTCACATTCGTTGATGAGATCCATATAGATGGTTCCCACAGCGTAGGTGTATTCGTGGTTGTTGACATCGGTGATGTTCTGCGTCTTCAACTGGTTGCGGTAGTTGTTGATTTCATGCTCAATATTGAACGAGCGATTGATATCGAACGACTCCTTGCGTCCCAGCATCAGACGGTTCATCTGCGACAGTGCCTGATCCGTCAGTTCCATCATCTGATGGATATGATCATACTGCTTTTCGATGAAGTGGTCTTCCTTGCCGTTATATTTGCGGGAAATGGTGCGGGCCATATTGTAGCAGGCATCACCAATACTCTCTAATTCGGAGATTTCACGGAGCATGGCACGGATCTTTGCCTTTGTATCGTCAGAAAGGTGGGCATCACTCACGGAGTCGAGATACTTGGCAATTTCCAGTTCCATATTGTCGCTGATACCTTCGTATTTCTCGATGCGCGTAAAGAGTTTGTTGAAGTCGCCCGCCTTGCTGTCCTTCTTGTTAGTGGCACTGCTGGAGAGGGTTAGCAGTTCGCGTACCATATTAAACATACGGTGCATGCGCTCAGAAAAGGCCTGGATTTCCTTTTGGGCCTCGAGGACGGAAAGTTCCGGGGTCTTCATGATACCAGAGGTGATGAAATGCAGACGGAATTCGTCTTCTTCGTCCACATTCTTGGGCTTGATGACCCAGCATACGAAACGCTCGATCTGCGGGATGAACCAAATAAGAATCAAGGTGTTGGCCACGTTGAAACAGGTGTGGAAGGCTGCCAGCACAAAGCTTAACTTGGCGGCGTTGGCTAAGAATACGCTGCCTTCGACGGCCTCCTTCTGCATGGTAACATCATAGCCTACGAGACCGCAGACGGCATCAATAAAGGGACGGAAGACAAACAGGATCCAGATGACGCCAAACACATTGAAGAACATGTGTGCCAAGGCTGCCCGGCGTGCCTGCGTGTTGGCTGAGAGTGCTGCTAAGTTAGACGTGACGGTGGTACCGATATTTTCACCCATGACCAATGCAATACCCTGATAGATGGGCAGCGCACCGCTGGAGCAGAGAATCATGGTGATGGCCATAACGGCTGCCGACGACTGTACACAGAACGTGAGAATACCTCCTAACAAAAGGAAGACCAGTGTGGTGAGGAAGGATTCTGAATCGAAGGAGGCAAAGAAGTCAAGCACAGCCTGATTCTCGCCCAAATGCATCTCTGTGCCCGTCATACGGAGGGTTCCCAGTCCTAAAAGCAGGAACGAGAGGCCAAAGAGGAAGTCTCCGATATAGCGGTATTTCTTCAGGTAAATCAGAATGATACCTAAGAAGAATGCTGGATAGACGGCACTGGTGATGTCGAACGACATACCTGCCGACATGATCCACGCCGTGAGGGTGGTTCCGATATTCGCACCCATGATGACCGAGATGGCCTGTGCCAATGTGAGAAGTCCCGCATTAACAAACGAGACGGTCATTACCGTGGTGGCTGTTGAAGACTGGACAGAGGCCGTTACCAACATACCTGTCAGCATGCCGGTAAACCTGTTGGTGGTCATCGCACCAAGAACATGTCGCAACTGGGGTCCTGCCATCTTCTGCAAAGCCTCACTCATCGACTTCATACCGAACATCAGCAGGGCAAGGGATCCGAGTAGTTTGAACAAAACTAACATAGAATTTTCTTTTTGATGATGAGATTTCGGCCACAAAGATACAAAAAAATATTAAATTGTCGTTCATATTTCGCATTTATTTTGTACCTTTGCCAGAAATTTATCCTAAAACATTAAAAAAATTGATATGGAACAGACGATTCAGATCCGTATTCGCAATAATGAAACGATTGTCGAGGTGCCGATGGGTGCCAACTTGGAGGATATCTATCAACTATCGGGACTCGATATGAAACATGGCCCTTTTTCGGCTTGTGTCAATAATAAAATCGAGGGTATGCACTATCGTACCTTCAACAAGAAAGACGTAGAATTCCTCGACATTACCTCGCCGAGTGGTAAAAGATGTTATACCCGCAGTCTTTTCTTCGTACTTTGTAAGGCGGCGCACGATTTGTATCCTGAATGCAAGGTATGGATAGATATACCCGTCAGCAATGGCTATTACGTATATCTCGATATACAACGGCCTGTGACACTCGATGACGCCGGAGCCATCCGACGTCGGATGCAGGAAATCATTGATTCGGCACTACCCATTCATCGCCACGAAACGACGACAGAGAATGCTATCCAGATGTTTAAAGAACTTAAACAGTGGTCGAAGGTGAAATTATTAGAGAGCATGGGTCGTCTTTATACTACTTATTATGATATTGACGGTTATAAGGACTATTATTATGGAGCCATGCTGACCAATACCTCGCAGTTGTATCTTTTCGGACTTGAGAAGTATTATGACGGATTGTTGCTCCGCCTACCGTCTTCCGCGCATCCCGATGAACTTGGCGAGATGACTCATCAGGATAAGATGTTTGGTATTTTTAAAGAACATCACCAATGGCAGAACATCCTCGGATTGCGAACAATTGGCGACCTGAATGAGATGGTGAAACGGGACCACTTCTCAGAGCTTATCATGATAAATGAAGCCTTGCAGGAGAAGAAAATCGCCAAGATTGCAGACGAGATCAAGCGACGTTCCAATCTGAGGCTGGTGCTGATTGCTGGTCCTTCTTCCTCTGGCAAGACAACTACCTGTAAACGTCTCAGCGTGCAATTGGCTGTCAATGGCCTCCGGCCCATAGGCATCTCACTCGATGATTATTTTCTGGATCGCGACAAAACGCCTCGCGATGAGAAAGGTGACTATGACTTTGAAAATCTGCATGCTTTGAACCTGCCCCTTCTGAATGAACAATTGACTGCCCTCTTCCGCGGTGATGAGATAGAATTACCACGCTATGACTTTCCTACAGGCACGAGTCAGAAGAGTGGCAGAAAGCTGCGACTCCGTGAGAACGAAATCCTGGTGGTGGAAGGTATTCACGCTTTGAACCCGGAATTGACTTCCCAGATTCCGGAAGAACAGATATTCCGTGTCTACGCCTCTGCGCTGACAACAATCCTGCTTGACAACCACAATTACATTCCCACGACCGACAACCGTCTGTTGCGCCGTATTATCCGTGACCATAAGTATCGTGCTGTGACGGCTCAGGAAACGATTCGCCGATGGCCTTCTGTACGAGCTGGTGAAAACAAGTGGATATTCCCCTATCAGGAGCATGCCGACGCTATGTTTAACACGGCGATGCTGTTTGAACTGGCCGTGATTAAGAGTCAGGCCGAGCCGCTGTTGGAGCAGGTGCCGGAGAACTGTCCGGAGCATGCCGAAGCCTATCGTCTGCTGAAATTCCTGCACTATATCAAGCCCATCCCTGATACACAAATTCCACCAACCTCGCTGATACGCGAATTCCTTGGCGGATCATCATTTAAATACTAATTCTCTTTTGATAAGTCGGAGTGACAAAAGTGTCGCTCCGACAATTAATTTTAATTTCTTTAACCTAAAAAGGATTGTGTGCGCACAAAATAGTTAATAGTTCATAGTTTATAATTCATAATTAATTTGTACCTTTGCAGGCGATTTCAAATAACAAGGATAATATTCATTTAAAATTAGATTAGTAATATGGCAAAGTTAGATTTAACACAGTATGGCATCACCGGTTCTACCGTGATTGCTCACAATCCGTCGTATGAGTACCTCTTCGAAGAGGAGACAAAAGCTGGACTCGAGGGTTTCGACAAGGGCGTAAACACTGAGCTCAACGCAGTTAACGTTATGACTGGTATCTACACCGGCCGTTCACCTAAGGACAAGTACATCGTGAAGGATGCACAGAGCGAGGACAAAGTATGGTGGACCTCTGAGGAATATAAGAACGACAACCACCCCATGAGCGAGGAGGTTTGGAAGACTGTTAAGGAAATCGCTATTAAGGAGCTTTGCAACAAGGACCTGTATGTGATGGACGCTTTCTGCGGTGCCAACGAGGCAACCCGTCTGCGCGTTCGTTTCATCGTGGAGGTGGCTTGGCAGGCTCACTTTGTGAAGAATATGTTCATCCAGCCTACTGCTGAGGAGCTGGAGAGCTTCGAGCCTAACTTTGTTATTTACAATGCTTCAAAGGCTAAGGTTGAGAACTACAAGGAGCTGGGTCTGAACTCAGAGACTTGTGTGGCTTTCAACACCACAACCCGCGAGCAGTGCATCATCAATACCTGGTATGGTGGTGAGATGAAGAAGGGTATGTTCTCTATGATGAACTACTATCTGCCCCTGCAGGGTATCGCTTCTATGCACTGCTCTGCCAACACCGATATGGAGGGTAAGAACACCGCTATCTTCTTCGGTCTCTCTGGTACAGGTAAGACCACGCTGTCAACTGATCCGAAGCGTCTGCTGATCGGTGATGACGAGCACGGATGGGACGACGAGGGTGTGTTCAACTTCGAAGGTGGCTGCTATGCTAAGGTGATCAACCTCGACAAGGAGAGCGAGCCCGACATTTACAACGCTATCCGTCGTGACGCTCTGCTCGAGAACGTGACCGTTGACGAGGCTGGCAAGATCGACTTCGCTGACAAGAGCGTAACAGAGAACACCCGCGTTAGCTATCCTATCAACCACATCGAGAAGATTGCCCAGAAGGTGAACAAGAAGAGCGCTGGTCCTGAGGCTAAGAACGTGATCTTCCTCTCTGCAGATGCATTTGGCGTACTGCCCCCGGTATCTATCCTGACTCCTGAGCAGACCAAGTACTACTTCCTTTCTGGTTTCACCGCTAAGCTGGCTGGTACAGAGCGTGGCATCACTGAGCCCACTCCTACCTTCAGTGCTTGCTTCGGCCAGGCATTCCTCGAGCTGCACCCCACAAAGTATGCTGAGGAGCTGGTGAAGAAGATGGAGAAGAGCGGTGCCAAGGCTTATCTCGTGAACACTGGTTGGAACGGAACCGGCAAGCGTATCTCTATCAAGGATACACGTGGTATTATCGACGCTATCCTGGGTGGTGACATCCTGAACGCTCCTACCAAGAAGATTCCTTACTTCGACTTCGAGGTTCCCACACAGCTCAACGGCGTAGCATGGGGTATTCTCGATCCTCGCGACACCTATCAGAACCGCGACGAGTGGGAGGAGAAAGCTAAAGATCTGGCTGGCCGCTTCATCAAGAACTTCAAGAAGTACGAAGGCAACGAGGCTGGTAAGGCACTGGTTGCTGCAGGACCGAAACTCTAATTAGTTCATAGTTAAGAGTTCATGATTCATAGTTGGCTGCGCAGAAAGCGTGGCCAACTTTTTTGATGTAGGTCAAAAAGCCTGCCAGTTTTTTCTAATTATGAACTCTGAACTCTGAACTTTGAACTAAAAATATTACCTTTGCACTTGTAATCGTGAGATTACGTTCATAAATTCATTAGGTTTAGTAGTTAGATTTTAAGGTAAAGATTATG
>JAEEGG010024356.1_pt1 | contig 11747 bp, 12 predicted proteins | sample 9134161 | NCBI WGS metagenome assembly JAEEGG01 (sample SAMN16246543, study PRJNA631951) | gut metagenome | biome: gut microbiome; feature: rumen; material: CR-attached | host: Bos | place: Iran: Karaj | collected 2018-10 | reverse complement strand
TTAAATTTGTTCATCCTAAGGATGTACAAGATGGTAAGGTTGAATTATCTGAAAATGATATTACAACAAACCTACCATTTGATCCAAGAGTAGGATTATCATTTGACCATCATGAAAGTGAGCTATTAAGATTAAAGGATGTAGATACATCTAAATTAATAATTGAAGCAGAAGCTAAATCTGCCGCAAGAGTTGTTTACAATTATTATGGTGGCGCAAAGGTATTAAAGAATATTTCTGCTGAATTAATGGATGCAGTAGATAAAGGAGATAGTGCAGGCTTTAATGTTGATGAAATTTTAAATCCTAAGGATTGGGTATTATTAAATTATATTATGGATGCAAGAACTGGTCTTGGAAGATTCCGTGATTTTAGAATATCTAATTATGATTTAATGATGGAATTAATTGATTATTGTCCTAAGCATACTATTAAAGAAATATTAGAGCTTCCTGATGTTAAGGAACGTACTGATTTATATTTTGAACAAACTGAATTATTTAAAGAGCAATTAAAAAGAATTTCAAAGGTACATGATAAGGTAATCGTAATTGATTTAAGAAACGAGGATATCATTTATGCAGGAAACAGATTTATGGTTTACGCAATGTATCCAGAGGTTGAAATATCAGTTCATGTTGCCTGGGGCTTTAAGAAACAAAATACTGCCGTAATGATTGGTAAGAGTATTGTAAATAAAGCTTCAAAGGTTAATATAGGTGATATTTGCTTATCATATGGTGGTGGTGGACATGCCAATGCTGGTACATGTCAGCTTGACAATGATAAGGTTGATAATGAATTACCTAATATTATTAAAAAATTAAATGCTTAAATATTATGCCTTAGATTTTAAAATAATCTAGGGCTTTTATTATTAAAACAAGTTGAAAAATGAAAAGTCTTAGATTATAATATCTTTGTTTAGTGTTGATAATAGAACGTGGTATTATAATATCTTTTAGAGAGAAGTCGGCTGGTGAAAGACTTTAAGATTGTTAATATGAATTCACTATTGGAGCTTTACCGTAATCTTGCGTTAAAAGAAAAGAGTGCCGTATTATACGGAATTAAGGTGGTACCGCAGGTTATACTTGTCCTTAGATTTATTTCTAAGGATTTTTTTATTTTCTAGGAGGGAAAAGATGGATATTAAAAATGAATTAAAAGAAGTATTAGATAGTCTTGTTTCAGAATTAAAAGACATCAGTGATTTAAATATTTTAAATCAAGTAAGAGCTAAATTTCTTGGCAAAAAAGGCCCACTTCAAAAATTTTCAATGATGATGAAGGATTTATCAATTGAAGAAAAGAAAAATGTAGGTATGCTTACAAATAAGATTAAAGAAGATATTACTAATCTTATTGAAAAGAAGAAAGCTGAGCTTGAAGAAAAAGAGCTTAATAATAAATTATTAAGTGAAAAAATTGATGTAACATTACCTGGTTTAAATATTCATAAAGGAAGTATACATCCTTTATATCAAACAGTAATGGATTTAGAAGATTTATATATTTCAATGGGTTATTCTATTGCAGAAGGTCCTGAAATTGAAACAGATGAAATGTGTTTCGAAAAGCTTAATTTACCTAAAGGACATCCTGCAAGAGATATGCAAGATACATTCTATATTAATCCTGAATTATTATTAAGAAGTCAAACATCTCCAGTTCAAGTTAGAACTATGCTTGAAAAGAAGGGTGAACCAATTAAAATTATTTGCCCTGGTAAGGTATATAGAAGAGATGCAGATGATGCAACACATTCACATCAATTTATGCAATGTGAAGGATTAGTATTAGGCCAAGATGTTACACTTGCAGATTTAAAGGGTGCCTTACTTGAAATGGCTAGAAAAATGTTTGATAAGGATAGACAAATTCGTCTTCGTCCATCTTATTTCCCTTTCACAGAGCCATCTGTAGAAGTAGATGTTTCTTGTGGTATTTGTAATGGAAAAGGATGCCCTACATGTAAAGGATCTGGTTGGATTGAGGTTTTAGGTGCAGGTATGGTTAATAATAATGTACTTAAGATGAGTGGTTATGATCCAGAAAAGATTCAAGGATTTGCCTTTGGCATTGGTGTAGAAAGAATCTGTATGCTTAAATATAAAGTAGATGATATTAGAAATTTCTATTTAAATGACCAAAGATTTTTAAATCAATTTAAGGAGGCTAAATAATGAAGGTTTCAAGAAAATGGCTTTCTAGCTATCTAAATATTGATAATTTATCAGATAAACAATTATATGATGTTTTTACTGCGAACGTATGTGAAGTAGAAATAATGTATAAATTATCTTCTGCAACTAATTTAACAGTTGGTGAAGTATTAACTTGTGAAGATATTGAAGGAACACATTTACATAAATGTAATGTACAGTTATCAACAGGTGTATCTCAAATTGTTTGTGGTGCCCCAAATTGTAAGGCAGGAATTAAAGTAATTGTTGCCTTACCTGGCGCAGAATTACCTGGTGGCTTTAAGATTAAGGCATCAAAAATTAGAGGCATTGAATCTAATGGTATGTTATGTTCTTTACAAGAAATTGGTATTGATGAAAAATTTGTACCAGAAGAATTTAAAAATGGTATTTATATTTTTGATTCATCAGTTGAAGTTGGCCAAGATCCACTTAAATTATTAGGATTTGATGATACTATTTATGATTTAAATGTTACCGCAAATAGATCAGATTTACTTTCAATTGAAGGTGTATGTTATGATTTAGCTGCAGCATTAAATCAAGAATATAAACCAGAAGAATTTAAAAAGGATTTCTCTAATTTCAATAATCCAATGAATATCAAAATTGATACAGATAAATGTTATAAATATGCAATGAGATATATCAAAAATGTTGAAATTAAAGAATCACCTAAATGGTTAAAGGAAAGATTAGTAGCATCAGGTGTAAGACCAATTAATAATGTAGTTGATATTACAAATTATGTATTAATGTATTTAGGTCAACCACTTCATTCATTTGATGCAGATAAGCTTGGTAATAACATCTTAGTTAGAATGGCTAAGAATGGTGAAAAGCTTACTACATTAGATGAAAAGGAAAGAGATTTATTAGAATCAGATATTGTTATCACAAATGGTAAGGATGCAGTATGTCTTGGTGGTGTAATGGGTGGACTTTCAACTGAAGTAACTAATGAAACTAAAAATATCGCTTTAGAAGCTGCATATTTTGATCCATTATCAATTAGAAAAACATCTACAAGATTAGATTTAAAGAGTGAATCATCATATAGATTTGAACATAAGATTTGTTATGAAAGAGTTGAAAGAGCCCTTGATTATGCATCAATGATGATTAAAGAGCTTGCAGGTGGAGAAGTATCTTTTGAATTAAAGGAAGATATTAAAGTAGAAATGCCTAAACAAAATGTATTAATTTCTACAACTGATATTAATAATGTTTTAGGTACTTGCTTTAATGATGATGATATCAAATCATTCTTTAATAGATATCAATATGAATATATATTTAATAATGGTAATTTTGATATCGAATTACCTTCAAGAAGAATGGATTTAAATCCATCTAAGCAAGATATTATTGAAGATGTTGCAAGATTATATGGATATGATAATATCCCTACAACTATTGCCAAAACAAGAGATAAGGGTGGCTTAACATTAAGACAAAGAAGAATAAGATTAATAAGACAAATCTTATCTTCATTAGGCTTAAATGAAACAGTATCTTACTCACTTGTAAGTGAAGCAAAGCTTCCTTTATTTGTAAAAGAAGTTAATAATCCAGTTAAGGTTATGATGAGCTTAACAAAGGATAGAGAATATATGCGTCAATCATTATTAAATGGCGTAGTTGATGCAATATCTTATAACCTTGCAAGAGGTAATGATAGCTTAGCATTCTTTGAAATTGGTAATGTATATTCAATGGATCAAGAAAAGCTTCATTTAGCTTTAGCTTTAAATGGTGTATTTAATTCACAGAAGTGGGCACAAGACAACAAAAAAGCCGATTTCTTTACATTAAAAGGTATTATTGATTATTTATTCTATCGTTTAGGATATCAAGTATCTTATCTACCTTATGATGAGATGACTAATCTTCATCCAGGAAGAACTGCAAAGATCATGCACAAAAATGAAATGATTGGTTTCATTGGTGAGCTTCATCCTAAATTTGAAAAAGATAATGATTTAAAAGATACATATGTGTTAGAAATAGATTTAACATCTATTGTAAATGATGAATATATGACAAAATATCATCCAGTATCTAAATTCCCTTCAATTAATAGAGATTTAGCAATGCTTATAAATAAAGATATCTTAATTGAAGATGTATTAAAAACAGTTAAGAAATCTGCATCATATATTTCAAGTGTTGAATTATTTGATTTATATGAAGGAGAAAAGATTTCAAATGATAAGAAATCTGTAGCATTCTCTATTTTATTTGAAGCACCAGATAGAACTTTAACAACTGAAGAAGTAGATGCCGAAATTAAGAAAATTTTAACATCATTAAAGAACAAATTTGATGCAGATATAAGAGAATAATTATAAATATAATTTGAAATACTCTAAATTGACAAAAAAACATATTTAGAGTATTTTTTTATTTTTTAAAATATTTTTAAAATTTTTCTCTATTTTATGTCTCTTATATATAGTGAGGAGGCATAAATATATGAATGAAATATTAGATAAAGAATATTTTAATGATTTAAATAAAATTAAAGAAACAATTAAACAAAATCAAAATAAGGCAATGGTATATGTTAATAGCCAAATGATATTAACATATTACCAAATTGGAACAATTATTAATCAAAGAAAGAAATGGGGTTCCAAATATATTCAAAATCTAGCTAATGATTTAAAAGAATATGGAAAGGGATATAGTATTCAAAATCTATATAGAATGTCACGAATTGCAAACGAATTTTCAGAAGATGAATTATTCTCGCAACCTGCGAGAGAAATACCATGGTTCACTTTGTTGGAGATAGTTCAAAAATCAAAATCACATGAAGAGATGCTTTTTTATATTAATGAAACACATAAAAAAGGATGGTCTAGATCTATGGTATTAAATCAAATATCAATGAAATTATATGAAAGATCATTAATAGAGCCTGATACTACAAAGATTATAAAATCTGATGATTTATCTAATGAATTATTTAAAGATACATATGTATTTGATTTTTTAGATAAAAATAATATTAAGAATGAAAAAGATTTAAAAAATCAAATGGTAGATAATATCATCAGATTTTTAAATGAGCTAGGCCCTGGATTTTCATTAGTTGGTAAGGAATATAAATTAATTACACCAACTAATGAAGAATTCTTTATAGATTTATTAATGTATCATACAAAGATACATTGTTATGTAGTAATTGAGGTTAAAGTAGTTAAATTTAAACCTGAGCATTTAGGCCAATTGATGTTTTATGTTAATGCTCTAGATGCACTTGAAAAAACGGAAAGAGATGAGCCTACAATTGGACTTCTTTTATGTAAGGATGCGGATAAATTTGTAGTTGAAACTACATTAAAGAATTCTTTAATGAAGCTTGGTGTATCTAAATATAAATTAATTGAAGAATTACCTGAATATTTAGAAAGAAGATTAAAAGAAAAGAATGAGGACTAGCCTCATTCTTTTGTTATAACACAATCTTCTTCTAAGCCATATTTTTCAATTGTTATATCTATATTAGAATAATTATGGATTAATTTTAAATTTTTACAACTATCAAATGCTTCTTCATCTATATATGTTACTGTTGATGGTATATATAATTCCTTCATAGAAGATAATGCAAATGCGTCCTCTTCTATTTTTTCTACTCCATCTTTTAATCTTACTACACCCAAATTACCATAGCCAAAAAATGATGCTTGTTTAATGGTATTTATGGATGTTTCAATATCAGTTACAAGCTTGTATTTTTTATCATTAAATGATATATCACCATTTTTATCTAATATATAAAAAGATTTAACATTTGATGATTCTCTATCTAACTTGCTTCTTAATGGACATGATGATAAATCATAAAATTTAATATTAATCCATTCATCTATTGTTCCATCAAAATATATATTTTTTAAATTGACACAATAATCAAACACATATTCTCCAATATATTTAATATTCGAACCAAAATTCAAATTAACTAAATCTACATAACTATTAAACATATTATTAGATAGTTTCTCTACATCATTTGGAATGATTAGATTACTATCAAATAGATGATAATTATCATCTTCTTTATAATATAAATCGTAATTACCAAATAATGAATTTACTTCAAAATCTATTTTAGAAAAATCACTTAATGTGCCATCAAAATACACTTTTTCTATATTAGATTCTCTCAATGCATCAGTATCTATTTTTTTAATATTTTTTATTGTTAATTTTTTAATGTTAGTTTTTGAAAAAGCATAAGATGGTAATAGGTATGAATTTGTAATAGACACTTCATTTAATGAATCAGGTATATAATATGTTTTATTGTCTATTGTACTAAAATAACTATCTTCAGTTACAACTGTATCACGATACCTTTGATTGATAGCTGATGCACCTTGAAATTCTTCTTTTCCAAATATGTATCCTAAAGGATAGACAATACCTTTACCGTATTCTTTATTTTCACTACCTACAAATGGTATAGATAATGTTTCAACACTACCACAACCATATAAGGCTCCTTCATCTATATTTGTTACATATGAAGGAATAATAATATTTTTTAAATCCTTATTTTTAATTCCTTTTATTTCACATGTATCATAATTAGAATTAAATTCTAAATTTGAAATATCATTATCAAGTTCAAATTTAGCTGTATATGTAATATCTTTTTTAGGCATTTGAAATTTATAATTTAATTCTTCGCTTATTAATTTGTCATTATAATACCAACCTAAAAAATCATATCCTAGATGGGCTTTAGCATTTATTTCTACATCTGATTTCATTTTATATTCACCACTACCTTCAAGTGTAGCTATATCAGACATATTAGTATTAAGTGTAAGTGTAGCATTACCTAATTTTTCTTCCTTACATGACATTAATATAAATAAAGAAGATAATGTTATTGTAGATATTATTTGTTTTTTCATATATACCTCCAAGCAACATAATTATAGCATTAATATTATTAAATAATATTTGATAATGCTTTCAAAAGGTGATATTTACATTTTGTCCCTAAAACTATATAATAAAAGGGACAAAAGGCGGTGACCATATGATATCTAAAGAAGTTGAGCTTAAAATTAATAATCTAAAGGATGGATCAATTTTTATTCTTAATGATTTCATAGATTTAACAAATTATGAGAATATTAAAAAAATAATCCAAAGATTAGTTAAAAAAGGTGTAATTATAAAAGTTCTTGATGGCATTTATATGAAGCCTCAATATTCTAAATTATTAAAAGAATATCTTCCATGTAATATTTTCGATTTATCAGAATGCATCGCAAGAAAATTTGGCTGGGATATTGTCCCAACAGGGGAGGTTGCAATAAATTATTTTGGCCTATCTACCCAATTACCTCAAATATATACATATTCATCAACTGGTCCATACAAAAAATACAATATTGATGGAAAAATAATAAATTTTAAACATACATCAACAAAGAAAATGTTTAATATGGAAAAAATGGTTCAATATTTAATCCAAGCAATTAATTATTACGGAAAAGAAAACTTTGATGAAAAATCTAAAAGACTACTATCAAAAAATGTTGATGAAAAAATAATTAATGATGCATTAATGCAAGCAAAGTCAGTTGATGTATGGATTTATAAATTGATTAATGAATTGAAGGAGTTGAAATGTAATGATTAAATTATTAAATAGAGGCATTGATGAAATAATAAGAATAAAATTTACTTTTTTAAAAAAAGGCTCATTAGAAACAAATTTATTGTTGTAAACTAATGAGTCGTTTTTTTTATTAATAAGTATTCTATAATAAATCTAAATATTTTTTAGATTTTTCTTCATATGTTTTTTTATCTATAATACCACTATCATATAATTCTTTTAATTTTTTTAAATTATCATAAGGATCAGAATATGATAATTTCTTTTCTTGTTTTCTTTTTATTATATTTTCTTCTTTTCTATCCTCATCATAATTAGGATTCCAAACAAGATAGAAAATACCACCAACTAAAGAGCAAAAGATCATAGTTAAAACACCAAATGCAATCCTTTTTTCATTGTTTTTTAAGCTTATAATGGAAAAAGTAAAAACTATAACTCCAGCACCTAATAAAACTACAAATAATGCATCGAACAATATCATAAATCCAGATAATTTATCAAGATTATATAAATAATACCAAGTCCAGCTTAAAAGAAATACATTTAAAAAATATTCAATTGAAGTAATTATAAATGCAGGTAATTTACTTCTCATTCTGTTACTTCCTTTTTCTCTTCTTCATTATTCTTTGCTTTAGCTTCTTTTAATAATTCTTTATTCATTGCATTATTATCTTGTTCTATTGCAGTTATTTTAATTAACAAATAATGTACAACTTGCTGTTCCTTTAATATTTGTCTATTTTTATCTGCAATATATGCAATTGCATATAATGGATAAACAATTATTAATACAACAAATGGAGATAAGAAAAATGAAAGAATAAAAATAAATATTATAAATCCTTCAACATCATCTTTATATAGGTTAACATATAAATAAAATCTCCAAATAAGACTTACAACAACTCCAATAAGTAAAATAAAATATAGCACTATACATATTTTTTTCATCAAATTATGACTAAATAAACTATTATCTTCTCTATCCATATTTATCTCCTATTCTAAGCTATTTAATAATCTTTTTAAATATTCTATTCTATCTGTACATGCGTTTATTTTAGTACTTCTTACTGCTATTGCAGGTATCATTAATATTCCAATACCTACAACAAATAATAAAATACAAAGTATTATTCTTAAAGGTTGGAATAATCCTAATTTAAATCTATAATCTAAATTAAGATTTATATCTTTTTTTATTAATTCTTTTAACTTATTTTTATCAGTTTCTTTTTGAATTAAACCATCTAAGATTAATATTTCTCTTCTATAATCATCATAAGACATAAATATCACCTTCTATATTAAATTAGAATCGTTTATTTCTATATTTAGTATAGCATAAAAAAATCATCGTGTAAAACGATGATTTATTCTAATTAAGTAATAATTCTACTCTTATTTTTATTATCTTTTCTAATAATTTTAATCTTTTATCATTTAGGTTATATCTAGAATGCTTTTTAAATTTAAAATTAATTAATTTCTTAAGCATATCCTTTTGTCTTTTTGTCATATATTTTTTTGCAGTTTCAATAAAATCATTATACATTACTGCATTTCTAGTCTTAGTATATTCTAATAAATTATCTAATGATTTAAATTCATCATTATCTACTGCATAAGGTAATAAGCCTGCACCATTGTCAAATATTGGTGCAAAGCTTATTGGCTTATTTGTTTTATTATCAATAATTAAGCCAAAATTGCCATAATGTCTATCTGTATTCATTATAACAGCATCAAATACAATCATATCAACAAAAGCTTCAAAAAAATCATTTCCTAATTCTTTTAAATATTTAATTACGGCATCCATACCACCTTTATTAACTAAATATCCTATAGGCATATAAGAATGATTAATATCAGTAAACAATTTACATGTTGAGCATAATTTACCCTTCCATTTTGCCAAATTATAATCAACATGATTAATATTCATTATATTTGCAATTTGTGATGCATAATATTCTGAATAAGGCTCTAGACCCGAATTAGAATATCCTGTTGTACCACTTTTATATAAATATATTTCACCATTTATTCTTCTCCAGCATTTTGCAAGCTGTCCTGTAGTAGTTAATTCAGGTGAAGACATAAATTTAGATTTAATACTTGATCCATATCCTGTAAACGCAATAAGACCTAATATGTTATTAAATCTATTATAATATAAATTACATTCTTTAAATGATTTATTAAAATCATCTTCACAAACCCAATAAGAATCATTTAAAGATAAGCCTTTACATATATCAATAATACCTTTTGTATTATTATGATTTAATCCTAATTTAGATAAGAATTTATCAACAAATTCTCTATTTTTAGGAACACTTCTTTTTCTTAACCATTCAGCCATTCCCTCATTTGATAAATCTAAATTTAAAGGTAATTTAGATTTATCGCCTATGATTAAAAAATCTGATACTCTAAAGCCAGATTCATCATAATATATATTAAATTTAGCTAAAATATTATCATATTGTTTTAATAAATACATTATGATTCACCTAACCTTTCTACCATTTAATTTTAATATTAAATAGAATATACTTCAAATAATTTTTAATTATTTTTTAGATAAAGGCATAGCTGTAACCATAGGGTTCCAGTCCTTTTCATATGCTTCTTTTAAATAATCTTCACATTCATTTAATAAATATTTTATTCTTGCAGGAATTACATTTAATCTTCTTAAGCAGAATTCTACTTCTTTTTTAAATTGCTCATAGGTCATATCCATAAAAATACCATCCTTTAATTAATTATAGCATAATTGAAATTTAGGATGGTATTTTATTTATTATTTTGAAAAGAATACTACACCTATGGCACCTGGTCCTACATGTGTGCCTATTGTACTTCCTACATTACAAATTGGAATATTATCTGTATTATCTTCCCATAGATGCTTTTCATCTTCTATATATTTTTTTAACATTAAATCAGATAAGCCTGAATATAATGTTGTGTAAGGCATTGTAAAATCAATGCTTCCTTTTTTATCTATTAATTCATTTAATAAATTATTAGCCTTTTTAGAACCTCTTGCCTTACCTACAAGCTTTACAACGCCATCTTCAACAGATATAACAGGCTTAATATTTAATAATTCACCTGCGAAGGCTACAGTTCTTGATATTCTTCCACCTTTTTTTAAATATTCAAGTGTATCTATAACAGCTAATAATCTTATTCTTCCTTTAGCTTCATTTAATTTATTAACAATTTCTTTAACATCTAATCCTTCTTTAACTAATCTTAACGCATATTCACATAATATCTTTTCACCAGCTGTTGCAGTAAAACTATCTATTACATATACTTTATCTTCAAAATCATAACTTGCAAGTACTGCACTATTATACGTATTAGATAATTTTGAAGATATAGTAATAACTATTACTTCATCACCATTAGATGTTAATTTTTCAAATACTTCAGTAAATCTAAATGGTGTAATTTGACTTGTTTTTGGTAATGTATCTGTTTCAATTAATTTTTCATAAAATTGCTTTTGTGATAAATTAATTCCATCTAAATATTCTTCATCACCAAAGCTTACTATTAATGGAATGACATCTATTCCTAATTTCTCAGCTTCTTCTTGTGTTATATCAGAAGCTGAATCTGTAATAATTTTAATTGACATTTTATTCACTCTCCACTATATTTTTTAAATTATTATCAATAAGATCTAATGCTTTATATAAAATTTCTCTTTCTTTTTCAGTTAATCCTTTACTTGCAATATTCAAAATATTATCAATCTTATCTGATATATATTTACCAACCTCAACACCTTTATTAGTTAAAAATAGATCATTTTTATAACTTTTATTTTCACTATCATCTATTTTAATAAAGTCATTAT
>JAEEGG010024353.1_pt1 | contig 11748 bp, 8 predicted proteins | sample 9134161 | NCBI WGS metagenome assembly JAEEGG01 (sample SAMN16246543, study PRJNA631951) | gut metagenome | biome: gut microbiome; feature: rumen; material: CR-attached | host: Bos | place: Iran: Karaj | collected 2018-10 | reverse complement strand
CATCATCCTTTTGGTGATTGGCTTGATTTGGAACACTTTCTATCCTGCTAATAAAATGGTGTGGTCAAGTACTTTCGTAGTGCTGGTGGGCGCATACTCTGTACTGATGTTTGCCTTGTTCTATTACATCATCGACGTGAAGAACCATCGTGGTTGGATTCTGTTCTTCGTGGTAATTGGTATGAATTCCATCACTATTTATCTGGCTCAGCATTTCATCAACTTCCAATACATCTCTAACCGAGTATTTGGTGGATTGATTGGTATGACATCAGAATCAGTTCAGCCGTTCCTCAATGCCGCAGGCTATGTGGCTATGTGCTGGCTGTTCCTCTACTTCCTGTATAAGAAAAAGGTATTCTTGAAGGTATAGTTATAGTTTATTTTGAGGTTGCAAGAAAAAGTATTAATTTTGCAACCTCAAATTTTACTCAGACGATATGAACAACGAGATAGCGAGAAGGCGCACGTTCGCCATTGTGGCACATCCTGATGCTGGTAAGACATCATTGACAGAAAAGCTGTTGCTGTTTGGAGGACAGATTCAGGTGGCTGGTGCTGTGAAGAGTAATAAGATACGCAAGACGGCAACCTCCGACTGGATGGACATTGAGAAGCAACGTGGCATCTCTGTCACTACTTCAGTGTTAGAGTTCGATTACAACGATTATAAGATTAATATTCTCGATACACCTGGTCACCAGGACTTTGCCGAGGATACTTATCGAACCCTGACGGCAGTGGATAGTGTGATTATCGTCATAGATGCTGCTAAGGGTGTTGAAAGTCAGACCCTGAAACTGATGGAGGTGTGTCGCATGAGGAATACTCCTGTGATTATTTTTGTGAATAAGATGGACCGTGAGGGTAAAGACCCCATTGACTTGCTCGACGAACTGGAGGAACAACTCTGTATAAGTGTGCGTCCTCTATCGTGGCCTATCGACATGGGTCAGCGTTTCAAGGGTGTGTATAACATCTATGAGCAGAAGTTGAACCTCTTCCAACCCTCTAAGCAGGTAGTGACGGAAAAGGTGGAAGTGGATATTCATACATCTGAGCTTGAAAATCATATAGGTGATAAACAGGCTGAACAACTTCGCAATGATCTGGAGTTGCTATCTGGTGTCTATCCCGACTTCGATAGGGAGGAATATCTGCAAGGCAAGTTGGCACCTGTGTTCTTTGGCTCAGCCTTGAACAACTTTGGCGTGCAGGAGTTACTGGATTGCTTTGTGGAAATTGCTCCTTGTCCTCGTCCTGTGATGGCGACTGAGCGTGAAGTGAATCCTGAAGAGTCTAAATTTACAGGCTTCGTGTTCAAGATTACTGCAAATATCGACCCTAACCATCGTTCTTGCATAGCTTTCTGCAAGGTTTGCTCTGGCAAGTTCATTCGCAATACCCCTTATTATCATGTTCGCCACGATAAGACCATGCGATTTACCTCGCCTGTACAATTTATGGCGCAACGCAAGAGTACGGTGGATGAGGCTTGGGCGGGCGATATTATTGGCTTACCCGACAATGGCATCTTCAAGATAGGTGACACCTTAACTGAGGGTGAACACCTGCATTTCCGTGGGTTGCCCAGCTTCTCTCCTGAGATGTTCAAATACATTGAGAATGCTGACCCTATGAAGCAGAAACAGTTGGCGAAGGGTATCGACCAATTGATGGATGAGGGTGTGGCTCAGTTGTTCGTGAATCAGTTCAACGGACGCAAGATTATAGGCACAGTTGGTCAATTGCAGTTTGAGGTGATTCAGTATCGCTTGCTGAATGAATACAATGCAAGTTGTCGTTGGGAGCCTGCTCCCCTTTACAAGGCTTGTTGGATTGAGAGCGATGACGCTTCTGAGTTGCAAGATTTTATGAAGCGTAAGTATCAGTATATGGCAAAGGATCGTGAGGGCCGCGATGTTTATTTGGCTGATAGTGCTTATGTATTAAGCATGGCTCAGCAGGACTTTAAGCACATCAAGTTTCACTTTACGTCGGAGTTTTAACGATTGTCAAAGTCGCAGAGCAGCTTTTCAATTATAAAGCCAGAGACACAGCTTATTCAACCATTGCCACCTGAATTTGAACCAGCGACGTGTACTGGATTGCTCTCCTCCAAAGCGAAGGACAAAATCTCGATAGCCATGCTTGCGGAAAGGAGTGCCCACGTCCATAAACTCCAAATGCTTGAAACCTCGTTCCTGGGCATCAGTCAAGGCCTTCCATACTGCCATCACCCCAGGATATTCTCTTAAGTATGTCTTGTTCATACCTCCAGAGAACCACAGAAAGGCAGTATCGCCAGAATAGATGCACACACATCCACCTATTATTTTCTGCTGATGTTCAACAACGAAGATGCGGAAACGTTGCCAAGACTCACCGATGTGTACACCTTTGATGCCTTGATGTATCTGGTGGAAGAACTCGATGGCAGGAAAATGTTTCCTGATCTTCGAGAGGTAATTGCGCTTCAGCATCAAAGCAAATTCATTAATCTCTGTTTCTGTGTCGGCTATCCCTGTAAGCACATCATTCTTTAGTGCCTTGCGCACTTGTCGCCTTCTGGATGTACTGAATGTTTGCTCTACAGGAGAACTATCAAATGTATTCCTGACCCTGAGCCATTTCACAGGAAAGAATTGTTGTTGACGGAATGTTCCATAACCTGATAGAGGGGTGGGCAAATTCCTGACCTCAATTACAAAGCATCCCATGCGGTTGGCATATCTGCAAACTTCTTTCAACATCTCGGCAAACAATGTCTCACGTTGGTCATCGGAACAGAAATATTCGCCTGTGCCGTAGGAAACACAACGTCGTATAATATAAAAAGGAAAGAAGCGTACAATGCGTTGCACCACCACCAACATCTTCGCCAATAAGGCTCCCTCTTCGCTAACTGTTAGCAATAGGGGGTTGCACCCGGGTGTCCCCTCGAAGATGTGGAACAGGGCAGTAGAGTGGAATGTGTCTTGACCTGGCAGGTCGGGCACATGACTTCCTCGATAATATGATGTCAGTTTTATGGCCATACGTGGCAAAGATATAAATAAAAGTTCGTAACTTTGCTAAAAAATTGCAGAATATGGGTGTAATCGACTATGATTTGCGTAAGATTAAGGCACTGCTGTTCGATATAGATGGGGTGTTAAGTGCTAATGTGGTGTCTATCGATGCCGAAGGAGTACCTATGCGTACGGTGAACATCAAGGATGGCTATGCCATGCATCGAGCTGCGCAACTGGGTGTGAATATGGGTATTATCACAGGTGGTACTGCTGAACCTGTGAGGCATCGTTATGAGAAACTGGGCTTAAAGTCTGAGAATATCGTGCTTGGAGCTGCTCGGAAGATTGTATCTTATGAGGAGTACAAGCAACGCTATGGCTTACAGGATGAGGAAATCCTCTTTGTGGGTGATGACATTCCTGATATTGAAATCATGCAGGTATGTGGTTTGCCATGTTGTCCCAATGATGCTGCTCCTGAGGTGAAAGCTGTGGCGAAGTATATCTCTCCTTGCAATGGTGGCTATGGCGTAGGTCGTGATATAGTGGAACAATACCTCAAGGCAAATGACTTGTGGATGCACAATGCGGATGCGTTTGGATGGTGACAATTAGATAAACTTCTTTAGTTCTGTATAGAGTCTTTGCACTGGTAGGCCCATCACGTTAAAGTAGCTACCTTCAATGCGTTCAACCCCAATGTAACCAATCCATTCCTGAACTCCATAAGAACCAGCTTTGTCGAATGGCTTGTAATGATTAACGTAATAAGTTATTTCTGCATTGCTAAGTTGGGCAAACGTCACTTTGGTCTCGGCATAAAAACTGTGTTGTTTTTGGGTGGTGGTGAGCGTTACACCTGTAAACACTTCGTGTGTCTGTCCTGATAACTGTTGCAACATATGAATGGCATCCCCATAACCTTCTGGCTTACCTAACACATGTCCGTTGAGCCACACAATGGTGTCTGCTGTAATGATGAGCTGATTTGGTCGCAACAAAGATTTATAGGCATCTGCCTTTTCCTTAGATATATATAGAGGTATGTCGCCACCTTGCAGCTCAACAGGGTATGACTCATCGATATCAGGCAAAGTTCGTACTTCATATTCTATGCCCAAACCCGATAACAACTCTTTGCGTCTTGGCGAGTTACTTGCTAAAATTATATGATAAGGATAATGCATATTGTTCATAGTTCATTCTAAATAATTTCCAACATCAGTTGTAGTTCGGTTTTGCTGAACCCTTTGTTTACCATCATATCTAAATCTGTGAGATACAATTCTCGGAAATCGTCAGAAAGGCTATTAGCTTGACGATAGCATAGTAGGGCACGTTTGAAATCGCCCTGACACCAAGCTATATGCCCAGCATTCAGCCAATCATTCCCATTCGGCTTGATGGCAAGTGCCTTATCACAATACTTTCGTGCCTGTTCCAACTTCCCCAGAGCAAAGCTACACCAAGCAATACCTCTGCATGCCTTCAAATTATCCTCCTTAGTCAAATCCAATTGATAGAAGTGTTGCAAAGCCTCTTCGTATTTTTCTTGTTCCATCAACACACGAGCCAACTTATACATGAAGTTGAAGTTAGCAGGCTCTAACTGGACAAGTTCCAAATAACAAGCCAACTCTTTGTCGGCTTGCCCAATATTTCTATAGCAAGTTGCCAAACGCTTCAGTGTCCACTTGTTGCCAGGCTTGATAATGAGTGCTTTCTCATAGTAGTCAATGGCACTATCCAAAGAATGCGTCTTACCCATCTCAATTTCACAGCAGTAACCCATCCGCTGATAGACATCAGCATCTGCCACCTGCATCTGGTCCAAATCCTCATAAGCTTGGAATGCTTCAGTATAGTTCTCTGTCTTGAAACACACATCTGCTACCTTGCGGATAAACTCAGGGCGATGAAGGAGAGGTCTTAATGGCTCCATATCGTTCAGATATAGATATTGGTCGAATATGTTGACGAAATTTGTCTTGAACGGACTTAGCTTGTAGAATCGATAGAGGTCTTGGATGTAAAACCTTCGAATCACCTCTAAAGAGCTGGTCCGCATGGTATAATTCTCTATGTTGGCCTCCTGCATCATCTCCTCCACCTGCTCATTCTTCAAACGACTGAAAGCTAACTTGCGCTTATCGGGTGGCATTTGTTGCATCACCATAATCATCGAGTAGTTGTCGCTATCGCAGAACATACCCATCTGCAAAAAATTCATCTGCAATTTATTTTCCCCTTCGGGATGGATGCCCAAGGTTTTGATGACTTCTGAGTGCATCGTGTCGAAAGGTAAGAACCAATTATGTATCTCATTGAAGAAAGTGAAACTCTTCAAACGTGAGAACGATACCATGTTGATGTCGCCACCCTCTTGTTGCAACTCCGCAATCTTACTCATCTTGTTATTCAGCTTAGGTCCTAAGTCGAATAGCCAATCAGGGTTCATGTCCATCTCTTCGTTCTCGTCTTGAAATGGGTGTTGCGTCTTTTGCTGGATATTCTTCATCACCTCAGGCACAATCTCCTCCTGCATGGTCTTGCTGATGCGTTCAGTTGCCTGACTCCTGATTAGTTGCATGATGACGGCATTCAAATCGCTGGTAAAGTCGGGTTTCTCCTCCTGAATCATACTCAGGCGGGTATTGATGCCAGGGTATAATTTAGTGCGGTCTGGTTGTTCGCACACAATTATCACGAAACCTACTTGAGCGCGAGCCCTTACTTGTGGGTCTTTGTGATAGAACGCCTCCATAAGCCAGAATACCTTCTCAATGTCGAAGCATATAGTCAGGCTCAGGGTAACGGCACTCACCAATAGTGATAGGTCTTTGGCACTGATGAGTTCAGATGAGAGATACTTATAGGCTATGTCTCTATCGGCATGAGTCCATTTGCTATTAGTCCAAGTTAGTGTGAATAGATCCTTCAACGCCGACTCGTGGATTTTCATATCTTCCATTAGCTTGGGTTCGTCGTTGGTGAGTTGATACAAGCTAATGCTGTCATTATAGGATTCTAAGATGTTTAGAATGGAGGTCATATTAAGGGGTAGAGGATGTTTCTTCAGCCTTTTCCTGATGGTATGGTAATAGGTGTTCGATACCTCGTCGAGCATGCTTAGCTTGGTTAGGTCGGCAATGTTAAAGGCCTTGTTCATCAGTTCCTTGTACAAAGTCTCTCGCCCTGGGTCTCCTATTCCTTGCTCCATGTATTGCAACATAAAGTGGTAGGATGTCTGCATATCTTGCAGCTCCTGTTTCAACTGATAGTCGCTACTTGATTCATTCATAGATGACATCAGTACTAGGGCTTCCTTTAACCTGCCTTCCTCCAACAGGTCAATCACCTGCTCATGTTCGTTCAATATACTATCCTTATCCAACATTTCTTCATCGTCAATTGTCAATTGTCACTTTTTGGTGCAGCGAGGGTAGTGTAAGCTTGCTTAGACTATACACTATGCTTAGACGCGACAAATAGGACGTAGCTAATCCCTAGAATCCCACCTGAATTTGCGCCTGCAATAAATTACTGTCTTTACCCATCGTAGTACTCCTTTCGCAATACGTATAGTTCAAACGCAGACGACAACCAGGGTAAAACCACCAATCGGCACCAGCTACGTAGTTTGTCTGCTTCATTTTCAAATCTTTATTGCGATTCAGGTAATCATATGACAGAATCAAGTCCACCTTGGGATGCACATGGATATAAGCTAATGCGTAGAAACCATCCCCCTTCGACTTGCCCTCCTTACCTTGCACATACTCAGCTCGTAGATAGCCCTGCTTGGATGTAAGAATGGTGCCCACACTCCAACGATCGTTCGTGTAATCATCGCCAGCCTTGATATCGGGCACATAGCGAGACTCACCCACAGCATGGTTCTTGCCCTTATAGAGTGAGCCACTCAACGTAAGCCACTCGGTAGGATTTATATTCAGACGAGCCACCAGGTCCTTATGTTTATTACCATCTTTGCGGTTGATGCCCTGGCCATTCATCAGTGCCAAGTCATAGTGAAGCAGGTTGTCAAACAAGTCGCCATTTACTACAATACCAATGTCGCGTCCTGCATGGTTGCCCTGCAAAGGGTTATCCTTTACACCCAACATATAGCGAGTCACCTGCGAATAGTCGTCAATGATTTCCGCTTTGGTAGGCGAAATACCATTCTCCAAGCCGAAGGTGGTCTTAAACTGACCAGCCTTGATTCTCAGCTGGGGAATGAATTCGTACTCCGTCCACAGTTCCTGCATCGCATTGGCACAGAAAGCAAAGGCAAACATCGCCTTCCAATGATCAGTAATCTTAGCTGTCACAGCCAAGTCACCTCTTTTCAGGTTGAAAGAATTTTGGTCAACGTTTCCGTCTTCATAATCATAACCTGCTTGCAGAAAGCCAGTTATAGTCAGGCGTTCCTTCACGGTATTGATAATGTCGTTGGCATGAATGTCTTTCTTTTCTTGGGCGAATCCCCCTAAAGCAACACATGCAAATATCAAGGTTAGGATTATTCTCATATTATATATAAGGTGTTGATGTTAAAAAAGGCGACTCAAATATTAAAAGAATAATTGAGTCGCCTGTAAATTGATTAGGCTAAAGCGTGAGGATTACTCACCTTTGATAGCTGCTACACCTGGCAGAACCTTGCCTTCGATAGCCTCTAGAAGAGCACCACCACCAGTTGAGATGTAGCTTACCTTATCGGCCAAACCAAATTTGTTGACACATGCCACAGAGTCACCACCACCAATCAGTGAGAAAGCACCCTCAGCGGTTGCCTCAGCAATAGCCTCGCCGATAGCACGAGAACCAGCGGTGAAGTCATCGCACTCGAATACACCAGCAGGACCGTTCCACAGGATGGTCTTTGCACCCTTGATAGCCTTGCGGAAGTCTTCCTGGCTATCGGGACCAGCATCAACACCCTCAAAACCTGCAGGAACCTTGTTAGCAGGACAGGTAATAATCTTTGAACCTGGCTTTACAGTCATTGTGCCGAAGTCCAAACCATCGGTAGCGTTACAATCTGAGCCAAGTACTAACTCAACACCATTCTTCTTTGCAAGTTCCTCTACGCCCAATGCTACATCCAGCTTATCGAGCTCAACGATTGAGTTACCAATCTCACCGTCATGAGCCTTAGCAAATGTATAAGTCATACCGCCGCAAAGGATGAGCTTGTCAACCTTGCCCAACAGATTCTCAATAATGCCAATCTTAGAAGATACCTTTGAACCACCCATGATAGCCACGAATGGACGCTTGATGTTTGAAAGCACATTGTCAACAGCTTGTACTTCCTTCTCCATCAGGTAACCCAGCATACGATGATCAGCATCGAAGAATTCATCGATTACAGCAGTAGATGCATGCTTACGGTGAGCAGTACCAAATGCATCCATCACGTATGCATCAGCGTAAGATGCCAACTTCTTAGCAAACTCCTTCTGACTCTTCTTCATAGCCTTCTTAGCCTCGTCATACTCAGGAGTACCCTTCTCAACGCCTACTGGCTTGCCTTCTTCTTCTGGATAGAAACGCAGGTTCTCCAGCAACAGAGCCTCACCTGGTTTCAGTGCCTCAGCCTCAGCAGTTGCATTAGCGCAATCAGGAGCAAACTTAACTTCAACGCCCAAAGCCTCAGATACAGGCTTTACAATCTGGCTCAGAGACATTTTAGGGTTCACCTTACCTTTAGGCTTGCCCATGTGGCTCATCATGATTACAGCACCACCGTCTGCCAATACCTTCTTCAATGTTGGCAGAGCACCCATGATACGTGTCTTGTCAGTTACATTACCATTTTCATCCAGTGGCACATTGAAGTCCACGCGTACGATTGCCTTCTTACCGGCAAAATTAAATTGATCAATTGTCATAATGCTTTTTATAAAAAGTTTATAATTTTTCTATTTGGATTGCAAAGATAAGAAATTATTTACGAATTACCATATTTATTCACCCAAAAAGTGCTTGCACCAAGCCTGCAAACCACATTTCTTGCAATGCGGAGTCCTTGACTGGCAGATATACCTGCCATGAAGCAAGAGCCAATGATGTGCTTTGGGGATATCTTCATCTGCAATATGCTTCACTAATTCTAGCTCCACCTTCAAAGGTGTATTGCAACTCTCAGGTACCAAGCCCAGACGATGACTTACCCTGAACACATGCGTATCTACTGCCATCGTCGCTTTTCCCCAAACCACTGACAGCATTACATTTGCCGTCTTCCTTCCTACACCAGGCAACTTCAACAAATCCTCCATCTCGCCAGGCACGACACCACCAAAGTCACGAACTAACAATTTCGCCATCTCTACCAAGTGCTTCGCCTTGCTGTTTGGGTAGGACACACTTTTCACATATTCCAATACTGCCTCAGGCGTAGATATAGCCATTACCTCTGGCGTAGGATAGGCTTCAAACAAAGCCGGCGAAATCTGATTCACTCGCTTGTCTGTGCATTGAGCACTCAGGATCACAGCCATCAACAACTGAAACGGATTCTCATAGTGCAACTCCGTCTCTGCAATCTGCATGTTCTCCTTGAACCACCCAATAATCCCCTCATATCTCTGTTTTTTTGTCATACTATTCCATTCCTTCATTCTGCTTCCAGTGTGAGGTCTTAATTTAAGATGATATTGGTGCAAAGGTACTATATTTAGTACTACGTGCCAAACTTTTTTGACTTTTTCTTTTCTTGTATGATTGCAATGGAGATAGTCATAAGTTTACGTTTAGCAACCCTATGATTTAGCTCTGCCAAAGCATAGGGTTAGGAGGTAAAAAACTATGGTTTTTTGGGGGGCATTTGATAGGAGGCATTCCCACGGGATGTGGGAGGCTTTGCTATGGGTCGTCGCAGTATTTTCTATGAGTGAGCGTAATATCTCCTATACCCCTACGCAAAATATTGTGACGGGTGATAGAAGATATTACTACGAATAATGGCAAGCTTTTCGTCTTCCCATGGGGAACTTTAGTGCTGTCAATAGCAAGACCTCCATTTTCAATAACGAATCTTGCCCCTAATCTTAAGGATGTTTACTTTTTTGACAAGTTTTTCTTCGATTAGTTTGGCAAATAGCAAAAAAAGCAGTTACTTTGCAACTTAATTCAAAATTGACGGGATAAAGATGAAGCATCAGTTAAGAAGCTCGTTCAGCACACAGGGAAGGCGCATGGCAGGAGCCAGAGCGCTTTGGGTGGCTAACGGCATGAAAAAAGAACAGTTAGGTAAACCAATCATTGCTGTGGTTAACTCGTTTACGCAGTTTGTGCCTGGTCATGTGCATCTGCATGAAGCAGGGCAGTTGGTAAAACAAGAAATAGAGAAGTTAGGTTGCTTTGCAGCTGAGTTTAATACCATTGCCATTGATGATGGCATCGCTATGGGTCACGATGGCATGTTGTATTCATTGCCTTCTCGCGATATCATTGCCGATAGTGTGGAATATATGGTGAACGCTCACAAGGCGGATGCAATGGTGTGTATCAGCAATTGTGATAAGATCACCCCAGGTATGTTGATGGCAGCTATGAGGCTGAACATCCCTGCTGTGTTTGTGAGTGGTGGCCCTATGGAAGCAGGCAACTATCGTGGCGAACAGGTAGATTTGATTGACTTGATGGTACGTGGAGCCGACAAGAATGTGAGTGATGCCGACTTGGCAGAGATAGAGCAGGTGGGTTGCCCTGGTTGCGGATGTTGCTCAGGTATGTTTACCGCTAACTCTATGAACTGCTTGAACGAGGCTATTGGCTTGGCATTGCCAGGTAATGGTACGATTCTGGCTACCCATGCCAACCGCAAACACCTGATGGAGCAAGCCGCTCAGCTGATTGTGAAGAACACCTATAAATATTATGAGGATGGCGACGAGAGCGTTTTGCCTCGTAGCATCGCCACCCGTCAGGCTTTCCTCAATGCGATGAGTTTGGACATTGCCATGGGTGGATCAACAAACACTGTGCTCCATTTGCTGGCTGTTGCTCATGAAGCAGGAGTAGATTTCAAGATGGATGACATCGATATGCTGAGCCGCAAGGTGCCTTGCCTTTGCAAGGTGGCTCCTAACACCAATAAGTATCATGTGCAGGATGTGAATCGTGCGGGTGGTATTGTCGCTATCATGCAGCAGTTGGCAAAAGGCAGACTGATAGATACTTCTTTGAAGCGTGTGGATGGAATGACATTGGCGGAGGAAATCAGCAAATACACTATTGAAACTTCACAAGTTAGCGATGAGGCAAAAAATATCTACCTCAGTGCTCCAGCCAATAGGTTCAGCAATGTGATGGGCTCTCAGGAGAATTACTATAAGGTTTTCGACAATGATCGTGCAAATGGCTGCATTCGTGATTTGGAGCATGCCTACACCAAGGATGGTGGCTTGGCCGTACTGAAAGGCAATATCGCGCAGGATGGTTGTGTGATTAAAACCGCAGGCGTGGATGAAAGCCTTTTCCATTTCAGTGGCCCGGCTCGTGTGTTCGACTCACAGGATACGGCTTGTGAGGGTATCTTAGATGAAACCCGCGTCAAAGCTGGCGATGTGGTGGTGATTACCCACGAGGGGCCGAAGGGAGGTCCTGGTATGCAGGAAATGTTGTATCCCACCTCTTACATTAAGAGTCGCCATCTCGGCAAGGCTTGTGCCTTGATTACCGATGGTCGATTCAGTGGTGGTACCTCAGGCTTGAGCAT
>JAEEGG010024352.1_pt1 | contig 11748 bp, 11 predicted proteins | sample 9134161 | NCBI WGS metagenome assembly JAEEGG01 (sample SAMN16246543, study PRJNA631951) | gut metagenome | biome: gut microbiome; feature: rumen; material: CR-attached | host: Bos | place: Iran: Karaj | collected 2018-10 | reverse complement strand
AGGAGGGGTGGCTGGGGCGATGCCGTCAGGAACATAGGTGATGGCACAGGCACATCCATCTCCTTTGGGCGACGGGCTGGTGATATGATATCCGTCATTGCGAATAGCACCTCTGACCAACTTCCAGGAAACTGTTTGTGGTTTGTTGACACTCAGAATCATTGTTGCTGCTGCCTCTCCTAAATTCAGTCCCAGGCGTTCGATATCAAACGGACGACAAGGTTCTGGCGACAGAGCTTTCAGCGATTGAAAACCAGAAACGACGAAATGACTGATGACATCACACCCTACAACTATCGCATTGTCATAGCTGCCACTTTCCAATAAACGTTGAGCAGTAACAAGTGCTGCAACGCCAGATATGCAAGCATTGCATACCACAAGCGGTTGGCTGACAACCCCTAAAACAGACGCTATACGATTAGCCGATTCTGCAGGCTCTAACGAGCAGTAATCAACAGAATGCAGATGTTCAATGTTGGCCTTTGTCGTACTGATAACAAACAATGTTCTTTGGCTGCTTACGTCAATGTCACAATCAAGCAATGCATTTTTCACGCTGCTATAAACCAACGACTCGAACCACGTAAGTCCTTCAACCATCAGCAGCTTTTGCTGTTCTATAGTAAAACGTGATGCCACATAGTTATCTTCATCTCTACCCGAATAGCTAAGATAAGACGTTAGCGCAGAACGACCCTCACGAAGAGCTTTGTAGTTCTCCGCTGTTGTCACGCCCAATGGTGACGTTATATTATCTGCTATACAGTAAACCATAAGACAACTATTATCACACTACTTTTCAAACACGTTCCAACGTTTTTGCCATTCTTCATAGAACTTAGGACTGTACAGCACCAACTTATAATCCTTATCCATAAACACCTGTACACTATGCCCTGTTGCAATCAGACTCTCGTCGGCTGTATCGTGAATTTCGTAATCAAACACCACCTTTGCAGCCTCAGTGGGTTGATAGATGATGTCTATTCGAGGATGCATACCATATTTAATGGGTTTCTTCCATTGAAAGTTCATTTCCACCAACGGGGCATAATAACCATGATCGAAGTATCCCATATATGTAAGGTCATATTTCTCGCCAAATATTTCGCGGGCATCCTCAAAGTACAACATGTAGGAGCCATGCCACACCACATTCATGGAGTCTACCTCACTGAATCGGATATCTAATATTTTTGATGCCTTTAACTCCATATGCTTACTGTTCTTTAACGGCTATCTTCATTTCAGTGGTCGCCAACGTACGATTGCCCTGCTTAATGACTGCTGAGGCGAGCGTCATACCGAACACTTCTTCGATGACGTCAACAATGGTCGTTATCTGCTGTCCAACCTCAGGAAGATCTGTTACCTCCAAATTGCGAATAGCTCCGATAAAACCTATCTGAACAGCTTTTTTCAGAATGAACTTATTGACATACCCAATGCGGGCTGCACATGTCTGGGCAATGTTTTCTATCATTCCTAAGGCATTGAAATGACCATCCTCAACAAAAATATTATCTGCCTGGATGTTCATTTCGCAAATCGTCCTAACATCATCAAAATGCACCAATCTGCTAACCATCACAAATGGTTCCTGTTGGGGAAGCAACTCGTGGATGTCAATGGCGCGAAGAAATGCCTCGTCTGGCTGCTGATAGTCTATTGTCATATCTATGATTTCCAATATTCAAAGTAATTGTACCATTGTGTAGGATACATGGTGAGCATACGTTCCAGTTCAGCGGCGTAGCCTTGGGCCAACTGACTGATTTGATTTTTGCGTGAAGCCTCCCTGTCGTAGTCAAGCTGCGTGACGTATATTTTATAGCTTTTCATACTACTCTTCATCACATTGACCGCAAGCACGTTAAGTCCTCTCATCGTAGCCACGCTGAATGGCCCCAATGGCAGCTTTACTTCCGCAGCCAATAACTGTGTAACGACATATTTCTGCGATCCGAAAATCCTGTCGGCAGGCATACTGACAATTTCGCCTTGCTGCAGTGCATGATCTATCAGGAACAGATGACTCATATCATTCTTGACAGGTATCATACGGATGTTCTTGTCAGAAAACATATCCGTACGGTTCTCCATAACGGTCTGTTTCTCTCCATAAAACACCAATGCATTGAGTGGTTTTTCATGCGAGGTTAACGTATATCCTGCCATCTCGTAATTGCCGATATGTGAGCTAAGTTGAACAAATGCAGTCTCTTGACAAGTCAGGCGCTGAAAGTTTTCAAAGCCTTCGATTTCTACCTTAAAATGCTTTCCAGCATACATAGCAAATCTGTCAATAACCACTTGACTGAACATGCAATGGTTCTGATATGTTTTCAGAAAAGCTTTTATAGGTCCGCAGCCCCATCGCTTACGAAAGTAGTGGTAGATAGGTTTGAAACCTGAGCGGAACAGACAGGGTGGAATGACAAAAACATAGGTGAAGACATAGACAATTCTAATGTCTATCAACTTCAATAGCCTGATGAGCCAATGGTGCATCAAACTATTTCCGTATGTTGTACCTTCCCAATTCTTGTCTGCCACGTCGGTTTATCCTACTTTGCCTTCAATATAGTCACAGAACTGGCTCAGCGTAGTGACTCCCTGCATCTCCTCAGGCTTTATCTTAAAGCCGAAGTTCTTCTCTACGATAACAACGATATCTACGAAGTCGAGGCTATCAATACCCATATCTTCCTTCAACTTGGCATCATCGAAAATCTTCTCCTCGTCAATCTCCAAATCGTCAATGAGGAATGCTTTTACTTTTTCTTCAATCTCTTGTCTTGTCATTTTTAAATTGTTTTATTGTTTTATTATTTGAGTTTACATACGATAATGGAATGTCCCTGTCCCAGATGATCATGAATCTGCTCAATCTTCAAACCTGCTTTTTCGATACACGATTGCATGTCTTCTGTGTTATACATCTTGCTGTTTCCATTGGCCATAGCAGTAAAATATAAACTGGTCATTGTCAGGCAGAAGGCTGCGGGCTCGTATTTCTGTCTATCCCAAAGGGTTTCCATGATATAGATACGGGTTTGGGTAGTCATTGCTTGTTTGGCACGATTCAATATGCTGACTATTTCATCCATGCTGAAACAGTCCAAGAACTGACTCATCCAGATGGCATCAAGACCTCCTTCACGTTGAGGAAATTCGGATTCGGAGTCCAACAGGTTAATCCCATAACCATGAATACGGTCTGCACCTTCTTTGCCTTTGATGTTTTCCTGCATCATCGCAATCTGTTGAGGAAGGTCGAGAACGGTTATTTCAGCTTCGGGACTATATCCGACACATTGCAATGCCCATTTACCTGTGTTACCTCCTACATCGTACAAGGATTTAACATGGTGCTCGTCGAAAATAATCTTTAATGCCTCAGGGAACGAAGAGTCACTATAGAAATGGTCAAAGCCGAACCAGCTTTTCTGCACTTGTTCTGGAAGTTGAGAAAGCCCTTCATAGATAGTTGGCCATGAACCGAAATGCTTCAATCCCTCTGGTTTTCCATTCTGCAAGGATTCTTCTAATTTAAACCATCCCTCATAGTTTACGTCATGATTGAAATCTATGTTAACGCGCGTTGCTGGGTCATTTAAAAGAAACCATCCAGTCTTAGACAGTGTATATCGTTCCGTTTCTGGGTCGACCAAAATCGTTCCAATACACAAAGAGGCTTCTAATAAACATTTTATGGCATAATCTGACCGTACAGTCTTTTCGCAAATCTCTGAACGTGTAAGCCCATTCGTAGAATCGCGTAATAAATCAAGAATGCCCCACTTAATCATGATGCGTGAGGTCTGAAAAGCTACAGGACCCCACGCAATAAATTCAGCGAGTCGTTGTGCTTGTATAGCAGACAAAGATTCTGTCGTGTATCGTTTTGAAAGTGATGGTGATAAGTTCATATGAATTTTTTTAAGCGCCTTATGCAAATTATCACTTCTTCTTCTTAGCAGCTTTCTGACAATCTTTTAGAAAATCCGAGAGTTCTTCTCCAAGATTTTCAAAAAGGCCCTTTAATCGTCCGATTTGCTTAAAACTACTTTCGCCCTTTAGGTCTGAAAATGAGAGAACAAGAAGAGTCTCGTTCGTATTGAGGTCTAAAACTTCAAGTTCGCCACTAGCCGTAGCTTCACCTCCGCTAAATCCTGTTAACTTCATTTTTGCGGCAGGTCCAAAGTCAATTGTAAGAAAACGTAAAATTACCTTATAATCCTTACCAAGTTTTGTAAGATGAATTCCACCTTTAACTTCATCATTAAAATGCTCGCGGAAAGCCTTATCACAATCAGCTTTATCCTTTGATTCCCAATCTGATGTCCATTTATCATTGTCTTCATCTTGCGCTTTCATCCACGTTTCAAAGTCCATGTTGTTGTCAGCGTCTTTTTTGTCAACAATAATTAATTTGGAATAATCAATTTCGTAAACTGCTTTCTTTTTTTCCTGTAAAAGAACTAAAGGATCACCTTGTTTTACTTTAAACGGTCCTCCTTTAGCGGAAACGGTAAGCGATGCTAAAATTAGAACGGAAAGAAACCCGATTTTGATAAGATTAATCTTTTTCATAATTAATTCTAATTAAATTAAACATAATGAAGTTTGTAATTTGCACAAGGCGCTAAAAATATTTATAATCTGTTGTTGATATTTTATCGTTTAAATCTCTATTTACTCAATTTGTCAATTGTCCGTTTTAGAAATTTTCCCAAGCTCTTACCTGTATGTTCGGCTCCATCTTTGATAAGATTGAGTTTAGATCCAAATGTTCCACCTCTTGCGTTTAAATCAGTAATATGTGCTATCTTCTCTTCTTGGCTATTCATTATAATGGCCTCACAGACATAGTCTCCTTTCGTGTTTATGGATAAAACCTTCACTAATAGAGTTATTTCTCCATCCAGTTCTGTTCCAAATCGAATGCTTGGACATTTTTCACCCAATCCTAACATGAATTTACTTATAATGATTGGTTTGTCTATTTCCCAGTCCTGCTCATAAACTGCAAAATCTTCAACTGTCATTCCGTGTATACTTGCATCGCTAAAATCCAAAATGACTTTGGTTTTCCCACCTTTTTTTAGAGGGGCCAGTGAACCTTCTGTCATTTTTTGAGCATATGAACTTGAAAGCAATGAAAATAAACAAACTAATAATATCAGACTTCGTCTCATAAACGTTATATAATTTTCTTAATTACCAATGCACTATTTGTACCACCAAAGCCGAATGAGTTGCTAAGGACGGTATTAACCTCTGTTTCAACCGTTTTTGCTGTAAGATTCAACTTCTCAGAATATTCATCAGGATTTTCAAAATTGATATTTGGCGCAACGAAATTATTCTGCATCATGATGATGCTATAAACAATCTCACTGGCACCTGCCATCCAGCACTCATGACCCGTCATTGACTTAGTAGAGCTGATAAGTGCTCGCTGACCATGAAACAGCCTGTCAAGAGCTATTGCTTCATACATATCACCTTGTAGGGTTGATGTTGCATGGGCATTGATATAGTCAATATCATCAAGTTCTACGCCAGCGTCTTTCATAGCACGACTCATGGCTATCACTGAACCATTGTCGCTTGGCTCTGAAATTCCACCACCGTTGCTCGAGAATCCATAACCCACAACTTCTGCAAGAATGGTGGCTCCACGAGCAATAGCGTGATCATGGTCTTCAAGTACAAGTGCAGCAGCCCCACCACTTGGAATCAACCCATCGCGGTCTTTATCAAATGGACGACTGGCTTTTGCAGGCTCATCCATGCGGATTGAGAAAGCACCAAGAGCATCAAACGATGCCATAGAGTAATAGTTGGTTTCCTGAGCACCACCACAAAGAACCATGTCTTGAAGGCCTTGCTTTATTAGCATGTAACCCAATCCTATGGAGTGACTGCCACTAGCACAGGCAGCACTGATGGTAAAATTGACACCACGCAGATGGAAAATGGTACTCAAATTCATATTTACAGTCGAGTTCATTGACTGGAAAATCAATCCATAACCCAACATCGCCGAGTCGTGTTTCTCATCCATAATTTTGGACGATTCAATCACGGGCTTAGCGGATGAGTCATTACCAAAAATACAGCCAATTTCGTTCTCGCGAAGATACTCGTCGCTGATTTGAGCCTGAGCAAAAGCTTGACGACTTGCCATATAAGCATATTGCGCTTCCTCAGACATACCAGCGCGGGTATGTCTGTCAATCATCTGCTTGGTGATTACAGGTGTTTTTACAATACCAGTGAGTCCCGATCTGTAGCCATATTCAAGCCTCTCTGGTTGCAATCCAATACCAGACTTACCCTCAAAAAGAGATTGTCTGACTGTTTCTATGTCTGTTCCAAGGCATGACCAAATGCCCATGCCAGTTATTACTACACGTCTTGCCATTGAAAATTATGTATATAACCCTCCATTAATATTTATTACTTCTCCTGTTATATATGCTGCTTCATCAGATGCAAGAAAAGCAACTAAGGCAGCGACTTCTTCTGGTTTGCCAAATCGGCCAACAGGAATCAATTTCTTCAAATCATCCTCTGGCAAATCCTTCGTCATGTCAGTTTCAATAAAACCTGGTGCTATGGCATTTACTGTGATATTGCGTGGAGCTACTTCCTGAGCCAAAGCTTTTGTTGCACCAATTAAAGCCGCTTTCGCAGCACTGTAATTTGTTTGACCAGGCAATCCTTTTACACCTGACAATGACGCAATATTAATAATCCTTCCACCGCGTTTACGTGGCATCATATGCTTCAGCAAACATCTTGTAAGATAAAAGAATCCGTCAAGTGTAGTGTCCAATACTCGATGCCAATCATCATCTGACATCATAAACATTACATTATCACGCCTTATACCAGCATTGTTTACCAAAACAGCAATATAGTCATCTGGATGAGATTGTTCCCAACAACCAATAGCCTTTTCAACTTCAGTCTTATCCGAAACATCAAATGGCAGAAGTTCTGCTTTACCTCCAATATCTTCGATTAGGGATTTCGTTTCATTTGCTGAAGAATGATTAGAATTGTAGTTTATTATTATTGGCATGCCCATTGAGATCAATCTTTGGCAGATTGCTCTCCCGATACCTCTTGAACCACCAGTGACTAGAATATACTTCATCAGCCATCATTTTGTTGCCGCTGGCTACCTTGACGGCTGTTTATACATATCACTAACCACATGAAAAAAGCGTGGAGCCAGTTCTGTCGCTCGCTTCACGTTCTAAAGGCTCTCGCATTGCCCGACTAGTCGAAACGAGCAACGCGAAAGCCCCACACCGAATGATATATTGTCCCAATAACGGCAATTAATCCGAAAGAGGGTGATATAATCATCCCAAGGGGCGTTCCGTTGCTTTGTCTTTGACTAGTCGTTCGAACTTGCGAGATTCTTAGAACGTCAAATTCAAAGCGTACAGTAACGCCTTTCCATATGTTAGTCCCCAACCCAGCCGCATTATCCGTAAGGATTCAGCATCGGCGTGGGAACATTTTGCAAAAGTACACATTTTTTCGTAAATAGAGCCATAAAAATAGAAAATTATAATAAATAAGGTGAAATATTTAGTATTTCATCGAAAAAAGACACATGAAAATCCAATTAATTGTATTAACAATAAGACGTTTTTGACTAAACATGGGTTATTTTAGGAAAAGTTTTGTACCTTTGCATTCAAATTGAAGAATAGAGTTAAGGAATGAAGAGATATACTATAGCTCAACTGCAACAGATGCGCGAGTCGGAAGACCACGTAGAGTTCAAGAAAGGCGAATACGGAAACGTCTCTTATAATGGAGGCGGCAAGGAGAGGCCCAAAGACAGGCGTAAATGCATCTTGGGCTATGTCACTGCACTCTGTAATGAGGGTGGTGGCAGGATGGTTATTGGTATGCACGACAAGCATCCTCATCAGGTGACAGGAACCAAGCAAAACGAGAACGCATTGGGCGAACTGGAGAGTAATATCTATAGGGACTCAGATATTCGCACTGAAGTTTACGAGCAATTCGAAGATGAAGCTAACAAGACAGGACGAGTAGTTGTTATCGAAGTGCCGTCAAGACCTATCGGTAAGGTTTACAAGTTTGAAGATGTGCCTCTTATGAGGGTTGGCGAAGACCTATTGCCGATGGACGACAAAACATATCTCTCCATCATTCAGGAGCAGGAACCGGACTTTTCTGAGCAGTTCTGCGATGAAGCCACCTTCGATGACCTTGATTCAAAGGCAATCAAAGAAATGAAAGAGAAGTATGCCAAGAAGCAGGAGAATCCTTCTTTCGTTTCGCTGGATGACAGGCAGGCATTGAGTGATTTGCACCTTATCGTTGGGAATCGTATCACTAACGCTGCCGTATTACTTGTCGGTAAAGAAGAGTTTATCAATAAGGTGTTCCCACAGGCCAAAGTAATGCTGGAGTATCGCAATACAGAACCTCAGATACATTTCGACAACCGTATGCAATTCGGACAACCGTTCTTTCTCTTGATTGATAAACTCTGGGATGCCATCAATCTGCGCAATGGCTCTGTGCCTGTAAGAGAAGGTGCCTATATCTTTGGTATTCCGTTCTTCAATGAGGATGTAATAAGAGAGGTTGCCAATAATGCTTTCGCACATCGAAATTATCGAGTAAATAGTGAAATCGTGGTCAAGCAGTATCCTACAAAACTGGTGGTCATCAATGCTGGAGGGTTCCCCAAAGGTGTGACAATCGATAATCTGCTAACCACTCCGAGCATGCCGCGTAACAGACTCCTGGCTGACATCTTGGCAAAAACCGGTATTGTGGAACGTTCAGGCCAGGGCATGGACAAGATTTTCCTGAAAACCCTGTCCGAAGGTAAGTGCGATCCAGATTATACGGAGAGTGATGACTTCAATGTGACAGCTATCTTGTCAGCAACTGTAAAAGACAAGGCTTTCGCTATCTATGTGCAGAGCATACAGCAGTCATTGCCTGAAGACAAGAAACTGACAGTCTTTGATGTGATGGCTCTCTGCGAAGTACGTGATGGTAAGAAGGTACCATCTAACAGGCAGATTGCACAGAAGCTGGAACAAATGGGATTCTTGGAGAAACATGGTAAGACAAATGCCATCCGTTACATTCTTCCTCGTCGCTATTATGAATTCGCTGGAGATGTGGCAGCATATTCGTTAGCCACGGATTGGGACTTAGATCAGGTTTGGGCAGTAATCAAGCCATTCCTGAATAAATATGGAAAAGCAAAAATCTCAGATTTGGAAAAGCTTGTCGGCAGTCATGTTTCCGAGAAGCAGATGCGCAGTTATCTTGATGCACTACGAAAAGACGGACGACTGCAAACAGAAGGAAAGAACAAATATTTATACTATGTTCTGGGAAAGGGCGAATAAAAGGGCAAATAAAAAGGTATACAGGAGCGTTTTTTGTATTTAAGCATCTGATTATCAATATATTTGAAAGGGCGAATAAAAGGGCGAATAAAAGGGTTATATTCCTTCCGTTCACCCTCTTCTGAGTCTGTACCTCGGTGCATGCATAGCCTTGGCCATCTGATGGCATCTACGAGCAAAGGACAGCTCGTCCTCGGGGTCTTTCTTCTTGGGCAGTTCGTTATTGCCGCCACCTCCGCCACAAGATTCAGAAATCATAGTGGCTCCATCAAGGTACCCGAAGAACAGGCAAACAGTCGTCGCAGCCACCTTATCCACATCTTCGGCCACATCTTCGGCAATGTCAAGCCCAAGTTTCTTCAAGTAGTCTACGCCCGACTCTGCCGCTATCTCATAAACCTCCGCTTTCGTGCCATTCACGATTTCGCGGATGGTTCTGGCGGCATCTATCATCCAAGTGGCATTAGCCAGACTGATTTCCGGTTCTTTACATAAGGCTTTCCTGATGGTTTCCTTCTCATTATCAAACATCACGTATTTGTCGAGTCGCGGATTGACAATAGTCTGAACGGCATCCCACATTCCCGGCCAAAGTGACTCCATAACACGCTGCAAGCTGTCGGACTTATCGGCTTTCTCCTTGATTTCCCCAGCGTTCTCTGCGGTAATGCCCATTCTCGCCATCTCGTCGTACTGATGAATCTTGCGGATGGCGATGGCATTCTGGCGCAGTTCCTGCTTGACGATGGCACGGCTCCTACGGATCAGTTCCTCTATGTGGGCACTATCGAAACTGCGTAGGATGGTCTGCATATCGGTCATGATGCTCTTGATTTCATTGTTCTGCTGTCTTCTGAACTCTTCGGCATTTGTGAAGACCGATTTCCTCTGGCTCCTGACCTTATCCACCTCCTGAAATGCCGCCATTATCACGTCCATCATCGTCATCTTCGTCTTGCCCTTCGCTTTCAGGTTCTCGATAATGGCACCGTTGCTTTTCGGGTTATAGGTAAAGACAGCATCGCAAAAACCATTGAATGCCACCGACTCAGACGGGTCGCCGACGGCATCGGCCAGTTCCCTTGCCCGTAGTTCCAGTTCATTCTTCTCATTCCTGGCAGTTTCTTTCTCCTTATTGATATTGTTCAATTCCTGACGGGCATTGTCTATCATATCGTTAAGTCTAGACGACGCTTCCCGTTTCTCGGCCAAGGATGACTCAAAATTGTCGAGCGCCCATGCTGCTTGATCAATTTTCTTCTCAGTTTCCAAAGCCTTCTTCTCTGCCTCTTCTGCTTTCTTCAGAGCCTCCAGTCTTTCTCGCTCCAACTGCCGCTTGTTCTTCTTTCTGTGCTCCTTCCGTTCCTCTGCCGTCATCAGTGAAGTGTCCTCTCCACGGGATAATCCCCATTTGTCACCGACCTCATCGTGAAGCATCGTGTGCCACTGCCTATACGACTGCGAGGCTGCAAACCTGGTCTCGCCGAAGTAATGGGAGTAGCTGACAGCAAGCACCATCTTCTTTTCAGCTGGCCTGTAGAACATCTGTTCGTCCTCGCTCAGCCTGCCAAACTGTCGGGTAGTAATGTGCTCAGGACGTTCCTTTCCGTCGCTCCTTATATCCAAATTGAGTTCATAGCCGCCAACTTTTCCGCGTTTCACTCGCTCGGCAACGGGAATCACCAACGCATGGAAATGCGGGGTGGTCTCGTCAAGATGGCACTCGAAGCCGATGACATTCTCCTCGCCGAACTTCCGGCACAGGAAGTCATAGTAATCCAAAGCCATCGTCTCAATCTGCTTGCGCCCGCGGCAGTTCGGGTCATCGGCAAGCGTAACGTTACCGTTGTCCTCCTGCCAGTCAAGATCCATCGGCTTGCCGAAAGCAATCTCCGTCATGCGATCATGGTCGCCGCTGATGACGAAATCGACGCACGTGTTCGGCTGGTTCGGCGCGTCCTTCGCCCAAGGCTTGTAGTCCAGTTCCTTCAGCCGCTGCTCGTATCTTTGCTTTAAGGTCTTCCGTTGAGAGCCCAAAGGGATGATGCGAGGCTTGATATAATGCGCCTGGCCGTTCTTCATAATCATGGTATGGCCTCTCTTTATCTCAAAGTTCAGGTGCTTTCTCGACCAGTCGTAGCGGTTGCCCGGCTGCTTGTTCTTAGCCTGATAGGTTTCCTCAGTCCAGTCACGACGTTCGTTCTCCCGTCCCTGTGCAGTAGCGAAGGACGGGGAGGCGGATATGTTCAGCGACTGATATTGCTTGTCACAGATTTGCATAGTAACTACTGTTTTAATATAGGGTTCTTAGGGG
>JAEEGG010024351.1_pt1 | contig 11748 bp, 6 predicted proteins | sample 9134161 | NCBI WGS metagenome assembly JAEEGG01 (sample SAMN16246543, study PRJNA631951) | gut metagenome | biome: gut microbiome; feature: rumen; material: CR-attached | host: Bos | place: Iran: Karaj | collected 2018-10 | reverse complement strand
GCAAGTGTTATTTTTTCCATTCGGCACAATCGGTTTGTGCACTTTATACGATTTCACGAAATTTTTGTATATTTTTGCATATATTATCCCAAAATAATGAATATTCTTTCATTCAGCCCTTGACAATCCGCGTTTTTGATTGTATAGTATACGCAACTAACTCTACGTAAAAGGAAACGGCACATTATGAAGAAGGTATTTGTTGACGGCAGCGCCGGTACGACCGGTCTGCGCATTGTCGAGCGTCTGGACGCGCGGCAGGACGTGGAACGCATTTGCCTGCCCGAAGCGCTGCGCAAGGATCCGGCCGCGCGCCGGGATGCGATCGCCCGGGCGGATGTCGCGTTTCTGTGTCTCCCGGACGACGCGGCGCGCGAAGCGGTCGCGCAGGCCGAAGGGACGGACACGGTGATCATCGACACGTCCACGGCGCACCGCACGCTGGACGACTGGACGTACGGTTTCGCGGAGATCGGCGGTTTGCGCGACGCGATCCGAACGAGCAGCCGCATCGCCAATCCCGGCTGTCACGCCAGCGGCTTCATCGCCCTCATCCGGCCCCTGACCGAGGCCGGTCTGCTGGCAAAGGACGCTCCCCTCAGCTGTTTTTCCCTCACGGGCTACAGCGGCGGCGGCAAAAGCATGATCGCCCAATATGAATCGCCGGAGCGGGACAGCCTGCTGGATGCGCCCCGGCAGTACGCCCTGGGGCAGCAGCACAAGCACTTAAAGGAAATGACCGTTCTCTGCTCCCTGACAAGGGCCCCCGTCTTCTGCCCCATCGTGGCGGACTATTACAGCGGCATGGAAGTCACGGTGCCCGTCTTCGCGGATATGCTCCGGGGCAGCGCGGAGGACGTGAAGGAAGCCTATCGGGCGGCCTACACGGGAAAGCTCGTGCACTTCAACGAAACGCCGGACGAAGGAGGCTTCCTCTCCGCCAATGCCTACGCGGGCTTCGACGATATGGAGATCAGCGTGACCGGCAGCGAGGAGCGCATCCTTCTCACCGCCCGCTTCGACAATCTGGGCAAGGGCGCTTCCGGCGCCGCCATTCAGAACATGAATATCCGGCTGGGTCTGGAGGAAACCACAGGTCTCAGTCTTTCCGAAAGGATGAATTAGAATGAAACTGATATCCGGCGGCGTCTGCGCCGCGAAGGGCTTCACCGCGGGGGGCATCCACTGCGGCATCCGGAAAAACCACACGAAGAAGGACCTGGCCCTGATCCGCTGCGAGGTGAGCGCTTCCGCCGCGGCGGTCTATACCACGAACCTGGTAAAGGGTGCCCCCCTCACCGTGACAAAGGCGCACCTGGCTAACGGCAGAGCGAAGGCCGTCATCTGCAACAGCGGCAACGCCAACACCTGCAACGCCGACGGCGTCGAGATCGCGGAAAAGATGTGTGCCGCGGCTGCCGGAGCCCTGGGCGTCGCTCCGGAGGATGTGATCGTGGCCTCCACCGGCGTCATCGGCCAGAGCCTGGACCTGACGCCCATCGCCGCGGCACTGCCCGCGCTGGCGGCTTCTCTCTCGGCGGAGGGGAATGACGACGCCGCGGCCGCCATCATGACCACGGACACCGTGGACAAGCAGGCGGCGGTGGAATTCACCCTGGGGGGCAAGACCTGCCGCCTGGGGGGCATGGCCAAGGGCAGCGGCATGATCCACCCCAACATGGCCACCATGCTGGTCTTCATCACCACCGACGCCGCCATCAGCCCGGAAATGCTGCAGAAGGCCCTGAGCAGCGACGTGACGGAGACCTTCAACATGGTCAGCGTGGACGGGGACACCTCCACCAACGACATGGTGACCGTGATGGCCAGCGGCCTTGCGGGCAACGAGGAGATCACCGCCGAGGGACCGGATTTCGCCCGGTTCATGAAGGCCCTGAACACCGTGACCATGCAGCTCTGCCGCATGATCGCCGGGGACGGGGAAGGCGCCACGAAACTGCTGGAATGCGCCGTGACCGGCGCGCCCAGCCGGGAGATCGCCCGGACGACGGCCAAGAGCGTCATCTGCTCCAGCCTGGTGAAGGCGGCCATGTTCGGCGCGGACGCCAACTGGGGGCGCATCCTCTGCGCCATCGGTTATTCCGGCGCGGCGGTGGACGTGACGAAGATCGACGTCTCCTTCCGCTCTCCCAGGGGGGAGATCGCCGTGTGCAAAAACGGCGCGGGCATCCCCTTCTCCGAGGAAAAGGCCAAGGAGATCCTGCTGGAAAAGGAGATCGACATTCTGGTCGCCCTCAACGACGGGGCGGAAACCGCCGCCGCCTGGGGCTGCGACCTGACCTACGACTATGTGAAGATCAACGGCGATTATCGGACGTGAGGTGCGGGATATGAATACGGCGCTCAGCAATCACGAGCGGGCGGAGGTGCTGGTGCAGGCTCTGCCCTACATCCAGAAATACGTGGGAAAGACCGTCGTCGTCAAATACGGCGGCAACGCCATGACCAGCGAGGTCCTGAAGCAGCAGGTCATGGAGGATATCTGCCTGCTGCGGCTGGTGGGCGTCCGGGTGGTGCTGGTCCACGGGGGCGGCCCGGAGATCAATGACATGATGGCCCGCGTGGGCAAGGAAGCGGTGTTCGTGGACGGGCTCCGGGTCACGGACCGGGAGACCATGGACATCGTGCAGATGGTGCTGGCGGGCAAGGTGAACAAGACGCTGGTGAACCTGCTGGAGAAGCAGGGAGGCAAGGCCATGGGCCTCAGCGGCATGGACGGGCGGCTCATCGAGGCGAAGATGCGGGACGAGCGCCTGGGCTTTGTGGGGGCCATCACGAAGATCAACATCGAACCCGTCACGGACCTGCTGGACCACGGTTACATCCCCGTGGTGTCCACCATCGGCTGCGACCGGGACGGCAACACCTACAACATCAACGGCGACACCGCCGCGGCCCACATCGCCGGGGCCCTGAATGCCCAGAGCCTCATCATGATGACGGACGTGGCGGGCATCCTGCGGGATAAGGACGACCCCGCGACCCTCATTCGGGAGCTGAACGTGGAGGAAGCGCTGGGTCTGTTCCGGGACGGCGTCATCGCCGGGGGCATGATCCCCAAGGTGGACTGCTGCATCGAGGCCATCAACATGGGCGTGGAGAAGGTCATCATCATGGATGGGCGCATCCCCCACGCCATCCTCATGGAACTGCTGACCGACGAAGGCGCCGGCACCATGGTGAAAGGAGTGGAAGAACATGTCTGAGCTCATGAACATCGACAAGACCTATATCGCCAACACCTACGCCCGCTTCCCGGTGGAGATCGTTTCCGGGAAGGGCTCTCTGCTCTACTCCCCGGAGGGGAAGCGCTACATCGACATGGGCTCCGGCATCGGGGTCACCGCCTTCGGCACCGGAGACGACGCCTGGAAGGAGGCGGTCGTCGCCCAGCTGGGAAAGGTGCAGCACACCTCCAACCTCTATTACACCGAGCCCTGCGCCATGCTGGCGAAGCTGCTGTGCGAACGCACGGGCATGAAGAAGGTCTTCTTCGGCAATTCCGGCGCAGAGGCCAACGAATGCGCCATCAAAGCCGCACGGAAATACGCTTCCGAGAAGAAGGGGCCGGAATACCATACCATCGTCACCCTCAAAAACAGCTTCCACGGCCGGACCCTCACCACTCTGGCCGCCACGGGGCAGGAGCACTACCACGAGCTGTTCCAGCCGCTGACCCCCGGCTTTGCCTACGCTGACGCGGACGATCCCGAGGGCCTTCGGAAGCTGGCGCTGGAGGTCAAGGCCGCCGCCGTCATGGTGGAGTGCATCCAGGGCGAGGGCGGCGTCCGGGTCATCGACGGAGATTTCCTCCGGAAAACCGCGGAATTCTGCCGGGAGCAGGATATCCTCCTGATCGTGGACGAGGTGCAGACCGGCAACGGCCGCACCGGTCAGCTCTATTCCTATATGAATTTCGGCATCGCGCCGGATATCGTCTCCACCGCCAAGGGCCTGGGGGGCGGCCTGCCCCTGGGGGCCTGCCTGCTGGGGGAAAAGGTGCAGGATGTGTTCCATCCCGGCGACCACGGCTCCACCTTCGGGGGCAACCCCGTCTGCTGCGCCGGGGCTCTCAGCGTGATGCAGCGGCTGGACGACGCCTTTTTGGCGGAGGTCCGGGCAAAGGGGGACTTCATCCGCTCCGCCCTCGTCGGCGCGCCGGGTGTGGAATATGTGAGCGGTCTCGGGCTCATGGTGGGCGTGAAGACCATCAAGAGCGCCGCCGAGGTGGTGGCGAAGTGCAATGAAAAGGGCGTCCTGTGCCTCACGGCCAAGGATAAGGTGCGGCTGCTGCCCGCCCTGAATATTCCCATGGAGCTGCTGGAAGAAGCTGTCGCCGTCCTGAAGGACGTCTGCGGGGAGGATTGAAAATGGAACATATGCACGGAAGGAGCTTTCTCAAGCTGCTGGACTTCTCCCCGGCCGAGATCGCCGGGCTGCTGGACCTGGCCGCGGACCTGAAAGCAAAGAAAAAAGCCGGCGTGCCTCACCGCCTCTATGAGGGCAAAAACATCGCCCTCATCTTTGAAAAAACCTCCACCCGCACCCGCTGCGCCTTTGAAGTCGCGGCTGCGGACCTGGGGATGCACGCCGTCTATCTGGACCCCAAGAGCAGCCAGATGGGCAAGAAGGAATCCATTGCCGACACGGCGCGGGTCCTGGGGCGGATGTTCGACGGCATCGAATATCGGGGCTATGGTCAGGAGATCGTGGAGACCCTGGCGGAATTTGCCGGGGTGCCGGTGTGGAACGGGCTGACCAACGAATTCCATCCCACCCAGATTCTGGCGGATTTTCTCACCATCCGGGAGCATTTCGGCTCCCTCAAGGGGCGGAAGCTGGTCTATCTGGGGGACGCCCGCTACAACATGGGCAACTCGCTCATGGTGGGCTGCGCCAAGATGGGCCTGGAATTCACCGCCTGCGCCCCCGCCGCCTATTTCCCCGACCCGGCGCTGGTGAACACCTGCCGCCTTATCGCAGACTATACGGGGGCTTCCCTCCGCTTTGAGACGGACCCCGTCTCCGCCGTGAAGGGGGCGGACGTACTCTACACCGACGTGTGGGTCTCCATGGGCGAGCCGGAGGAGGTCTGGGAGGAGCGCATCCGGGATCTGAGCCCCTATCGGGTCACCAAAGCGCTCATGGACGAGGCGGGCAGCCAGTGCCGCTTCCTCCACTGTCTCCCCTCCTTCCACGATCTGGACACGGAGATCGGCAACGAGATTTTTGAAAAATACGGCATCCCCTGCATGGAGGTGACGGACGAGGTCTTCAACGGCCCGCAGTCCATCGTCTTCGACGAGGCGGAAAACCGGATGCACACCATCAAGGCCGTCATGGCGGCAACGCTGCGTCCTTAAGGCAACACCGCACAATTCTGGTGCGCAGATTGCGCAGTCAGAATTTTCGTCAGATTGTCTGAAAATCGCGGGGAATACTTCCTGTATTGGCCAAGATTTTCGGGCAATATGACGGAACATGATGCAAGCAAGATGTGTACCGAGAATTGTGCGGTGTTGCCTTAATCGCCGGAATGACGGACATTCGCGCAAGCGCAAACGCCCGAAAGATTCCGGCGAAACGTCCTTTCCGAATCACGACCGCTGTGCCGGGTCGTGATTTGGGGAGGAGGAGCAGCGAAATGATCGAGCCTTGACCAACCGGGTCGAGGCGAGGGATATGGAGCTTGCGACGACGAGCGAGGCCCAATGCGAGGCATTTTGGGAGGAATACTTATGCCCAAAGACGAAAGCATACGAAAAGTCCTGGTGATCGGCTCCGGTCCCATCGTGATCGGGCAGGCCGCCGAATTCGACTATGCGGGCACCCAGGCCTGCCGGGTGCTGCGGCAGGAGGGGATCAACACCGTGCTGGTCAACTCCAACCCCGCCACCATCATGACCGACAAGGCCATGGCAGACGAAATCTACCTGGAGCCCCTGAACGAGGAGACCCTTCGCCGCATTCTGGAAAAGGAGCGGCCGGACGGGCTGCTGTCCGGTCTGGGGGGGCAGATGGGTCTCACCCTGGCGATGCAGCTCAAGCGGGACGGGGTGCTGGACGAATTGGGCGTCCGGCTCCTGGGCACCGACATCGACGGCATCGACAAGGCGGAGGACCGGGAGCTGTTCCGGGATACCATGCGCGCCATCGGCCAGCCGGTGGTGCCCTCCGACATCGCCAACGATCTGGAGGGCGCTCTGCGCGTCGCTTCGGAGATCGGCTACCCCGTCATCGTCCGCCCCGCCTTCACTCTGGGGGGCACCGGCGGCGGCATCGCCGAAAATGAGGAGGAGCTGCGCATCATCGCCCGCTCCGGCCTGGACCTCTCCCCCATCACCCAGATCCTGGTGGAGAAATGCATCTCCGGCTGGAAGGAGATCGAATTCGAGACCATGCGGGACTGCGAGGGCAACGCCGTCAGCGTTTGCAGCATGGAGAACGTGGACCCCGTGGGCATCCACACCGGGGACAGCATCGTGGCAGCCCCGGCCCTGACCCTGACCCAGCGGGAATTCGACATGCTGCGCCAGGCCGCCCTGGACATCGTGGCGGCCATCGGCATCATCGGCGGCTGCAACTGCCAGTTCGCCCTGAAGCCCGACGGCAGTGAATACGCCGTCATTGAAGTCAATCCCCGCGTGTCCCGCTCCAGCGCCCTGGCCAGCAAGGCCACGGGCTATCCCATCGCCAAGATCACCACCAAGATGGCCCTGGGCTACCGCCTCTCGGAGATCAAAAACGAAAAGACCGGCGATTCCCTGCTGGGCTTCGAGCCGGACGTGCACTATATCGTGGTGAAATTCCCCAAATGGCCCTTCGACAAATTCTCCGGCTCCAGCCGGAAGCTGGGCACCCAGATGAAGGCCACGGGCGAAGTCATGTCCATCGCCTCCACCTTCGAGGCCGCCCTGATGAAAGCGGTGCGGGGGGCGGAGATCGGCCTGGACAGCCTGAACGCCGCCCCGCTGGACGGCAGAAGCGTCATCCAGCGCCTGGCGGATCAGGACGACCGGCGCATCTTCACCGTGTTCGAAGCCCTGAAAAGCGGCGTGTCCATCGACGAAATCTACCGCATCACCATGATCGACCCCTATTTCCTGGGCAAGCTGCAAAACCTGGTGGATATGGAGGCGCAGCTGGCTTCCGGTCTCACGCCGGAAATCTACGCCAGGGCAAAGGCGCTGGGCTACCCGGACAGCGCCGTCCGCCGCCTGAGCGGCGCGAAGGAGCTGCCGGAGAGCACCCTGACCTACCGCATCGTGCGGACCTGCGAGGCTGTTTTCGGCACGGACAAGCCCTATTTCTATTCCGAGGCGGGCGGCGCGTGCGAGGCCCGCAGCTTCCCCAGGGACGGGAAGCCAGTGGTGATGGTGCTGGGCTCCGGCCCCATCCGCATCGGCCAGGGCATCGAATTCGACTATTCCTCCGTCCACTGCGTCTGGACCCTGCGGGAAATGGGCTATGACGTGGTGATCGTGAACAACAACCCCGAGACCGTCTCCACGGACTATGATACCTCCGACCGGCTCTATTTCGAGCCTCTTACGCCGGAGGACGTCATGGGCATCATCAAGGTGGAGCAGCCCGTGGGGGTGGTGGTTGCCTTCGGCGGCCAGACGGCCATCAAGCTCACCGCGTTCCTGGATAAGGCGGGCATCCCCATCCTGGGCACCAGCGCCGAGAGCATCGACATTGCCGAGGACCGGGCGCGGTTCGACGCGCTGCTGGAGCAGTTCAGCATCCGGCGGCCCAGCGGTCGGGGCGTGAACACCGTCGAGGAGGCGGTGCAGGCGGGCAGGGACCTGGGCTATCCCGTGCTGCTGCGGCCCAGCTATGTCATCGGCGGCCAGAACATGACCATCTCCCGCACGGAGGCGCACACCCGCCGGTATATGGAGGCCATCCTGGCCGGCGGCGTGGAGAACCCGGTGCTGGTGGACAAATACATGCCCGGCATCGAGCTGGAGGTGGACGTGATCTCCGACGGGAAGGACGTGCTGATCCCCGGCGTCATGGAGCACATCGAGCGGGCGGGCATCCATTCCGGCGACTCCATCGCCGTCTATCCCCCCTACAACCTGTCGGACCGCTTCCTGCAGAAGATCTGCGACTGCTCGGAAAAGCTGGCCCTAGCTCTGGGCACCCGCGGCCTGGTGAACATCCAGTATCTCATCTATGAAAACGAGCTGTATGTCATCGAGGTGAACCCCCGCGCCTCCCGGACGGTGCCCTACATCTCCAAGGTGACCGGCGTGCCCATGGTGGACCTGGCCGCCAGAGTGATGCTGGGGGCGGACCTGGCGGACCTGGGCTGCGGCACGGGCCTGTACCGCACGCCCCCCTACTGCGCGGTGAAAGTGCCGGTCTTCTCCTTTGAAAAGCTGAACGACGCCAACTCCATCCTGGGCCCGGAAATGAAATCCACCGGCGAAGTTCTGGGCATCGGCAAAACGAAGGCGGAGGCCCTTTACAAGGGCCTGACGGCGGCGGGCTTCAAGCTGCCCGCGGACGCCTCCGCCGCAGGGGTGCTGCTGAGCGTGGAGACCGCCGACTATCCGGAGATCACCGGCCTTGCCAAGCGTTTTTATGACCTGGGTATCCGTCTCTACGCCACCGCCGGAACGGCGGAGGCCATCGCCCGCATGGGCATCCCCGTGGAGAGCCTGCCCAACGCCACGGAGAGCGGGGAGATCATGGCCCTCATGGAGAGCGGCCACCTGAGCTATATCGTCTATACCGGCGCGGTGAAGGACGCCACTATGGGGGACTTTATCGCCCTCCACCGGCGGGCGATGCAGCTGGGCATCCCCTGCCTCACCAGCACCGACACGGCCAGCGCTCTGGCGGAGATCATCGAAAGCCGCTTCCGCCCGGACAACACGGAGCTGGTGGACATCAACGCCATGCGGCCCTGGAAGCAGAAGGTGCGCTTCGCCAAGATGCAGTCCTGCGGCAACGACGGCATCTTCATCGAGAACTTCGACGGACGCATCACCTGCCCGGAATCCCTCTGCGTCAGCCTCTGCGCCCCCCACTACGGCATCGGCTCCGACAGCATCGTGCTCATCGAGCGTTCCTACAAGGCCGATGCCCGGATGCGCTCCTTCAACCGGGACGGCAGCGAGGGCAAGATGGCGGGCAACAATATCCGCTGCGTGGCGAAATACCTCTACGACAAGGGCTATGTCCGCAGCGAATATCTCCGCATCGAGACGGAGAGCGGCGTCTATCCCATGCGGCTTTTCCTGCGGGACGGGAAGGTCAGCAGCGTTTCCGTGGACATGGGCAGGGCTTCGCTCCGCCCGGAGGCCATCCCCGCCGCCGTCAAGGCGGAGAAGATGGTGGACTGGCCCCTCACCGTGGGCGGTCAGGAATACGCCGTCACCTGCGTCAGCGTGGGCAACCCCCACTGCGTGGTCTTCTGCGACGGCATTGACGGTCTGGATCTGCCCCGGATCGGACCGGAATTCGAGCACGCCGAAATCTTCCCGGAGCGGATCAACACGGAATTCGTCCGCGTCGTCACCCCCACCACCCTGCGGATGCGGGTCTGGGAGCGGGGCAGCGGGGAGACCCTGGCCTGCGGCACCGGCGCCTGCGCGGCAGTGGTGGCCGCGGCGGAAAAGGGCCTCTGCCCCAAAGGTGCAGACGTGACGGTGAAGGTCCTGGGGGGCGATCTGACGGTGAATTACAAGGACGAGCGCATCCTCCTCACCGGCAGCGCCGTGGAGGTCTTTGAAGGCGAATTTGAATACTGAGTCACCGGCATAAAACGCAAATCGCCGCCCCCGCAAAAGGGCAAGCGATCCGATCCAAGAGAAGCAGGGGCTGCTGCGGTTCATTCCGCAGCAGCCCCTGTTAACTATGTTTTCATCGGGCAGCTTTCTCAGCCCGCGCGGCGGTTCTTCTCCGCTTCCCGGCCGGTGAGCCACTGGGCGATGCCCTCCGCGAGGACTTCCGGCTCCGTGGAGCTGGCATCCACCGTGAGGGTATAGGCTTTTGCCTGGCCCCATTTCCGGTTCCCGATCCGATAATACCTGCTGCGGGCCCGGTCCAGCCGCCGGAGCTGCCGCCGCGCCGCGGCGGGGCCGATCCCCTTTTCCTTGGACAGACGATCGGCGCGGGTCTCAAAATCGGCATGGACGAATACGGACACGCCGGGCGTATCCTTTGCCCCGACGGAGCAGAAATGGTCCACCAGTACGCAGGGGCCCTTCTTTGCCAGCTCGCTGCAGGCGGCGGACTGGGCGGAGATCATCTCGCCGGTGGTGGGCAGACGCATGGAGGAAGTATCCCTCGCGGCGAGGTCGTAGGCTGCGAATACGCTTTTCCCGTCATACCGGCGAAGGACCTGCTCCGGGATATGGCTCAGCTCCGATGCCGCACGGAGGATCGCTTCATCATAGCAGGGAACGCCCAGCGTTTCCCCAAGGGCCGACGCCAGAGCTTTGCCCTGGGCATAGAGCTCGCTTTCCACGGAGATCACGCGCACTTCCCCGCTCTTCGGCAGGTCGTGCTCCACGCGGATCTCTTTCCGGCGGTTGCCCACCACTGCCCCGGCGACGCACAGCAGCGCAGCGGCCGCGACACCGGCGAACAGCGGGTCGATACCGCCGGGCAGGCTCAGCTTCGTGCCGAAAAGCAGCACCGCTGCGGGGCCCGCGATCACGGCAGCCATCGCAAAATTCCGGTTCACCCGCCCCGGCAGCCACAGGGCGCACAGCATGGGGATAAAGACTACCGCGCCCCGCAGGCCCATGGACATGAAGGCGAAGGAGAGGATCGTATCCCCCAGGGAGCCGCAGGAGAGGACCACGCCCAGGCCCAGCACCAGCAGGATCACCAGCTTGGAAAGGACCTCATTGACCCTGGGATCGGCGATGCGGTCGGAAAAGCGCTGGATGATGTCCCGGCGGATGATGGTGGAGATGCCCATGGCCAGGCCCGCGCCGGTGCCGACGACGGCGATGAACAGGGTCCCGAGGAGAACGCCGCTGAGCAGCGGGGGCAGATACTCCGTCGCAAAGGCGGTCAGAGCGGTCTTGGCCGCCAGGCCGGGGAAATGGGCGCGCATGAAAAGGCCCACCAGGATGCCGCCCGCGCCGATGGGCGGGATCATCACGGCGCTGACCAGGGCGCCGATGCGCGCCTGCCGGTCAGTCCGGGCGGACATGACCGCCTGTGCATAGGTCTGGGTGGTCAGCACGCCCAGGATCAGGGAGAGGCACGCGCCGCCATCCTTGCCCAGGCCCCGGGCGAAGAGGCTGCCGAAATGGACGCCATCCGGATTCTCGATCCCCTGCACCATGGCGGTGAAGCCGGAAAAGCCGCCGCTGAGATGCAGCGCGAGGATGCCGCAGCAGATCATGGAAACATACAGCAGCGCCAGCTTCAGGATCCCCACCATGCCTGCGCCGCGGATGCCGCCGCCGATGACATAGAGCGCCATAAAGGCCGCCGTGATCAGCAGGGCCGGGAGCAGGCCCAGGCTGGGCGCCACCACGGCGATGACCGCCGTTCCGGCAATGAGCTGCGAAATGATATTGATAAACGTACCCACGCTGCTGAGGAGGGAGGCCGTGAGGCCGACGCGGGGCCCGAATTCCTTGCTGATGATGGCGATGAGCGTCATCGCCCCGGTGTGCCGCCAGGGGCCTGCGAACAGCAGCGCCAGCACGAGGCAGGCAAGGCCTCCGCCCAGGGTGAACCACCAGGCGGACA
>JAEEGG010024350.1_pt1 | contig 11749 bp, 9 predicted proteins | sample 9134161 | NCBI WGS metagenome assembly JAEEGG01 (sample SAMN16246543, study PRJNA631951) | gut metagenome | biome: gut microbiome; feature: rumen; material: CR-attached | host: Bos | place: Iran: Karaj | collected 2018-10 | reverse complement strand
TGCAGGTGGGCCCGGGCTTCTTCCATTCATTCCGGAAAGACGGTCTGCCAATGAACCTGCTCGCCCTGGGACTGGTGCTGCTGGCCGTACTGACCACCTACATCATCCATCTGGTCAGCGGAGAGAACCTCGGCATAATGACCGGCATCATGTCGGGCGCCGTCACCAATACACCTGGCCTTGGTGCCGCACAGCAGACGCTGACAGACACCGCCGTGGCATCGGCAGAGACCACTGCCGCAGGCGCCGGAATCGCTTCGGCATACGCAGCTGCCTATCCTCTTGGAGTGCTGGGAGCAATCGCCGTACTGCTGCTCTCCAAGGTGGTCTTCAAGATTAATATCGACAGGGAGAAAGAGCTTGCGTCCAAGGGCGAAAGCGATGAAGGCAACGCCTATCGCCTGGCCTGCCGGGTAGAGAATCCCGCCCTTTTTGGCAAGACGATTCACGACATCGCCGGTGACGACAACACCGAACACCTGGTAATAGCCCGCATGAGGCGTGACGACAAAGTCTTCTTCCCCGACCTCGACCTGCCGCTGCAGGAGGGTGACATGCTTCTTATCGTCACCGATGTCCAGCACAAGGACAAAGTCCGCATCATCTTTGGCGAGGAGCTTCCCGTGGACATGAAGGAATGGCAGCAAAGCGGCACCAAATTGGTGGCATCACGGCTTTCTATCACCAAATCGTCCATTACAGGGAAGAGCCTACGCAAGCTTGACGTACGCCGCAAATACGGAGTCACCGTTACCCGCATCGTGCGCTCCGGCGTGGATTTGCAGGCCGACGCCGACCTGATTCTCCAGATGGGCGACAGCATAAAGGTCGTTGGCTCGCAGGAAGGCATCGAGCGGCTGGCCAAGCTAGTTGGCAATCAGCCCGAGTCGCTGCACAAGCCCAACCTTGTGCCCATTTTCTTAGGTATAGCACTGGGCGTCGCACTGGGTACTCTCCCCATCCACTTCCCGTCCATGCCACAGCCGCTGAAACTCGGCCTCGCCGGTGGCCCGCTCATCGTGGCCATTCTCCTGGGGCACTTCGGCCCCAAGCTGCGGATTACCACCTACACCGCCCTCAGCGCCAACCTTATGATACGTGAGCTGGGCATTTCGCTCTTTATGGCGGCAGTCGGACTGGGCGCAGGGAAAACCTTCGTTGCCTCCCTTGTGGGCGGCGGATACATGTGGGTGCTATACGGAGCCATCATCACTATTGTTCCGATGACTGTAATCGCCCTGCTGGCCCGCTGGGTGATGAAGATGGATTTCTTCAAGATTTGCGGCCTGCTTGCCGGAGGCACCACCGATCCGGCCCTTCTTTCCTTCGCCGAACAGATGTACGGCAGTGGAAGGATTGCAGTGAATTACGCAACGGTTTACCCCCTCACCATGTTCCTGCGTGTGGTAGCCGCCCAGGTTATGATTATGATAATGCTCTAAGATATGAAAAAGACTATTATTCCTGCTGCCCTCGCATTTTTGGCAGCAGTATCATGCAAAGAAACAAAATCCCCATTTACCCGCAGCGTAGCAGACTATGCCGTGGTAACCATTGAAGATCCAGACCTCAGCGGCATCACCGACAACGGCAAGGAAGTGCTCAACCTCTACCGCTTCGCCGCAGACGAAGTGGACGCCATCTACTGGGAGCAGTACTTTGGCGACAAGCAGGCTCTTTTGGACGGAATCACGGACCCTGTCCAGAAGACATTCGCCCAGATTAATTACGGTCCTTGGGACCGCACCACCGGTAAATCCTTCGTGGAAGGGTACGCCGATGCGCTTCCCGGTGCCGGTTTCTATCCGGCGGACATGACAAAGGACGAGTTCGAGGCCTGGGACAACCCCGAAAAGAACAGCCCTTACACCCTCATCCGCCGCGCCCCTGACGGTTCCCTGGAGGCCGTCTGGTATCACGACGCCTACAAGGCACACCTCGACAAGATTGGCAATTACCTGAGTGCTGCAGCCGATATCACCATTAAGCCCAGCGTGGCCAAGTACCTGCTTAGCAAAGCCGAAGCTCTCAAGACCGACAACTACTACGAGAGTTCCCTGGCCTGGCTGGATATGGACGACAGCAAGATGGACCTTGTCATAGGCCCCAACGAGGTGACGGACGACCAGCTTCTGGGTCTCAAGCGTTCCTACGAGGCATTCGTACTCCTGAAGAACGAAGCCCACACAAAGGAACTGATGCAGTATGTCTCCCGCATAGGCGAGTTTCAGGAGGATCTTCCCGGAGACCCGGCCTACAAGGCCTTCCAGCCCGGCGCTGGTTCCAACATCTTCTCCTGCGACGCCCTCTACTATGCCGGGAAAGCCAATGCCGGCGTGAAAGTCATCGCCCTCAACCTGCCCTTCGACACGGACGTCCAGCGTGACCGCGGCACCAGGACCATCCTGTTGGAGAACATCATCCGGGCCAAGTACAACCATATCGTCGGTCCCACCGGAGAAGTCCTGCTGGAACCAGATGCTGCCGAGCATCTTTCATCGGACGCGTTCTTTTGGAACATCGCTTTCCGCGAAGTGGCACATGGCCTGGGCGTGAAAGAAACTGTTAATGGCAAGGGCAGCGTAGAAGAGGCCCTTGGAAGTGAGGCTCCCACCCTTGAGGAAGTAAAGGCCAACGCGGCCGGAGTCCTCCTCGTGTGCAAGCTCCAGAACCATTACGACATCCATCACCTTTTCACCAAAGAGGATGCCCTTACCACCTTCTTCGCCTCCATTCTCCGCTCCGAGCGTTTCGGAGAGAGCTCGGCGCTTGGCCGTGCCAATATCATCATCTATAACTATCTGGGTCAGGCCGGAGCTTTCTATCGCAAGGCATCCAACCAGTACTCGCTGGATCTGGGGAAGATGGAGTCCGCCCTTTCCGACCTAACCGCCATGGTGCTGAAGATGCAGGCCACCGGGAACAAGGCTGCTGCCGAGCAGTTTGAAGCCCAATACTCCAAGCGCAACGCCGACTACGATGCCGACCGCCTGTACCTGGGTCTGGAAAAGATTCCCGCCGACATACGGTTCGAGTTCAAACGATAACCGTTCTTTTTTCTCGAAAAAGAAAAAACCCGCTGATATCAGCGGGTTACTGTGGTGCTGGGAACCTTAGAGTTCTGTTTCCCGGGGTAGCTTATAGTTTCCTTTCAATGGATACAACTATCTAACTATTAGTGATTTATATGCAATAGAGTATCTTCTGGTTTCATTTGGTTTTCAAAGGTTTACCCAAAAAGTGTGAACAAAAGTGTGAACAAAAAGCAACTCGATTGTATATTACGGTATCCGATGAGATAGGCCATAAACCTGATTTGCATGGCTAATGGAAATAAAATATCTTTGTAATGCAAGATTTCGAAGTCTTGATAGTTATATTGGAAAACACTTATGAAACGATTCTTATTTATAGCGCTAGCCATAATGGCTTGTGTTTCGGTCTCAGCGCAAGAGAATCCGTCTTGGAAGCGGCTGGAAAATAACATCTTGCTTGGCGGCGGTTTGTTCTTGGAGAGCGGATCGCAGTCCTACGGCAATAATCCCGGTGCCGTGCTGCGCTTGTCCTATGGCCTTGATGTAAGGCTCAATGAGAAGTGGTCCGTCATGCCCGGAGCCGGACTCCGTGCGCAGCTGGGCGACATCCGGCATTTCATGTCGAAAGGCGGCGACCCGGACGGCATGGCCATGGCCGATGTCTTCGTTGTGGGGCGTTATCATTTCGTATCCGACGGTACCAGGATCGTGCTAGGACTCGGCCCTGCTCTTTCATATATGGTCTCGCCGGATACATACTACATTGACGCTGATCCGAGCGATCCGCTGAACAATAAAGAGAAATTTGAGCGCTTTGATGTGGGATTGCAACCGAGTGTGACGTTCCTTCACGGAAAGCACTTCCAGTGGGGATTTGAGGGCAGTATCGGTTTGCTGAATGCGATGAGACAATACCCCGAATACAACCGTCAGGGTTCCATCCATCTGCATTACCTGGCCGTTACCTGCGGCTGGCATTTTTAAGCCGAAGTGTTGTAATAGATAGGCCATCCGGGAGGGTGGCCGCGAAGAATCTTGGTATTACTCACCAGTAATGGGTAAAATGGTAGCTAACTTTGCAATAATTAGCTACCCTTTTTGTACGCGAGGCCTATTGTGCAAGCAGTTCCAGCTCTCGGCAGTAGAAGAAGGCCTCCAGACTGATCTTCTTGATGCGGTTGAGCTTGTTCAGAGTCTGGTCTTCAATCAGGGCAGCGGCCAGTTCGGCGTCCATCTCGGGGCTATAATGCTTGACTTCATTGGTGCCGGTTTGGATGAGGCGGACCAGGTAGGCCACCTTGGCGGCGTCGCGGATGGCGACGTCGGAGTTGTAGGATTCGGAGATGATGAAGGAGTTGACGCGGCGGGCACCGTCGGCATAGTAGCTGAATTCGGTCCGGTCCAGGGCTCCGCGAAGGCAGATGTTCATCGAGCACTGATAGGTGTCATTCAGGACATCGGCCTGGGTGAGATGGTCCAGCTTCCTGTAGCCAAGCTCGATGGGGACGATTTCGGCGTAGGTCTTCCGGACGGCGGAAAGGTCGTCGATGCGGTCCAGGATAGAGCTGACGTCGTAGAGCTGCTTCATGATTTCCATGAAGAAGGGGTCTTCGTGCTTGAAGAACGGGATGCCGGTGGTGTGAGGGGCGAAGGCGGTAAGTTTGTCGCCCAGCATATCGGCCAGGCTGGGGCACGGAACCGTAACGGGGTCGCCGTCCTGGATGAGCATCGGACTTGCGATGGGAAGATTTACGACCTGATTGTAGTGTATGTCTTCATAGAGGACATCCAGCAGGATTTTGTCGGTGGGATGACCGGACGGGTACGAGACGGCGTAGTGGTATTCAGCGTGGGATTTAGGGACGCCTGTGCGGGAAATACGCTCAATCTCCTCGGCGTCGGTGAAGCCGTACTCCTGGCCGAACTTGCCCAGGTACTGCTTGATGTCGGTGCCCGGAGGGCAGACGATGTCCACGTCAATGGAGAGTCGCCGGGAGGTGTCCAGGTGGAGCATCAGGGCCGTACCGCCTTTGAAGATGAAGGGGCAGCCGGACCGGACGAGGGATTCCAGTAGGGAAAGGGCGCGGATGGCCTTCTCTACAAGGGGCGTGTCAAGTATTCCGGGGATATTCTGCTTTGCCTGCTGAATCCATTCCAGGCTTCTGCTTCTGGGGTCAATCATGGTTGGTGTTGGTTGTACGGTCAATCAGTCGCTGTATTTTGTCCAGGCACCCGCGGCGCTGGGCGTAGCGGAGCAGACGCGGGCGGGAGATGTCGTAAGTGGTGAAGGCTTCCCGGTAAACCCTGCTGAGTTCGCTGCCTTGCAGGAAGTCAAATTCCGGGTTGAGGACGATGTCTACCAGCATTTTCTCCATCTGCGGGACGGGGACGCCTTCGAAGCTGTCCAGCGGGGATTCAGTGGTGAGAGTATGCAGGACGATGCAGCCGGAGGTGCTGCCGAACTTGAAGAACTCTTCCCGGGTAGGATTGGGAAGGACCGGCAGGCTTGGATATTTCTCCCGGAGGGCGTCCGGGAAGGACTCTTGCAGAAAACGTTCTACATCCACGATGACCATATTGATGTTGGGCACGTGGAGCATAAAGGGGATAACGCTGGAGGCGTCCCAGATACTGAAATCGGCCAGCGGGTAGCGTTGCCGGAGGTATGCACCCATCTCCTGGGTCTGCGGCTTCAGGGTAAGGAAGTACCGGGGCTTTGACGCTGTGCTGAGCTGGTATGCACCCCATCCTGCCTTGGTGAGCCGGCCGGATGCGACCAGGCGTTCCAGCTGCTTCTGCAGACTGGTACCAGCCGCTCCGGAGGCATTGGACAGCCAGGTGGCCAGGTCCTTCTTCTTGAAGGGCCCCTGCTGCAGGGTTGCATACTGTATGATCCGTTCCGTTGTGGTCATCGTTCACATAATCACGGGACAAAAATAAGACATTTTTGGCAGTAAACAAATATTTCTGCCGAAAAAGTCTCACTTTTCATGGATGTTTCTTATGGACGACGAAGAATAATTATTTATTCGAAAATGGCGTTCATTAACAAAATAAGCCGCTGAAAATCAGCGGCTTATTATGTGGTGCTGGGAAGAATCGAACTGCCGACACATGGATTTTCAGTCCATTGCTCTACCATCTGAGCTACAGCACCGTGGTGTTTGGGATTGCAAAGGTAGGTATTTTTTGGGATTTTGCAAATTTTTTTTGAAAAAGCTAGGACAATAATTGCTATATTAGCAGAACCAAAGCAATTTCAGATGAGCAAAGTCGGAGTCTTGGTCCGTAAATGGACAGACAGTAGCCTGATTATCAGGATATTGATAGGCCTTGTGATAGGTGCGCTGATGGGGCTGTTTCTGCCCGGGTGGAAATGGATAGGAATCCTTGGTGTCATATTCGTATCGGCGCTTAAGGCCATTGCGCCCATTCTGGTCTTTATCCTGGTGGCGGCATCGGTGGCAAAGGCGGGGAGCGGGCTGGGGCCCAGGTTCCGGACGGTAATTGGCCTGTACCTTGCAAGTACGCTCACCGCGGCGCTTCTGGCTGCACTGGGAAGTACCCTCTTTTCCATAACACTTACGCTGCAGGATGTGGCTCAGGGCAGTGCGCCAGCTTCTCTTGCCGATATTTTCCGGAATCTCCTTTCCAATATCGTGGCAAATCCTGTATGGTCACTGGCAAATGCCAATTATGTGGGAATCCTCTTCTGGGCCATTCTGCTGGGGCTGGCGCTCAGGTTTGCGGCCTCGCCCGGAACTGTGAAAGGAGTGGGGGATCTGGCCGATGCCGTGGCGCTCATCGTCAAATGGATTATCCAGTTCGCGCCTTTCGGCATTATGGGCCTGGTATTCTCGGCGGTGTCGGAAAGCGGCCTGGAGATTTTCACCACTTACGGAAAACTGATCCTGCTGCTGGTTGGTTGTATGCTTTTCAATGCGCTGGTGATGAACCCTCTGTGGTCCTTCATGGTAACGGGGCGAAATCCGTATCCGCTGCTCTGGGCCTGTCTCAGGGAAAGCGGCCTCAATGCGTTCTTTACAAGGTCATCGGCAGCAAATATTCCAATTAATATGGCCCTGTGCCAGAAGCTGGGACTGGACAAAGACTTTTACAGCGTGAGCATCCCCCTCGGCGCTACCATCAATATGAACGGTGCCGCAGTGACCATTACGGTTATGACCATGGCCGTGGCGCATACGGTTGGTATCGAGGTTGGCTTTGTGACGGCGCTCTTGCTGGGGATAATCGCCACCCTGGGTGCCTGCGGTGCGTCAGGAGTGGCCGGAGGGTCGCTGCTCTTGATCCCTATGGCCTGCTCCTTCCTGGGAATCGGGAACGATATTGCCATGCAGGCCGTTGCGGTGGGCTTTATCATAGGCGTTGTGCAGGATTCAGTGGAGACAGCCCTGAATTCCAGTGCCGATGCCTTCTTTACCGCGTCGGCAGAGTACGCCAGGCGGCGCTAGAACCACTCCACCTCGGACAGGTCAAGGACATTGCCGGGGAGGTTCCAGCCGGGGGAGAAGATGAAGGTGTAGCCTTCCAGCTCCTTAGGGATGCGGTTCAGGAACGATAGTTTTGGCGCGCCGTAGTCGCCCGAACTGCCGTAGAGGGTCATGGTCTTTTTGACATCGTCCTTAATGTACCAGCCGCCGCCGTGGACCTTGACGTAGCCGTCCACCAAGTCTTTGTGCTGGTATACCAGGCCGTAGACAAAGGTCCCCACAAGGGGTTTGTCAGGACGCGATACCAATATGAATTTCGGGTGCATTATGCCTCGTTAGTTTCTGTCTGCAAATTTACATTTTTTATTCTAATTGATTGTTATTCTAAAAATTTGTATATTTGCATGATTGATAGAGATGTTTTTTCTAACTTACCAATATTATTATGAAGAAAATTTTTGCAACAGTTCTTGCAGCATCCCTGATGCTCGTAGCAACCAACGCTTTTGCACAGCTTTCCGCTGGTGCTGGTTACATTAATGCAAGTGAGACAACCACTTACACCAATGGTGACACCAAGACAACCGCTACTGACCAGTTAAACGGTTTCTATGTGGGTGGTCAGTACGATATGCCCATCCCTGCAGTGAGCGGCCTTGGCATTGAGGCAGGTGCATATGCCAACTTCCTCTTCGGCAAGAATCACTCCGATGGTCTTTTCGGACTTGGCGCTGGCACTACCACTGCTACCGACATTACCCTCAACATCCCCATCCACGCCACATTCGGTTTTGACCTTGCAGGTGATACCAACGTGTTTGCATACGCTGGTCCCGCTTTCCAGTTCGGTCTGGTGAACAAGAGCACCTTCGTTCTTGACTCCAATCAGTCCAACAGCACCACTACCGACAACTATGCAGGTGACACTCCCAACCGCAACCGTTTCAACCTCCTCATCGGCGGTGGTATCGGTGCTCAGGTTTCCGGTATCAGGGTTACTGTTGGTGTAGATCAGTCCCTCCTGAACTACCTCACTGCAGACAAATACAACGGCAGCCGCTTCCAGCTCAAAATTGGCGTTGGCTACGCTTTCTAAGTCTTAGGACATAACATGATAAAGGTTGGCTTTAATGCCAACCTTTTTTGTGTTGTTAAAGATTCCGGGTCAAGCCCGGAATGACTAAGGAGGGGCCGGGTATGACGGCTCCTATTTCAGGAACTCGTGACTGGAGGTCATGGCCTTGGGGTCAAGGGCTTCGTCCAGTTTTTCCTTGGTCATGAGACCGTGGTGGAGGACGAGGTCGTAGACGCCCACGCCGGTCTCAAGGGCTTCCTTGGCAACCTTGGTGGAGGCCTTGTAGCCTATGTAAGGGTTGAGGGCGGTCACGATGCCAATGGAGTGCTTGACCATCTTGTACAGGTGGTCTGCGTTCACGGTGATGCCGTCGATGCACTTGGTGCGGAGGGTGTTCATACCGTTGATGAGCCAGGTGATGCTCTCAAGGACGGATTCCGCGATGACGGGCTCCATAACGTTGAGCTGCAGCTGGCCGGCTTCTGCGGCGAAAGCCACTGTAGTATCGTTGCCGATAACCTTGAAGCAGATCTGGTTCATGAGCTCGGGGATAACGGGGTTCACCTTGCCGGGCATGATGGAAGAACCGGGGGCCATGGGAGGGAGGTTGATCTCGTGCAGGCCGCAGCGGGGGCCGGAGGCTAGGAGACGAAGGTCGTTGCAGGTCTTGGAGAGCTTGACGGCCAGGCGTTTGAGGGCGGCGGAGTAGCTCACGTATGCACCGGTATCGGGCGTTGCTTCAACAAGGTCCAGTGCCTTCTCGAAGTGGTCTCCGGTGAACTCGCTCATGAGCTCAGTGCAAAGTTCAGCAAAGCCGGGAACGGCGTTGAGGCCGGTGCCGATTGCGGTTCCGCCCATGTTGATCTCCTTCAGGAGCACGGCGTTGCGCTCAAGGTTTGCAAGTTCTTCCTCCAGGTTGTTGGCGAATGCGTTGAATTCCTGGCCGGAGGTCATGGGAACGGCATCCTGTAGCTGCGTGCGACCCATCTTGATTACGTCCTTGAATTCCTCTCCCTTTGCGCGGAAGGAGGCGATGAGGTTCTTCAGAGCATCTTCCAGGTGCCTGTTCATGCGCACGAAAGTATAGCGGAAGGCGCTGGGATATGCGTCGTTGGTGGACTGGGCGCAGTTGACGTGGTCGTTGGGGGAGCAGTACTGGTACTCGCCCTTCTTGTGGCCCATCAGCTCGAGGGCGCGGTTGGCGATGACCTCGTTGGCGTTCATGTTGACGGAGGTGCCGGCGCCGCCCTGCATCATGTCCACCGGGAACTGGTCGCGGAACTTGCCGGCGACGATCTCGCGGCAGGCCGCGCAGATGGCTTCGGCGATGTCCTTGTCCAGCACGCCGAGTTCGGCGTTGGCGGCGGCCGCGGCCATCTTGACGTACGCGATCGCGATCACGTATTCGGGATAGTCGCACATCCGGGTATTGGAAATCTGGTAGTTGTTGAGGGCGCGCTGGGTCTGCACCCCGTAGTAAGCGTCGGCGGGCACCTGGAGTTCGCCGAGCAGGTCGCTTTCGACCCTGAATTTCTGTTCTGACATAGTTCCGTGTTATTACAGGGTGGCAAAGGTACGGGGAAAAACCCGATTAAGCAAAAAAAGCCGTATATTTGAATCCCATGAAGCGAATCTTCTCCACGCTCTCCGCCGTTTCCCTCGCGGCGTTGTCCGCCTCCGCCGCGGGCGGTGTCTGGCCGGACGGCACCCCGATGGACGCGTGGTTCTCGTCCGAGACCGCCGCGCCTGCCCCCGCGGAGGCGAAACGCTTCGTGGTCACCGACTTCGGCGTGGTCCGCGACAGTACCCTGCTGCAGACGGAAGCCCTCCAGCGGGTCATCGAACTCGCGGCCGAAGCCGGCGGCACCGTGGTCATCCCGCCGGGGACCTTCCTGTCCGGCTCGCTCTTCTTCCGGCCCGGAACGCACCTGTTCCTGGAGAAGGGCGCCGTGCTGAAGGGCAGCGACGACATCTCCGACTACGCCGTGGTGCCCGTGCATATCGAGGGCGTGCTCCAGCCGTACGTCGCCGCGCTCGTCAACGCCTATGGCTGCGACGGTTTCTCCGTGCGTGGGGAAGGCGTCATCGACGGCAACGGCCTGCGCTTCTGGCAGGCGTTCTGGGCGCGCCGCCGCGAGAATCCCGCCTGCACCAACCTGGAGGTCCGCCGTCCGCGCCTCTTCTATGCGGCGGACAGCCGGAACGTCCTCCTGGAGGGCGTGACGCTGCGCAATCCGGGATTCTGGACCACCCATTTCTACAAGTGCGGGTACGTGCGCGTGAAAGACGTCGTCATCAGCGCGCCGCACGAGCCGGTCGCGGCCCCGTCCTCCGACGGCATCGACCTGGACGGCTGCACCGACGTCCACATCACCGGCTGCAGCTTCCGGGGCTGGGACGACCTGATCGCCCTCAAGGGCGGGAAGGGCCCCCGGGCCGACCGGGACCCCGACAACGCCCCCAATGCAAACATCCTGGTGGAGAACTGCCGCTTCGGCCCCGGCGCCGCGATGCTGACCTTCGGCAGCGAGTGCATCGGCGCCCGCAACGTCATCCTGCGGAACTGCGAGGGTGCCGGAACCGCCCGCATGCTCTGGCTCAAGATGCGTCCCGACACCCCGCAGGACTATGAATACATCCTGGCGGAGGGCGTTACCGGCACCGTGGGCACCATCCTGTACGTGCACCCCTGGACGCAGTTCGCCGACCTGCAGGGCGGACCCGTCCGGAAGTCCCGCGCCGCCCACGTCCTGCTGCAGGACTGCCGGCTGGAATGCACCGGCGTGCCGTACGACATCGTCGAAGCGCCCGGGGAATACGGGTTGGAAGATATCGGGTACGCCGACGCCGATTTTTTCGTAAATTTGCAAGATTGAGACAATAAACCCTATGGACATCACCCTCAGACAGGGCTGCAAGTACGCCCTCCTCGTTCCCACTTCGATGGGACTCCGGCTCATTCCCGAAAACGGCCAGCCCGTGCAGTCCGGCGACGTGTTCCACCTGCAGGTCACGAGCGCCGAGACCAACGTGGCCAGCGTATCCTCCTACCTCGGCCTGCCCGTCAAGGTCCTCACGACCTTCGTGAAAGGCAGTCCGTTCGCCGCCTTCATCAAGGCCGACCTGCGTAAGCGCGGGATGGACTTCGAGGGCCCGGAGGTGGAGCAGGGCGGCCCCTGGGGCTGGCG
>JAEEGG010024348.1_pt1 | contig 11750 bp, 7 predicted proteins | sample 9134161 | NCBI WGS metagenome assembly JAEEGG01 (sample SAMN16246543, study PRJNA631951) | gut metagenome | biome: gut microbiome; feature: rumen; material: CR-attached | host: Bos | place: Iran: Karaj | collected 2018-10 | reverse complement strand
CTCCATAAAGCCATAGATGAAATTCCCGTTTTCATCCTGGAAGTAGCGCGGGAAGGCACAGGCAGAGAATCAGGGACAGCATTTTTTTCATTTTCGTTCCTCCCGAACTGCTCAGCGGCGCAGAATCTTTTACAAACAACTGCATTCCCGTACGGTCATTCTGTATTTTGGAATGCAGTTTGTTTATATTCTCTATTTCTCTCATTCTGTGTTTTGTTTCAGGTATTTGCAAGCTCCCAACCAAAGGCGGCATCTATTTCTGAAACAGGTTGTCAGCTGTACATTTCTTCTATCCCGACAGTTATGCAGGGCTTCTTTTTACAGGCCTCAGCAACGCCTTTTGTAAAGCCTCCGGCAGAGAACAGCAGAAACTTTACAGCAGAAAAATGACCGTGGAGGAGGTTCTGGCGTGCCTCAAGAGCATAAAGAACGCTTATGTCTGTCGGTTCATTTCGAAATTTGCATTCGCCGATGACAGCCTTTTTAGCCCGTTTATCGAGCCCGACGATATCAATATCGGTTTCTTCTCGCTTGTTGGGGTTAGCACCCCACCATGTTCAGACCTGTGTTACGATACATCCGAACCTGCCCGTTATTCCTTCCATTAGAGTGTATTGGCGGCACATTTTCTCAAATACAGGCCCCATATAATCTGAAAGCAGCGGCTTTACGTTTCGTTCGTAGTAAGACTTTCCTTTCCCGATTTCAATAATTCCGACGGCATCGGGAATGAAACGATACCAGAACCGAAGCATCTCATCTGTGAGGATATACTTGGTTTTCTTCTTGTTTCCTTCTTCCGTAATTGCCAGCTGTTTATAGACAATTCCTGTTTCAGTCAGATTCTTCATGGCATGGACGATGTTCTGCGGAGGAACCCCGACTTTATCGGCTATTTCGTGAATCTGGTTTGCACCTCCGGCAACGGTTTCAATGATACGGCTGTAAAGATCCACATCACGGAACTCCTGGGTCAGCAGATTGTCCGCTTCTTCGTATAGATATCCTGTTTTGCTGAAGTACAGAGAACAGATGTTTTCATCGAGGCTTTGTGTCTCATCGAGAAGGTCCACATATTTTGCGATTCCACCCGTAATACCATAAGCAATTGCTTTGTCGCGAGCAGACCAGGACGGAACAAACAGGGAAGTCTGACGATAATCGAACGCTTCAAGCTTGATTTGCATGGTACGTCTGCCGAACACAGGACTCTTCTCACTTAAAACTTCATTCTCCATGAAGCTGAGCGAAGAACCGCATAGTATCAGAAACATTTTGCTGAACAGCCATTTTTCGTCTATCCATTTTTGGAGAACGGATACAAGACTTTCGTCTTTTCGAGCGAAATAGGGGAGTTCATCAATAATGATGATTAAACGCTGCTCCCGGCTCTGCTCATAGAGATAGTCAAAGATCATGTCAAGGGATTTGAAAGCTGTCCCAAGCATATTTGGCGCCAGCTGCTCCAGGACTGCCTGGCCGAGAAGCTCCGTATTCCGTGCTGCTGTAGATTTAATAGCGGTGTAATATACGCATCTTTTGTTTTTGCAGAACTCACGCAGAAGCGTTGTCTTTCCAACACGCCTTCTGCCATAGACAACGGCCATCTGAAAACCTTCTTTTTGGTATGCTTTCTCCAGCGCAGTCAGTTCTTCTTCCCGCCCAATGAATCTGGCCATTCTCTACCATCCTCTTTTTGTAAAAACAAATTTTGTTAAAAGTACTTTTTATGAAATTATAATATCATTATGAAAGTCAACTGTCAACTCAAAAATACTGGAAACCACAAGCAAAAGGCGGAGCTGCGCAAAATTTTCCATTTTGCTACAGCTCCGCTTCTTTCAGGCGGTGTAGGCCAGCACCACGAGGACCAGGTTCAGGACGATCATGCCGACGAGGATGACGGCCTGCTTCAGCCGGTGTTCGAAAAGGAGGCCTGCAAATTCTCTTACGGCGGCATTCGGCCAGAAGTACCACTTCGTTTTCGAGCCCATGCCCACGGCCTGCATGTTTTCTTCCCTGGCATACATGCCGCTTCTGAAAACATGGTACCGCGAGGTACAGAAAGCGACCCTGGCCTCGGGGTTGATGTCCCGGATCTTTTCCTTCGAGAAGATCATGTTTTCGTGCGTTGTCGTCGACTGATCCTCTTCCACGATCCGGCTGTCCGGGATGCCCCGGGCGACGAGATAGTCGCGCATCCATCTGCTTTCGGAGGCCGCTTCCTCCGTTCCCTTTCCGCCCGAGGTGATATAGATCAGGTCCCTTCCGGTCTCAGCCAGCTGCTTCTTTCGGAAGGCGATCGCCCGGTCGACCCGTTTCCTCAGGACGGAGACGGCATTCTCCCCTTCCCGCAGACTGTATCCGAGGATGATCACGATGTCCTTGTCCGGTTTCGGCTCATAGAAAGCCGCGATCAGTCCGGCTGCGAAGGAGCCGAGCATCATGCATTCGAAATACAGATAGAAGGACGTGACCAGGCTCATCGTGATCTCGCTGTAAGTCAGCTGCTCGAGCGTCCCCGACGGATGCTGCCCGTGTCTGCGGATGTACACCAGGCCGGCGATCAGGAAGAGCCCCAGGAGGATCCCGAGGATATTCTCCGCCCGGAAGCCCTCATGATAGATCAGGAAGAGATTGGAGACCGCAAGCACGACGGAGAACGGAACGATATAAACCGCGATCAGGCTCAGGAAGTTCCTGGCCGAATCGGTCATGGCAGTCAGGATATACTTGATGTTGGGTTCGGCAGGGACGGACAGCACCCTGGTCATGGACAGCACCAGGTATGCCAGCAGAGAGAAGACAAACAGGAAAAAGCCCAGATAATAGATCACATTATACGAATACGGATCATACTGAAGCTGCCTGAAAAATGCCGTGACCAGCATGACGCACACGCAGGCATAGTATGCCCCCATGATCAGGCTGATCGACAGGACCTGCTCGTTTCCGGGCAGGGCTGCCAGGACCGTCACGGCGATGACGGCCACGGCCGAGAGCGCAGCCACATTCCAGATCGTCGGTTTTTTATCTCTTGTAAAAAAAGTCATTGCAGCGGCCTTCTCTGTGTCGGGGAACGGGGCAGCAGGGTCTACTCCTCAAAGTCAAAATTCATCCACTTTCTTCCGTTCATGATCCCGGACAGCCTGTTTCCGTATTTCATGAGAGCATCCCTGAGACCCTCGGGGATTTGAAATTCTTTTTTCTCCTCACCCTTGTCCGGGACCGTCTTCCGGATCAGGCCAAACGGGTCCGGGAGAGAGAAGCCTGCGGGTTTCTTTGCGGGCCCGGCCGTACGGAGAAGATCGAACACACTGCATGCCGGGCCGTTTTCATCCTGCACGCACGCAGCGCCGGGGCCGTCTTCAAAGCCCGGCAGATTTTTGCCTTGGGCCCCGATCATTTCGCCTGCAGGCAGGATCCCGCACCGGCAGCCGCGGTCTTCCAGGAAGCGCTGATACGCCTCCATCTTTTCGGGGGCTGCATCCTCCCCGCACATGCCGACGACCTGCAGGGAGGAGAGCTTGATCCCGCCGCAGGCGCCGCCGGCAAGCCAGCTGTCCATCACAGGGCCGGTGACGGTCATCACGCTGACATAATAATACCCGATCGCCCGGAGGAATTTGGGATGCGCGGCCCCGAAGAAGGTCGTCACCAGCGTGTCGCCGGCGGCAAGCGTACTGACGGTCTGTGCAAGAAGCGAGAAGCCGGAGCCGAAATCGAAAGTCTGGACGACGCGAAACGGCCTGGCGGCGTCCGAGCCTTTTGCGAAGGGGTGATATCCCTTCGGCAGCCTGTTCAGCATATCGTTGAACATCCTGTCCGTGAGCCGAAGCGGCCTGCGCGCGCCATGGACAGCGTCGGGGCTGAGAACAGAAAATGCGGTCCGGTCACCGGCGGATTCGTCATAACGGATCGGCGCATCCGCATGCTGCACGATCAGGTCGTTCATGAAGACGGATCCCGCTCTGCCTTTGAGCAGATGGTAGTTGTACTCGTTGTATGTCAGCTCTGCCGGCCCGACCGTCGGGCCGCCGAGGCGCGAGTGCACATAGATCACGCTGCGGAGGCCGAGTTCCTCCTTCGCCGCTTCGAGCTCCTCCCTGATTTGAGGCGTCACCAGGATATCGCTGACGATCAGGTCCGTGACCTTCTCCTTTGCGAGCATATCCTTCCACATCCCGTTCGGGCGAAAAAGCTGATTCGGGAAAAGAGAGACCTCCGCGCCGGTCATGTTGAGGCCGAAGAGGGCAAACAGCGGCTCGGCCGCGATGACCCCGCAGACTGCGGCCCGCGAACCGTTCTCCGCGCAGATGCCGAGGGCGGAGAAGGCCCCGGCATATCGCTCCCACTCACCGAACATCTGCCGGTAGGTGTATTCGCGTGTGCAGTCGATGAGCGCGGTGCGGTTCATCAGCCCGTCATCGGCGCTGATGCGCTCTTTGACATAGGCCCATACCTTCTGGCTGCTGATGCTGCCGTCCTTGAGCCGGGCATTGACTTTTCTGAGTCTCCTGACCGTCTCGGGCGTCTTTTTTCGGCTCTCGTGCCGGATGGCAGCCTGCTCCTCGAACCACGTGAGCATTCTGTCGGTCGCCTCGAGGCTTTTCGGGTGCTCGGGATTTGTGATGGGAAAGATATGCTGAAGCGCTTCATCGCCGAAGTAGATCAGCTTTGACGTCCTGCCGCCCTTCTGCAGCGCCCTGTTGAAGCGGAGGGAGTAATTGTTGAAGGTGTCGCCGCAGCTCGTGATCAGGAATGCCGGAGGCATGTTGCCGATGATCTCCGGATGCTCGATATCCATATACTCGAGGAACTTTTTATCCAGGCGCCTGTCTCCGTAGATCTGGTCCTGCAGCGTTTTGTTGATATAGAACATGCCGCAGATAAAGCCCACCGCGGCAAAGGTCATTTTGGACGGCTCGTACCCGATGGCATCCTGAAGCTTTTTGGAGTCGTGCATGGCAGCGGCATAGGCGCCGAGATACGCGCCCGCGCTGTCGGCGACCAGGAAAATGCGGCTGAAATCCACATCGAAATGCACGAGTATGCGCCCGACAGTGTCCATGCCGGCGCATACGTCGTCAAGCTGCTGACAGAGGTCCGCCTTCGGCGCAAGCCTGTATTCGATGGAAAACACAAGGTATCCCTTATGGGCCAGCATGCGGCAGTACGGCCGCTCGAGCCCGCGGTCGCCCAGGAAAAGCCCGCCGCCGTGAACGGCGATGATGACCGGCAGCTCCCTGCCTTCCGACCCCTCCGGCCGAAAGATATCCATGGCCAGGGGCACCTCGCCGCGGTTGAGATAGGCGACGCTCGGGATTTCCTCCACATCCTCGTACACCGCGGACTCAGGCGCACCGAAAAACTTCATCATGCTGTTAACATCCATGCTCTGCGCACGCTCGAACATGGCACGCACGATCTCGCGGCCAGCTATCCTTCCGAGGCTGTCGTGACTGCGCATTTTCTTCTCTCCTCCTGCCGGGATCATTCGCCCCTGTTCTGCTGCGGCATGGCCTCAAACAGAAAGTCCAGCGCTTTCTGCAGCTTGCTGAGGTTTTCGGGGCTCATGTCCATCTGCATGAGCCTGGCGAGCAGCTGCGGGGGGATCTCTACACCGCCGAGCTGAAAGCCGCCCGGCTGCCCGGCGGAAGCGTCCGGCTCGGGCCTGGGGGCATCCGGTGTCCCTCTGTTCAGGCCCATGATGCCGGCAACGCCCTGCATGAACTGCATCTGCATCGTGCACATCATGCCCATCATCTGCATCTGCATCCCGAAAGCCTGCTTCAGAAGCTCCATGAGCTCGGCATCGATGAGCTCTTTCTCCGTACCGGCAGCATCCCGGGTGCTTTCCGTGTTCATCATGTTCATCATGTACATGAGCGGGTTCTTCTGGTTGTCAAAAAAGTTAAACATCTGTCAGTCTCTTCCTTTGTTTTGAAATAGCATTTTTATGAGCATGGCCATGTGTTCCGCATACTTTGACCTCCACAGACCGACGGAGGAAGCGGGGCTTCCCTTTTGTCTCTGTTCGGGCGCTGTGTTGAACAGCTCGTAGATGCCGAGCGCCGATCTGCCCTCCATCCCCTCGGGGAGGGAGCCGCCGGTGATGCTGTCCGCCTGTCCGGCCGGTTCCGCCAGAATATCCGTAAGGCGTCCGGCCTCGCGCACCGGGATGATGTTCCACGCCTCGCCCCTGAGCCTGTCGCGGGTTATCCTGTAGATATCGATTTTCCCGTTGGCGTTGCAGGGGATATCGTCCACCAGGAAGAACTGAGACGGCAGGACGCCGGTATCGAGTGTATCCCCCGCCAGGTAAGCGTTCACAAGGGCCCGGCGCACATCCTCCGCCGCCGCGTCCCCCGCGTGCTCGGGAACGATATACAGCGCGGGCACCGTGTCATGGATGCGTTTGTCGAGCACCGGCACCACGGCGCATTTCCGGATCCCCGGCTGTTTTGAGAGCTCCGTCTCCACCGCCCCGGCCCGGAAGCGCACGCCGTCGTTGTTTACGAAGAACCGGTCTGCTCTCCCGGCATAGGAGAAGCTGCCGTCCGCGTTGATGCGCACCAGGTCGTTTGAACAGATAAAGTCTCTTCCGCCGATCTTTGTGTATTCGAACAGGACCTCGCCGTCAAGCTCATTCATGCACAGAGAGTCCGAGGCGATATACATGACGCCCGTTCTGACCCCGTCGTCCGAAGAATAGAACTGCCCGTCATTCTCATCCTGGACGAGGAAATCCTCCTTCCGGTTCGGGAAGCCCAGAATGTCGTCCATGCAGCCGTCGGGCACCAGAAGCTGCGCGCCGCCCGTCTCGGACATGCCGTAGCCCCTGTGGATATACCCTTTGAAGCCGTGGCTGCGCACGAATTCCGTGTATTGCGCAAACTTGTCCACCGGCAGATAGGAACCGCCGCAGGAGAAGATCTTCACGGACGAGAAGTCGATATCGTCCGTATTGGGTCTGTTCATCCAGCTGTCGATCATGAACGAAGAGGTAAACATTACGTTGATCCCGTAATAGCCGACCGCACGGACGAACTTCGGATGCATGAAGCCGAAGAAGGTGAGGACAACGGTATCCCCGACAGCCAGGCTGCTGTTGACGACCCCGCACATGCACAGGAAGGAACTGAAGTCAAAACTCGGCGCCAGCCTGAGCTGTTCGGGGGCATCGCCTTTGATCAGGCCGCGGAAGCCCGGCCCGAAATTGGTGGCCACGGAATTCACGGCCCGGTCTGTGAACGGGAGCGGCTTGCGCGTACCTTTGGTCGTGCCGGAGGTATGGGTTATGACCGCAAGATGCTCCGGGTCGCCGGAGCCGTACTGCACAGGCGCACAGGCGTACTGCACGAGCAGGTCCTCCATGAACACGGTGCCCCTGAGCCGCTTGAGCATATACTGGTTGAATTCGTCATATACAAGCTCCGCAGGGCCTGTGCAGGGGCCGCCGAGGCGCGAGTGCAGGAAGATGACGTTCCGCAGGCCGAGTTCTTTCTTAAGCTTTTCGATCTCGGGCCACAGATCCGGCGTGATCATGATGTCGGAGAGCAGAAGGTCCGTGAGCTTCTCTTTCTCGATCATCGTCTTCCACTGTCCGCCCGGCAGAAAATCGGGATACGAGAGCATGGAGACACTTGCCCCCGTCATATTGAGCCCGTAAAAGGCGAAGAGGGGTTCTGCGGATATGGTGCCTGCAATGCCGACGCGCGAGGCGTTGGCCTCGGTCATCCCCAATGCGGAGAAAACCCGGGCATATCGCTCCCATTCTTCAAACATCTGCGCGTAGCTGTATTCCCGGGTGCAGTCAATGACCGCCGTTCTGTCCGGAAACGACGGGTCGGCGCTTCTGCGCTGCCGGATGTAGCTCCAGATACTCTGGTCGTTGATTGTCTTCATCGCTTATACTCCGGCCGCTTCTTCTTTCTGCTCTGCCTTCGGCGCTTCCCCGGCAGCCGGCTTCGCGTCCTTCTCAGGGGCGGCCTGCTTTGCGGTCTTTCCGGAAGCATCCGCCTCTTCGCCCTTTGCACCCGGCTCTGTCATCTTCTGTACCGTGTCGAAAACCTGCGCCATCATTTTGCGGTTCTGCTCGAACATGCTCTGCATCATCTGCAGGCCCATGCGGTTCAGGCTGTTCCATGCCTCCAGCGCTTTTTTTGCTGTTTTCATCTCGTTGTCCTCCGATCCGTTCTGATCTGTATCGTCCGCTTTGCTCTCACTGCCTGGCTGATTGCCTTTCATCTCGGCTGAGATGCCGTCAAACACCTCCTGGATCATGTCCGCGGGACCCTCCTCATAGGGAACCAGTCTGAAATCCGTGATGCAGTCGAGCAGCTTTACGGTCTCTACCGTGAATGTCTCGCCTTTGACCTCGCCCCGGCCGATCTTGTACAGGTCGATCTTGCCGTTTCCGTTGCGCGGCAGTTCGTCTGCGATCATGACGCGGTACGGGATGCTCTCGGGCTTCAGCGTTTTTTCGGATATGAACACCTGCCGGAACGCGCTGCAGATCACGTCTGCGGCTGCCTCTCCCCTTGCCAGCGTCTTCACGCAGAGCATAGGGATATTATCGTGCGTCGTCTTGATATAGACCGGGACCACGCAGCAGCTCTCGATCCCCGACCGGCGGGCGATCTCCGTCTCGACACGGCCCGATTCGTATTTTCTTCCTTCCTCGTTGATGAAGTAGCGGTTGGCCCTGCCGAGGAAGGTAAGCCTGCCGTCCTCCTCAAGGCAGGCGTAATCGTTGGTGCAGACATAGGGCTCATCCCCGATGTACTCGTATTTTACGATCGTTCTGCCGTCGAGCTCAGGCGCCGCCAGAGACGGCGAGTTCAGATACAGGATCCCCTCGCACGGTGCGTCCTGCGGCGTATGGAACACGCCGCTGTCCTCGTTCAGAAGCCGGACGTTCACGCCCTCCAGCGGGCGGCCGATCGACTCGTCATCCAGATCCGGCGAGGACAGGCAGCAGGCCCCGCCGAGCTCGGAGATGCCGTACCCGTTGAGAAGCGTCACCCGGCCGGCCCCGTGCTTCAGCAGGAATGCGTGATATCTGCGCTTATCCGCCGCGGATACCGAGGTGCCCCCCAGCACCACAAAACGCAGGCTGGAAAAGTCCGGACAGTTGTCTTCCGGCATCTTCATCCACCGTTCAAACATGGCGCTGATTGCGAACAGAAAGCTGATGCCGTAATGCGGGATGGCCTTATGGAACCACGGGTTGAGCACGCCGCCCGGAACGAGCGCCACGGACGCGCCCATGGCAAAGGGCAGATGCACCTGGTCGATCATGCTGTAGGCGTTGCTCAGATCGACGATCACCGCCGTCGAAAGCTTGTCCCGCGGGAGGTCAAGCCACTCGGTCTCATAGAAGCCTGCCGCCGCTGCGTTGAAGGACGCGTCCGAAAGCGCGACCGGCTTTCCCGCGCCGCCGGTGGTGCCCGAGGTATGCAGGATAAACGCGGTTTCACTGCTGTCTTCCTCGGTATAGGAAATCGGGTGACTGCCGTATGCTTTCAGCAGCTCGTCCATGCAGATCGGCCCGTACAGTCCCTTCAGGAAGCGAAACTTGGCTTCCTGAACCGCCGTCCCCGCGGGGTGGACCGTAACGCCCGCCACCGGCACATGAAGTATGATCACATGGTTCAGGCCAAGCTCTTTCTGCTGTACGAGAAGGTCATTTATGAGACCGGCCTGGGCAAAGTCGTCCGTGAGGATAAAGTCCGTCAGCTTCTCGCTGCGGATGGTCTCGGTGATCTTATTCGTGAACATGGCGCTGTAGGCCGGTACGATCGATACGTCTGCGCCCACCGTATTCAGACCGTATATTGCAAACAGGACCTGCGCGCCGGTCGATCCGAGCAGGCCGACACGGGCGCGGTTTTTGCCCGTCATGCCGAGGGCCGAGAACACCGAAGCATAGCGTTCCCACTCGCGGAACATCAGCCCGTAGGTGTATTTCCCGGAGCCATCCTCTATGGCGGTCCTGTTCAGATTGCCGATCTCGGTGTTGGTGACGTCGCGGATGTATTTCCACGCTTTCTGCCTCACCGGGATCCTTTTTCTCAGCGCTGTCTGTGCAGTGATACAGTCCATACTGATGTTGAGCGCCCCCTCTGCAAGAGTCTGCCAGCATTTTACAACATTGGGAATTGATCTGTCAATCGGCGCAGAACGATCCGCCTTCATTTTTTCGGGTTCTGAAAACTGCCTCCGCTGCCGCTCGGCAGGCCGGCAGCACTCAGGTCCCGATGCCGTCTTTTGCTGACCATGCTTCCGCTCTGACGCGGGCATTCTCGCGGATATTCAGGTAAAAGAAAGAATAGTCGCACAGGTGATAGCTGGCCGGGCCGAAAACCGGTTCAAACACCCGGAAGCCCGGAATCGCCGTGATCGCATACTTCGCCAGTCCCGGCTCCGTCACGATGACCGTTCCGCGTTCCGGGTCGATGGCGGCATCCGCTTTGACCCGAAGCCTGCGCAGCCCCGGCAGCAGCAGATGCGGGATAAAGGAACCGAGGTTCTCCTCTGCCGGTGCGTGTGTGCTGTCGGTCCGCCAGTTCAGCGGGTTGATGGCGACCGCGCCCGGCGCAGCCACCAGGGATGCTTTGCCTTTATTTTCGGGCCCTTCCGCATTCCATGAGACCACGACGCCCAGATCGTCCGCTTTCTGCGCGGCTTTCACGTGGGGATTCTCTTCGAGATACTGCTTCGTCAGAGAATCGCCCAGGCAGTAAGCCGCAATCATCCTGTCATAATACGCTGCATGCTCACGCATGTATTCGGAAAGAAGCATATAGCAGAGCCGCGACCCCTGCGAATGCGAAGCCATGAAATACGGCCGCCCCCGGTTCAGATGTTCAAAGTAATAATCCATCGCGGCATAGACGTCGGTCCGCGGTTCCGCCCACTCTGCCCTGTCCACCTCTTCAAAGCGCATCTTCGGCAGCTTTGCCGCTTTCACCTGTCTCCAATAGGGTGCATAGATATTGGCAAGCGGTTCAAAGGCAGACGCCTGCTGAGACAGGCAGCGTTTTGCGCCTCTTCTCATGCCGGGGTTTTCAGCGGCACAGATTTCTCCGGCTCCGAAATCAAAGCAGACTGACGGATAGAGATAGACGAGATCGATGGCTTTATCCGGTCTGTCCGGAAGTGCCAGCCAGTTTTTCCTTTGAGAATAATCCGTTGGGATGCCTGTCATCGGTTTCATTTTTCCCGCCCCTCTTCCGTCATATGAAGTCTGACCGTTTCGCCCTGTCATTCCTGTGCATAGTACGCGGCGATCGTATCGGCAGACCTGACAAAGCAGTCTTCCAGCTGCGGGTCGAAATGTGTCCCCATGGAGTCCCGGATGATGACACAGGCTTCTTCATGGGACATCGGTTTCTTGTAGCACCGCTCGCTGACGAGCGCATCGTATACATCGGCGATCGCCATGATCCTTGCCTCCAGGGGGATCTCCTCGCCCTTCAGGCCCTGCGGATAGCCGCGTCCGTCATATTTCTCGTGGTGATACAGGGCGATATTCTCAGCAACCTTCAAAAGGCGCTCGTCATCAAGCCCTGACAGGATGGTACGTACGATCTCGTATCCTTTCTGCGGATGGATCCTGATAAACGCAAACTCGGTATCCGTCAGCCGTCCCGGCTTGTTCAGGATGCTGTCCGGGATCGCGATCTTCCCCAGATCATGAAGCGGTGCGGCCTTGATGATATCCTCACGGAAGGAATCATCCAGCG
>JAEEGG010024347.1_pt1 | contig 11750 bp, 14 predicted proteins | sample 9134161 | NCBI WGS metagenome assembly JAEEGG01 (sample SAMN16246543, study PRJNA631951) | gut metagenome | biome: gut microbiome; feature: rumen; material: CR-attached | host: Bos | place: Iran: Karaj | collected 2018-10 | reverse complement strand
TAAGCCGCTTGACCTCAACGAAAATATTCTAAGTCTGCTTCACAACCCTTCTTCCTTCAAGAGTTCAGCCGACAAACACGTCTGGAAATCTCTCAGCTCAGAAATATACAAACTGATTGGGAAACCGAATACCAACCAGCCGGCTGAGGCTCTTTCGCGTGAGATTTCTGAGTCTATCTTTAAGAAACTTGCCAATGGCACCTTAAATGGCCAGCTTCTCGAGATTTACTACCAGTGGATTGACAGCAAGACACTGAGCCAGTCCCTGCAGAAACACCTTTCTGCTTTTTCACTCCCGGCTGATGTGGAGGTCCTTCAAGCTCATCCTGATCATTGCTTTGAAGCGCTTGACAAAAAGTTGTTTGGCTTGGTCAGCAAGCGAGTGGAGGCTGGTACCAACTGCGATGACATCATTGAGTTTATCCGTAAGCGTGTTACAAGCCCCAGGGCCTCAGACCATAAGGCTGAGTGGTTGAAGCACCTGCTGGCCCTTCTTGAGTATCGTTCACGGGATATCAACGCCATTGACACAATACAGGCCTTTGCACAGTACTACCTCGATCACTTTGCCAAGGTTGATACCGCGATGCGTAAACTTTACGTCTCCTGGCTGAGCGAAGAGAAGGCCTTACGTCCTATCCAGCATTACTACGAGAATCTTAATAAGGTTATCCTTGACAAATGGTTCAGCTTGCAGAAGCAGTACCAGGCCAATCAGTTTTTGTATCTGAAGAAGATTCTGACAGAGAATCCTCATTGTGCAATCATTGTTGGAGATGGTCTGCGTCTTGAGATAGCTAATGCCGTTGCAAAGGAAATCCGGAAAACGCAGTTTGACTGCACCATAGAAGAGAAATACGGCTTCTGCGGCCTGCCTTCAATCACTGAGATTGGTATGAGCAACCTCTTTGGCTTATTCTCTACAAAGGCGCAGGACCGATTTAACCATTTGAAGAGCGAATTCCCGGATGTAGAAATCAAGCAGCTTGACAAACTAAGTGATAGCGACACCGCCGACAAACTGGTTTTATGCTTCGGCGATATTGACCAGGTGGGAGAGAAGAAACAGCTCGGCGCTTTGAAAGACATCGATGCTTACGAGTCTTTCCTGGCTGATTCCATCAACCGGCTCCTCTCGATGGGCTATAGCAAGGTTTTCGTGACCACTGACCACGGATTCGTCATCACCGGCATTCTGGACGAGAGTGACAAAATAGTTCCTCCTGCTGGCGATAACGTGAAGGTTGAGGAAAGATATGCTCTATCTGACGCAGAAATCTACGGGCACGACATCATCGAGAAGGAAGGAGATTTCTTCTCCTATCGCTATGCATACTTTGCCAGAACAGACAAGCCGTTTAAGACAAAGGGCGCATATGGTTATGCACACGGAGGTCTGACACCGCAGGAATGCATCATTCCTCAATATTGTTTCTCATCGAAGGAACAGGCCTATACGATTGGAGTCACAATTCTCAATAAGAGCGAACTGAGCGCAATGTCCAGCAACTTCTACAAACTGAAATTGAAGGCTTCTGGCGACCAGGGCGGTCTTTTCAACAACCAGGTGACTGTGAAGATCCAGCGTTTTGTAGGTGATACACCAATCCCCGGCGGTCCGGTTGCCACGCTCGCGGCTGGAGAAACCAAAGATATGGAGTTTGAACTGCCTCGCACCGGAGAAGAGAAGATTGTTATTGTGGACAGCGCCTCCAAGAAGCAGTATGACTTCTGCACAGTAAAGAAATCAGATGACCGGGACCTCGGAGGTCTCTTATAAACAATTGGTTATGATTGACATTGATAATAAATTGCTTGACCTCTTCCGAGGTTACGTGGTACGAAAAGACGTAGTCCGCTCCATCAAGACTGGCGCGAATGTCCCCGTTTTTGTACTGGAATATCTGCTGGCCAACTCCTGCAGCACCAACGATGAGGAGAAAATTGCCGAAAGTGTAAAGAATGTCAAGACGGTCTTGCAGCAGCACTATGTGAATCCTGACGAAGCAAATTACGTTCAGGCCAAGATTCGTGAGATGGGCTCATACAAGGTTATTGACCGCATCTCCGTGAAACTTGACCCGTCCAAGGATAAGTACTGGGCGGAACTCTCGAACCTCAACATCCGGGACGCTAACATTGATGAGAGTTTGATAGCAGAGCACGAAAAACTGATGATGGGCGGCATCTGGGCCATCATCGATATGGACTACGATCCGACCAATATGATTGGAAAAAAGATCTACCCTTTCGTGGTCACAAAGATCCGCCCCATTCAGCTCTCCAATTTCGACGGCCAGCGCATCAGTGAGATGCGTGCCCAGTTCACCAACGACGAGTGGATGGATATTATGCTCCGTAGCGCAGGTTACGAACCAGAATCAGAGGGCATGACACCTCGAATGAAGATGCTCTTGCTCTCGCGTTTTATTCCGCTTGTAGAGGCTAATTTCAATATGGCAGAATTGGGACCTCGTAGTTCCGGCAAGTCCTTCGTGTATAAAGAACTGTCTCCTTATTCATTATTGGTTAGTGGTGGCCAGGGTACCTCTGCTTCTCTGTTTGTCAACAACACTACAGGCCAGATTGGTGCCGTTGGTAAGTGGGATGCCGTCTGCTTCGATGAATCGACAGATGATCTCTTCAAAGATGCAGAAGTTGTTCCCCTGATGAAGGACTATATGGAATCTGGTTCTTTCTCTCGTGCCGGTAAATCTGGGGAGAAAGCAGCCAGCGCCTCAATCGTAATGGTGGGTAATATCAATCAGCCCGTGGAAACGGTTTTGCAGAACAGCCATCTCTTTAGTCCCTTCGCTGAGAAAGTAGCCAATGATACCGCTTTTTTGGATCGTATCGGATTCTTCCTGCCGGGCTGGGAAGTCATCAAGTTCAAGCCCGAGAATTTCACCAATCACTTTGGATTCAGCACGGACTACTTCAGCGAAATGCTGCACCACCAGCGCAAGGCCAACTACACCGATGCAATCGACGAATTCTTCATCCTTGGCTCTCAGTTGCGTCAGCGCGATACCAAACCAGTCCGTAAGACGGTCTCTGGTCTAATCAAACTCCTTCATCCAGACGGGAAGTACACCAAGGAAGATGTCCGCACATACCTCGAATGGGCAATCGAAATGCGTCGCCGTGTAAAAGAGCAACTCAAGCGCATTGGAGGTATGGAATTCTGGGATACGAACTTCTCATATATCGATAAGGACACCCAGGAAGAAATCTATGTCACCCTCCCGGAAGATCGTGGCAATAACCTGATTGAAGATGCTCCACTCGCTCCTGGTACCTGCTATACAGCCACCTCTGATGGCGAGAAAGTCTCTCTCGTAAAGGTTGAGGTCATCACAATGGCTGGCAACGGAAAACTTGAAATCTCCGGTACGACTTCATCCGAAGTTAAGCAGGACATCAAGAATACCTACAACTACATCCGGGCTAACGAGAAGACGATCCTTTCTCAAAAGCATTCTCTGCAGTCGATGGATGTCCGTGTCCAGGTATCAACACTTCTTGGTATTGCTGTCCATACTGGAGTAGGCGCTGCCGTCTTCGCCGCCATCGTCTCATCCATATACAATCGCAACCTCAAAGCAGGCCTGGGCGTAATTGGTAACATCTCTATCGGCGGAGCCATTGAACGTGCCACCAACTTCACTGACAGAGTATCACTCCTATCCGAGAACGGCGCTAAAACAGTTATCGTCCCTATGGAGAACCTTCCGGAGATGTCCTCACTCCCAGCCAGCATCCTCGGAAAGACAGATGTGCCGTTCTATGCGAATCCGCAGAATCTAATTCAGAAAATGGTGTAATTCATTTGTTTCATGCGCTATGAATGAAAAAGGTTGTATCTATATTTTAACAAATCCCTCCTTCCCGGAGTATGTTAAAATTGGCTACGCGTCAGATCTGGAGAAACGACTCCGCCAGCTCAATAGAAGTGAGACCGTTCCCTTCGCATTCCGCGTTCATGCCATTTATGAGGTTAGCCAGCCCCTCACTGATATGGAGCTCCACAAACTCATCGACTCTCTTAATCCGGATCTCCGCAGCATCGAAACCTTTGATGGAAAGAAACGCGTCAAGGAGTTTTATGCAATGTCTAAGGAGGATGCATACAACATTCTGGAATGCATTGCCAAGATTAGTGGCACGACTGACTGTCTTAAGAAGATGAAACCGGAGGGCCATGAGATCGAGGATGAAGAAACCGCTGAGGAGATTAAGGAAATCGCGAGGAGAGGCCCTTTCCGATTTGGAGAATGTGGGATCCCGGAGGGTGCCGAGATTACCTTTGTCGAAGATCCGAATATAAAGGCCAAAGTGCTGGACGACCGCCATATCGAATATCAAGGCGAAACCACTTCTGTCTCTGCCTTGGCCCAGAGGCTCAAAGGATTCAATCATCAAGTGCAGGGTACCCTCTGGTTTAAATACAAAGGAGAAGTCCTTGCTGATCTTAGGAACAGATTAGGGAAATAGCCAATGAACAACACTCGACCTTCAATGACTCCGCAGGAGTCCAAGGAGTTCACAGAAATTTACTCTGACCTCAATAAACGCATCCTTGCGGTCTTGTCTAAAGCCAAGACAATGAACGATGCAAAAGAGGCTCTGGGTATGCTTGAGAACTTGGCCGGATACGATTTGCCGCAGGCAAAGACAATGTACGGCCTTGCTCTCCTTATGCAGGACAAGCCCTGGTATGATACCAAGAAAGGATTACTCTGGCTCAAGAAAGGAGCGGACGAGGCTGACGGAAACGAGCACGATGCGTCCTTTAGCATGTTCCAATACGGACTTGTTCTTGTCGATGGCCAGATGGGAGTCCCAGCCGATCCCGTCACCGGGAAGTATTGGATTGACAAAGCAGCCGCTGCCGGGTACAAGCCTGCCGTAAAAGAACAGAAAAAACGCTGGAACAGATAATGGATGAAATAAAGACAACAACTCCACAGCAGATGTTAGAGGACGCATTTCGCGCCCTTTATGATATGGCTTCAGCGGAGGAGGCCCAGCGGGTGGAAGATGAAAACGCACTCATTGGCTACCAGATAAAATGGTGCGAAAAATTCAAACAAACTTTTTCGTTCGTTTCTCAATATGGGGCTCAGCTTATTTTCCAGATGAACTCGGATTATGATGTGAAGTATCATCATCTCGACAAGTGCTGTGTTCAGATTTTCTGCGATTGGTACTCTATCGAAGTTCATCCGCCCAAGCCGGGAGAAGATGTTTGCCAATGTCTGGAGCATTACGCATTTGGTACCCCTTACGGTAATAAGGTGCTCTATCTTACCCTCCCGGAGATCACGCAGAATGTTTCCAAGGGATTAGCCAAGTCTAATGCCGACAAGAAACAACTGAGAGAAGAATGAAAATCGAAGAAGCCATCGTCTATGTCCTCGCGTCCTCCGGGCACGGAATGAAGACCGAGCAGATTGCTCGCGAGATTAACGAGCGAGGTCTTTTCCACCGCTGGGACAATGCCCCGGTGGATGGGAAGATGGTGTACGCTGTGGTCATGTCACACCCGGATACTTTTTGCAAGTCAGAAGGACGGATCCGCTTAATCATTTAGCCGTATGGTTGGGAAGTATAAAGTCATAACTCTCTGCGGTAGCACGCGCTTTAAGGATCAGTTCCTTGAGGCGCAGAAGCGTTTAACCCTCGAAGGCAACATTGTAATCAGCGTAGGCCTCTTCGGACATTCCGGAGATGATGAGGTTTGGACAGAAGGTACCAAGGAGATGCTGGACGACATGCACAAACGCAAGATTGACATGGCCGACAGCATCTACGTGATCAATGTTGGCGGCTACATCGGCTCCAGCACCCGGTCGGAAATTGAATATGCCAAGAAGAACGGAAAAGAAGTTAAGTATCTGGAAATCGAACAACTATGATCTTTCTCGTAGAATCCATTATCGCTTGTGCGCTGTTCACTTTGTTCGTCTTTTTGATGAGTCGGGATCCGGTGAAGACAATCTTCAACTATCCTCCGGCAATCATAGAGCGCTGCGACAATCTGGGTTTGGTGGATGCCAGCAATAAGCCGGGAGGGACTGTGTTCTATGTGAAGAAGGTGACGGCTATGATTGTCTTTGGTGTATTGCTGGGCCTCCTGGTACGATATGCCAATGGGTGTACCACTTTCTGGTGTGGAGCGCTTACTGCTTATGCTCTTTGGTGTGTTGTGAATTGGTTTGATGCGCTGGTGCTGGACTGCATCTGGTTCTGCCACGATAAGCATTTCGTCATCCCCGGCACAGAGGATATGAGCACAAGCTACCACGATTATTGGTTTCACATTAAGGGCGCCCTCATTGGCATGCTGCTTGGCATTCCCGCTGCACTTGCTGCTGGTGCTATTGTAATACTGCTATAACAGATTCTGCATATGAAATCCTACGCTCTATTTCAGCAATATATATGGCTGGTAAACACCATCCACAAAGCCGAGAGAATCACCCTCGACGAGATCAACCAGCGCTGGCTGGAGACCGAAATGAGTGAAGGGGTTAGCATTCCTCGTAGCACCTTCAATCGTCACCGGGATGCCATCCTGGATATGTTTGGCATTATCATCGAGTGCGACAAGAAGGACGGATTCCGGTACTACATCGACAATGTGGATGTGCTGGAAGAGGATACCATCCAGAATTGGATGCTTTCCACCCTGTCGGTCAACAGCATCCTTGCGGAGAATAAGGGTGTCCATAACCGTATCGTCCTGGAGCCCATTCCGTCTGATGGCGAGAACCTGCATCTGTTCATTGAAGCCATGAAGCGCAATGTCCGGATTAAGGTTGTATACCGGAAATACGGAGTGGAAGAACAATCCGAGATGCTTGTAGAGCCGTTCTTCGTTAAGCTCACCAACAAGAGGTGGTATGGCATTGTACGGAAGCCCATTGAGGATGGGTGGATGTTTGTTCTGGCCTTCGATCGTGTCCTTTCCCTGGAGCTCACAGACGAGAAGTTCAAATACCCGAAGGGCTTCGATCCGGTTGGATTCTTTAGAAACAACTACGGTATTCTGTGGGTCGAGGACACCCCGGTGGAAAAGGTTACCATCCGGGCCTACGGAAAGCAAGTTTATTACCTACGGGATCTGCCGCTCCATCATAGCCAGGAAGAGGTGGCCACCGAGGATGATTATTCCGACTTTGAGCTCACCCTGCGGCCCACTCCAGACTTCTACACACCGCTACTCTCCAGGGGACCGCTCATCAAGGTGCTGAGCCCTCAGTGGTTGGCTGATGAGATTAAAAAACAGCACCTTGAGGCTGCGGAATTGTACAAATAAATCACTCAGGCAATCATTACAGAACTTTCTCAGTGCGATTATTTGTATTCAGGAACAAACAGAGAGCCTTGCCGATGAGATATGATAAACAGCTTTTTCATTGTTAATCAAAACAGATAGATATGATAAAAATAATTGTTGCTCTTCTATTCTTATTCTCCGTTACCGCGTCTTATGCCCAGACGGAGAAACCTTTGTCGAAGAAAGAAACGAAAGAGTTTGTTGCGCAGCTTAAGGAGTTGGTTTCCTTAGGTGATTACGAAACCGCTATTAAGACGTATAAAAGCAGCGAAAGTCGAATCACAAGCAAAAATATAGCTAAAGCTGATCGGGATTGGTGGGAAAACACGATTGTTGAGTTAGATAGCAAAAACCAGCTATTCAATAGTAGTCAGGCTACAGTATCAGAGGCCCAAAGGCTTTATTCAAACCAAGAGTACTGGAAATGTAACGAGACTCTCAATAATCTGAGTCTCAACCGGGATTGTGCGAGGATGGAGACCATCCGGCAGTATAACGATTTGTTGGGCAAGATGCAAGCAAAGTTGCCTACCCTTCAGATGGTTGATTCAAGAATGCCAGAGATTGTGGAGTTGTACAATAAGAAAGATGTTGAGCAACTCTTCATGGTCTTCTTCAATGGTATAAAACTGGAGGTAGAAGAGAAAGGGGAGGACATAAAAGATTACGTTGATGTTAAATATCTTCCTGTTGTTAAAGCGATAATTGGCGAGTATAATTCGTTGTACGATAAATACTATGATACGTACACAAAGACTGTTTACGAGCCCAAAAATAAAATTAATAGCTTTCGAAGGATAAAAGAGATGGGGCATAATGAAGCGAAAGAATGTTTGACTTTTTTCAATACCCTTGAGGCTGAAATAAAAAAGGTAACTGATTTTCCTGCGCAAGAGTTTCCGATTTTGGCGGGACATCATACTTTTCTCCTCGATTACGCGTCCAAATCTATAGCAGCCGCCAATGAACGCATAAAAGAGACGAACCCCGTTGACGCAATCTTTAAGGGTGGCAATGTTACCCTCCATCAGATAAAGGACGATTGTTCAAAAGTGAGCTCAAATCTAAAGAGTATTCTTTCCTCAGATGTGCTTGAGTACTATAAAAAATGGTTTTCAACTGATTTACAACGTGATTTGTATAAAGAATCGGATGAATATAAGCAACGTTATGCGGAACTCCAGCAAATAAAAAAGCAAGCCCTCAATACAGTATATTATAGCTCAATACAAGGAAATATTGGTGATTATTCCATAGAAAACGGAGGCTTTTTCATGGAGATTGGTTCAAATAAGGGTGTGCATCACTTATTTGGGAACTGGGATGTTGAAGTCCATCATTCGAATGAAATAGAAGGCGTCGTTCATGAGTCTTTGTCGGTAGCCTCCTTTACGAATAAACTGGTGTCCCTGGCCTATAGGAATGGAGATAAGTCCTATATTTATAAAGTCCTGGTACCAGTACCAAAAAACATCGCTGTACAAATCGAGAATAAAGAATGTGAACTTATCATCTGTTTTATTCCTGCCGGTGTAAAGACTTATAGATGCATGGGAGCCGAGTTTGCTGGTGATCGTACATATGATGTGTTTTATGCAGACACAACTTGCCCTTATTCAAAGAAGGTAAGGATGTTCTTGTTCTCAAAGAATGGTGAATTGCTCTTCGATAAAATAATATAAAAAAAGAAGAGTTAATCAAATAGTTCGGGGTTGTATCACGCTATGGTACAACCTCGATTTATTTTTGCTTTCAGAAAGTTGAACAACTAAAGTGCATGCCCTATGAAAGCAAAAGAAAACAGACCCGTCAAGAAAGTCCATCTGACGAATTTCCACATTGCTGGATTCGGTTTTTGGGATGGCGCTGAAGCCTTTGAGCAGCTGAAAATCGGCACCAGACTTGACCTCGTCAGGGAGCCGGATAACAAGTTCGATGCATATGCTGTGGCCATCTACCTTGGCGACTTCAAGCTGGGCTTCATTCCTCGCGGAGATAATCACGATATCTCCAAGTACCTGGACATGGGACTCGATGACATCTACGAAGTCCGCATCCAGCGTATCTCCCCGGACGCTCATCCGGAGAATCAGATTGAAGTCATCGTTTATATCAAGAACCAGAACAAGGAGTAAGGCTATGGCATCCATCTACACTGTCCGCTGCCCCAAGTGCGGCAAAGAATATGAAGTCATGAAGGGTATCCTCATGAGCGAGGAGGATCTTGATCCCATGCCCAAGGAGCGCGAGTTTGAGACTCCGGTCAAATGCCCCAAGTGCGGATTTGAATTCTCTCTTCAGGACGAGAACTATAAGGATAGTTTTATGCTGTCAATGCTCGCAGACTAAAAGATGAGAGAAAACCCTAAACTTACTCCTCGCACCAAGGATCAAGTCCTCGGCTGCATGGTCGGCGGAGCTGTTGGTGATGCCCTCGGCTATGCAGTGGAATTCAGCTCCTATGGATCCATCGTTAAGCAGTACGGCGAGAAGGGCATCACGCGCTATGCCCTGGACAGGCATGGCCTTGCCCAGATCTCCGATGATACCCAGATGTCTTTGTTTACAGCTGCAGGAATCCTCCTGGGGATGACTCGCGGATACATGCGGGGCATCATGGGTCGCATCGACACATACTGCCGTTTCACTTATTTGGACTGGCTTCACACGCAGGAGTGGACTTCCCGGCATGAAGATGCCCGCGTTGATTCCTGGCTAATGGATGTGCCGGAGCTGTATTCCCGTCGCGCACCTGGTAATACCTGTCTGTCGGCACTGCACTCCATCGAGGAGGGAAAGGAACCGAGGAACAACAGCTGCGGATGCGGTGGTGTGATGCGGACGGCTCCGCTGGCGCTGCTTAATCAGCTGCATGGTTATTCCAATGGAGACAAGCTCTATTGCGATATGTGCGCTGCAGAAGCTGCCCGGATTACTCACAAGCATCCTCTTAGCTTTATCCCGTCGGCCATCTTGAACGATATGCTGATGCAGATTCTGGAGGGTATCGAGGGCAGGGAACAGCGACCGGAATACTTTGTTGAGCAGGCTTTGCTACGTTTGCCGGAGATTGGATCAGAGGTAGATGAGGACAAGAAATACGGTGAACTCTGGCCGGAGGAGATTAGGAAACAGAAAAGGCTTATTACAAAAGCGCTGGATCTGGCTTATTCCGATGTCGAAGACCACTACGCCATCGAGTCCATCGGGGGTGGTTGGACTGGCCATGAAGCACTGGCCATCGCCATCTACAGCGCCACCAAGCACCGGGATTCCTTTGAGGATGCCATCGTCAGCTGCGTTAACCATTCCGGAGACAGTGATTCCACCGGAGCCATCTGTGGGAATATCATGGGAGCCCTTCTGGGCCGCAGCGCTATCCCTGCACACTACACCGACAATCTGGAGCTCCGGGATGTGATCGAGGAGATGGCCGAGGATCTCTACACCGGATGCATTATCAGCGAATACAACCATTACGGCACTCCGGAAATGGCCCGTTGGGACACAAAGTATTGCTGCCAACATTGGGAGCCCAAGAAATGACGAAACAACATCCATCCTGGGAGGGCATTGTACCTTGCTTTAAATCCGGTCGGGAGTATCTCGACTGGATTCAAAACTGGAGGGAATGGGAAGGCTCGGTCCCTGCAGACTATGAAGCTTATTTCCTTGAGTTAGGAAGTGCGGTGCGGCATTACGGGTATGAACGTCCAATTCCGGAGAAGAAGATGTGCAAGGCTCTGGAGCGCTCTCAGCGCACAGGAGAGATGATAGATGTTGTTCCGGATCCTGAGTTCCTTCCCGGAGGGGCAAGGGCTAATCAGTGCGACGGCTGGACCTACCACATAGAATTCCTTTCCAGGGAGGAGTACTTCAAGAGAAGGCAGGAAGAGGAGGATCTGATTCATCGAGACAAGGCATAATGATGACTCCAGGGGAAGATTCATTTCCGGTGATTCCTTTGCCTACAGAGGAACCGGATTATATCAAATACGGACGCAGATACCAGCGCCCTTATTATAAGCGCTCTGAGAAGAGCCCAAAGGACGAGTATAGTGTGGTTGTCCACCCGGACCGGGAAAGTGCTTTAAAAGCAGCGAAAATAGCTGTAAAACAGAATCGCGGCCGATACTTTGGAAGGGCAAGCGATCCGGCCATCCAGGATGCCTTCAATGTCTATGAAAATGGCAAGATTGTCGAGCAGCATCGGGTTTCAGGAGACTCGCAGAAAGAGCAGAAATAACTTGATATAACGGAAAAGAGTAACCATATTTGTCGTGAGATGATATACCCACATTCCGTAGCTCTTTGACAGTCAAAAGGTCGTAACTTTCTCGTAACCCTTTTATAAAAATTGCCCCTCCAGGTATCTGGAATAGGCGAGATATATGTTCGCTTGGCGAAT
>JAEEGG010024346.1_pt1 | contig 11750 bp, 13 predicted proteins | sample 9134161 | NCBI WGS metagenome assembly JAEEGG01 (sample SAMN16246543, study PRJNA631951) | gut metagenome | biome: gut microbiome; feature: rumen; material: CR-attached | host: Bos | place: Iran: Karaj | collected 2018-10 | reverse complement strand
AGAAGTCGGCGAGGTAGGGGTTGAAGTCGACGGACTCGAACTTCGGGGTCCACCCGTAGTGGGCGGCGAGCATCTTGGTCAGCGTGGTCTTTCCGCTGCCGATATTTCCGGCGATGGCGATATGCATGATGATAAGGTTTTAGATCTTTCGGCTTCGCTCAGGATGACAATGCAAAAGTAGCAATTATTTCAGAACAAACCATACAGTTCCGCGTCGATGCGGTCCGTGATGAGGGCGAAGTCCTCCGGCCGGTTCAGGAAATCCAGGTTGTCCACGTCGATGGTGATCAGGCGTCCCGTGTAGCTGCCGATCCACTCCTCGTAGCGTTCGTTCAGGCCGGCGAGGTACTCGATGGAGATGCCCTGCTCGTAGTCGCGGCCGCGCTTGGCGATCTGGGCGACGAGGTGCTCGATGGAGCTCTTCAGGTAGATCAGCAGGTCCGGCTGTTTCACCACTTCCATCATCACGTTGTAGGAGTCCATGAACGTGTTGTAGTCCCGCTCCGACAGGTTCCCCTGCGCGTAGTTGTTCGCCACGAAGATGTTCACGCCCTCCATCACGGTGCGGTCCTGGATGATGACGTCCTTGGACTTGCTGATCTCAAGGACGTCGTGCAGCCGCTTGTTCAGGAAGTACATCTCGAGGGCGAAGGACCAGCGCTTGATGTCGGCATAGTAGTCCGCCAGGTAGGGATTGTAGGTCACCGACTCGAACTTCGGGGTCCATCCGTAGTGCCGGGCGAGGAGGGTGGTGAGCGTGGTCTTGCCGCTGCCGATGTTGCCTGCGATTCCGATGTGCATGAGAGAGAGGGGTTATCTTTACAAAGTTAGGGAAATATTCCGTATTTTTGCAAGGTAAACCGAACGTCGTCATGCTGCAGATCAAGATTTTTCCGGTGAACCCGCTGGGTGCCAACTGTTACGTTTGCTGGGAGGATGCGGGCAAGGCCTGTATCGTCGTGGACCCCGGTTTCTACCGGCCCGACGAGGAAGAGATGGTTTTCTCCTTCCTTCGTGAAAACGGACTTACGCCCGACGCCGTCTTCCTGACGCACGCCCATTTCGACCACGCCTGGAGTGCGGCTTCCGTGGCCCGGCGCTATGGCTGTCCGGTCTGGATGTCGGCGGCAGACGACGGGGTCCTTCGGAACCATTCTGAAATGCTGGACCGGCTCAAGCTGGAGAAGACCGTCGAACTGTTCGAATACAAGGATGCGGCGGACGGAACGGTCATCCACGCCGGCGGTGTGGATTGGAAAGTCATCGCGACCCCCGGACATACCCCGGGATGCGTTTGCTACTGGTGCGAGCAGTGGGGCGTCCTCCTGTCCGGGGACACGCTCTTCGCCGGCAGCATCGGCCGGACCGACCTGGACGGCGGCGACTACGATGCACTGATGAAATCCCTGCGGGAGAAGATCCTGGTCCTCCCGGGCGAAACGGACGTCCTGCCCGGTCATGGCCATCCGACCTCCATCGCCCGCGAAGCCGCTTCCAATCCCTTCCTTCTCCCTTTCAACGAGCCTGATACGGACTGGTCGAACCAGGACGGTCTTTTCATCGACGGAATCTAGGCGATTCGGCAGGTCTCTTTCTTGCTTTTGCCGATAGTTTTGCGTAATTTTGTACGACTATGGGCATTACGGAACGCAAATGGACCGTCCACGAAGCCGGGGATCCGGAAAAGGTGGGACGGCTGGCGACGGAGCTCGGTGTGGACCGGGTTCTGGCGGAGCTGCTGGTCCAGCGCGGCGTGGAAACCTTCGAACAGGCCCGCCGTTTCTTCCGCCCCAGCCTGGACGACCTTCACGACCCGTTCCTGATGAAGGACATGGACAAGGCCGTAGAACGGCTTCACGAGGCCATCACCAAAGGGGAGAAGATCCTAGTTTACGGCGATTACGATGTGGACGGCACAACGGCCGTCGCCCTGGTCTATTCCTTTGTCCGCCGTTTCACCAAGCGGGTGGAATACTATATTCCCGACCGTTATGACGAGGGCTATGGTGTCTCGTACAAAGGCCTGGACTGGGCCTCGGACAACGGCATCGACCTTCTCATCACCCTGGACTGCGGCATCAAGGCCATCGAGAAGGTGGAATACGCGCGGAGCAAGGGGATCGACGTGATCATCTGCGACCACCACCTGCCGGAGAACGAACTTCCAGGCGCCGTGGCGGTGCTGGACCCCAAGCGGGAAGATGACCACTATCCCTTCGACGACCTGTGCGGCTGCGGCGTCGGCTTCAAGTTCGTCCAGGGCTATTCCCAGAAATACAACATCGACTTCGAGACCCTGGAGCCCCTGCTGGACCTGCAGGTGGTGTCCATTGCGTCCGACCTCGTGTCCATGGTCGGGGAGAACCGCGTCCTCGCGCACTTCGGCCTCAAGCGGCTGAATGAGAACCCCCGCAAGGGCCTGCTCGCGATGCTGAGCCTCGCGAAACTGGAGCCCGGCCACGTGACCATCGACGACATCGTCTTCAAGATCGGCCCGCGCATCAACGCCGCCGGCCGCATGGAGTCCGGCCGCCTCGCGGTGGAGCTCCTCACGGCGATGGACGACCGCTCCGCCTTCCAGATCGGCGAGAAGATCAACGACAACAACAACGAGCGCAAGAACATCGACCGGGAAATCACCCAGGAGGCCCTGGAAATGGTCGCGAACGGTACCGCCCTGGAGACGGAGAACGTTACCATTGTCTATAATCCCACTTGGAACAAGGGTGTCGTGGGTATCGTCGCTTCGCGTCTTGTGGAGGCCTATTACAAGCCTACGGTCGTCCTTACGAAGTCCAACGGCTTCATCACCGGCTCTGCCCGCAGCGTCGCCGGCTTCGACCTGTACGCCTCCATCGAGAGCTGCGCGGACCTGCTGGAGAACTTCGGCGGCCACGTCTATGCTGCCGGCCTCACCATGAAAGAGGAACACCTGGAGGAGTTCTGCCGGCGGATGAACCGCTTCGTCTCCGGCAATATCACCAAGCAGGAACTTACGCCGGTGGTGGACATCGACGCCCGCCTCGACTTCTCGCAGATCACCCCCAAGTTCTTCCGCATCCTCAAGCAGTTCCAGCCCTTCGGCCCCGGCAACTCCAACCCGGTTTTCCTCACGGAGGACGTTTACGACGCCGGCAACGGCCGGAAAGTAGGGGCGGGCGGCGTGCACCTGAAGCTGGACCTCATGCAGGAATCCCAGCCCTACCGCCAGATTCCGGCCATCGGCTTCAACATGGCCGACTTCTACGACCACATCAAGGCCGGCAACCCCATCGACGTGTGCTACTCCATCGTCGAGAACTTCTACCGCGGCTCCTCCACCCTGCAGCTCCGCCTCAAGGACATGCGGGAGCGCGACGAATTGATTTAACCGCTTTGAAATATGAAAAGACTTGCTCTTTTTTTGATGTTGCTGACCCTGGGCTTCGGGGCCGGCGCGCAGAAGATCGTCCATTTGAACCGGTATGCTGAGGCCAACGCTGCGCTTCCCGCCGCGAGCGGCCCGCGCGTGGTCCTGTACGGTGACTCCATCACCGACGGATGGGCTTCCCAGCGCAAGGACTTTTTCACCGCCACCGGCTTCATCGGCCGCGGCATCAGCGGCGAGGAAACCGCCCAGATGCTCCTCCGCTTCCGGGCCGACGTGATCGACATCGGCGCCTCCACGATGGTCTTCCTCGGGGGAATCAATGACATCGCCCAGAACATGGGCGACCCGTATGTCGAGGACGTTACCTACGCCAACATCCTGAGCATGATCGATCTCTGCTGGCAGAACGGCATCCGGCCGGTCATCTGCTCCGTACTGCCTTCCTACTACCTCCGCTGGCGGGAGGAAGTCACGGATACCTATGAGAAAGTGTTGAGCCTCAATGCCCGCCTCCGGGCTTACTGTGAGCGCCACGGCATCACCTACGTGGATTACGGCAGCGTCTTGGCCGGTCCTGACGGCAAGATCAAGGCCGAGTACTCCGGCGACACCGTCCACCCGAATGCGGCCGGTTACGAGCTGATGGAAAAGCTCCTGCTGGAGACGCTGAAATAAGTTTCCTTACTGCGCGATAAACAGATAGGTGATCGTCCCCATCTGACGGGCGGGGGCGGTCGAGGACGCGTTGAATTTGCTCAGGCGGGCAGCCCGGGTGGCGAAGCTGCGGAGGCAGCCGTCTCCGGACGAGGAGCCGTCGTCAACTTTGGCATCCACGACCGTGCCCTGGTTGTTGACGGTGATGATGACCGTCACCTCGCCCGCGCCGATGCAGCGGTAGGCGGGGATGGGGAGATGGGTGGCCTTACGGCCGTCGAGGGACCAGGAAAGGACGGAAGGACCGCTGTAGGTCTGCTGCTTGCGGGGTTTCGGGTCGGAAGGCGGCGTCACGGGATCCTGCACGTAATCCTCCGGATCATCCTGCTGCCGGTGCTGGCCGTCCTTGAGGTCCTGCGCCAGGCGCTCGGCATCCCGGTACAGCTGGTCCGCGTCGGTGTTGCGGTCGTCCTTGAGCTGGGAACGGTTCACCGTCACGTTCCGCACGGGCTGGCTGCGGGCGACGGAGAGCATGCTCTCCAGCTGTGCCAGCGCGTTGCGCGACAGTTCTTCCTGCTTTTCGATCTTCTCCTGTTCCTCCTGTTTGGTGAAGTCCAGTACGAAAGAATTCTCCCGCTGGACGGAATACCCGATCTGACAGAGCAGCAAAATGATAATCACCGCGAGATGAACGATCGCGGTGATATACAGTCCTGCCTTCTGGTCGGGGGTCAGTTTCATTTGCGGTGGCGGCTCCGTTTCTCCAGCGCTTCCTCCACCGTGGTGGTCAGGACGTCGATCGCCACCTGGTTGTGGCCGCCCTGGGGGACGATGATGTCGGCGTAGCGCTTGGAAGGTTCGATGAACTGGAGGTGCATCGGCTTCACCGTGTCACAGTAGTGCTCGATGGCGGTGTCGATGGTGCGGCCGCGTTCGGCCACGTCGCGGACGATGATCCGCAGGACGCGGTCGTCATCGTCGGCATCCACGAAGATCTTGATGTTCAGCTGGTCCCGGAGTTCCTTGCAGGTAAAGATGAGGATGCCTTCCACGATGATCACCTCGGCCGGTTCCACGGTTACGGTTTCCGTGGTGGACCGGGAGCAGGTGATGTAGGAGTACACCGGCTGCTGGATGGTATGGCCCTGCTTGAGTTCCCGGATCTGCTGGCACATCAGTTTCCAGTCGATGGCGTCAGGATGGTCGAAGTTGATGTTCTTGCGTTCCTCCACGGGGACGTGGCTGGAATCCTTGTAGTAGGAATCCTGGGGAATGACGACCACCCGGCCCTGCAGCTGGCGGGTGATGGCCTTGACGACCGTGGTCTTGCCTGAGCCGGAACCTCCGGCGATACCGATGACGAGCATAGTTTCAGTGTATGTGTTTTTTCTTTATAATATCCGCTAGAACTCCGCATTCTTAGGGGTACGCGGGAAGGGGATGACGTCGCGGATGTTCGCCATGCCGGTGACGAACAGGAGCAGGCGCTCGAAGCCCAGGCCGAAGCCCGCGTGCGGCACGGTGCCATAGCGGCGCGTGTCGATGTACCACTCGAGGTTCTTGCGGGACATGCCCAGTTCGTCGATGCGGGTCTCGAGCTTCTGGAGATCCGCTTCACGCTCGGAACCGCCGATGATCTCGCCGATCTTCGGGAAGAGCACGTCCATGCCGCGGACGGTCTTTCCGTCCTCGTTCTGCTTCATGTAGAAGGCCTTGATGTCCTTGGGGAAGTCGATCAGGATGACCGGCTTGCCGAAGTGCTGTTCCACGAGGTAGCGCTCATGCTCGCTCTGGAAGTCGGTGCCCCAGTGGACCGGATACTCGAACTGCTTGCCGTTCGCGACGGCTTTTTCGAGGATGTCCACGGCCTCCGTGTAGGTGACGCGCTGGAAGGCGATGCCCAGCACGCTGCGGAGCCGCTCGACGAGGCCGTCGTCATACTTGTCGTTGAGGAACTGCAGGTCGTCCATGCAGTTGTCCAGGGCGTACTGGACCAGGTATTTCACGAACTCTTCGGCGAGCTCCATGTCGTCGTTGATGTCGTAGAAGGCCATTTCCGGCTCGATCATCCAGAACTCCGCGAGGTGGCGCGGGGTGTTGGAGTTCTCCGCCCGGAAGGTGGGACCGAAGGTATAGATCTCGCCCACGGCGGTAGCGCCGAGTTCACCCTCGAGCTGGCCGCTCACGGTAAGGCTCGTCTTCTTGCCGAAGAAGTCCTTGGAGAAGTCCACGTTGCCCTTCTTGTCCAGCGGGATGTTCTTGAGGTCCATCGTGGTGACCTGGAACATGTCACCGGCGCCCTCCGCGTCAGATTCGGTGATGAGCGGGGTATGCAGATAGACGAAGCCCTTGTCGTTGAAGAACTTGTGGATGGCGAAGGCCATCGCGTGGCGGATGCGGAGGACCGCACCGAAGGTATTCGTCCTGAGGCGCATGTGCGCGACGCTCCGGAGATACTCCAGCGAAGTATCCTTCTTCTGGAGCGGGAAGCGCATCGGGTCGCACTCGCCGATGACCTCGATCTCCTTGGCCTGGATTTCCACGGCCTGGCCGCTGCCGATGGAGGCGACGAGCTCTCCCTTCACAGCGAGGGACGCGCCGGTGGTGATGCGCTTGAAGAGCTCCTCGTCGAAGAGCTCGGCATTCGCCACGACCTGGATATTGTTGATGGTGGAACCGTCGTTGAGGGCGATGAACTTCACCTGCCTGTTGCCTCTCTTCGTCCTGACCCAACCTTTGGCCAGCACTTCGCAGCCCGGCTGCATCCCGAGCAGTTCCTTGATCTTGATTCTTTTCATATTCGTATACGTGTAAACATGCAAATATACGGAAAAAAACCCTATTTGCCTACGATACAGGGGAAGATAACAAAAAAGCAGCCCCGGAAGGCTGCTTTCTTGCAATTATTCTCGTGCGGACTATTCTCCGCCGGGTTTTCTCGAAGCGTACATGATCTTCAGCGCGGAGCAGCGGCGCAGCTCCTGCTTGACATCCGACACGATACCCATTCTGACGTCTTCGTCAACGCGGAGGTTGACGGTCATCAGGGAACGGTCGGCCTCGGACATGGCGTCACGCTCGGAAGCGATGAAGTCGCGGATGTCGTCGATGGTCTTGAAGGAATCGTTCAGCTGGATACGGGCATCGGTACCGTACATGGCCTGATACTGGCGGGTAGGCGACCCGATGTTGATGTTGGCGGACAGGTCCTTGCGCTCAAGCTTCGCGGCTTCGGAAGCCACGGGGAGCTTGACGATGACCTTGTTCTCCGTCTCACGCATCTGGGTGGTCACCATGAAGAAGAACAGGAGCATGAACACGATATCGGAGAGGGAACCCGAAGAAATGCCGGGAACGCTCTTGTTGTTTCTTGAACCTCCGAATTTAGACATAATCCAATCCTCCTAAATTACTTTTTACCAGTGTCCTTCGGCTCGGCCTCGGAGATGTTCTGAGGCACGGCCTTCTTGACGATGTCTTGCTGAGCTTCCGAAAGACGGGCGAATTTCTGGCCATACTCGCGCATGGCGAATTCGTCACGGAGTTCGTTCACGGCCTTCACGAGCTCATTCTGCACTGCGAGATAGGCCTGGTAGCTGGTACCACGGTCGTTCTGCAGGGAGATGACGCCCTTGGAGACCATGTAGGTCTTGCCCTCGATCTCCTTCTCCTCCTTTTCGGGGAGGTTCGGGTCGTTGTTCGGGTTCGCAAGGAACTCCTTCATCTTGTCTTTCAAGTAGGCGATATCCATGGCTTCGTTACCGGCAAAGAGCTTATCTGCAGAATTGATACGCACGATAACGATGTTACGGCGGTTCACCTTCTGGTCCTGGGCCTGCTTGGAATCAGGGATAGGAGGCAGACGGCGCTGCAGACCCGACTGATCACCCATCGTGGTGGTCATCAGGAAGTAGCACAACAGCAGGAACGCGATGTCCGCAGTCGAGCTAGAGTTGATTTCCGGTGTTTTCTTTGCCATGATTTACGCTTTTTTAGTGCGGATAGCGGAAATGACCTCGCCGACGATGATGGCGGCGACAGCGCCGACACCAAGGAACAGGGTGAGGTTCAGAACGGTATCAGTGAGCTTGAGTTCGGATGCGGTAGGCGGAGTCGCGCCGGTGAAGCCGATGGCCGGAGCGCCGGAAGCCAGCAAGTAGGCGACCAGGCACAGGACCGCGGCGGCACCAAGGCCGATACCGATACGCACAAGGCTCTTGGGGTCAGTCGTGGCGGAGATGTACAGGCCCACGCAGAGGACCGCAACGAGGGCGATGCCCAGCATGATGTAGGCCCAGACGAGGAGCGTGTTCACAGCTCCGTCCTCACCGCTGCCATTGAACCGGGTGAATGCCCAGACAGCGAGGCCGACGCTGATGATCAGGAGCGCCCAGCTAACCCATTTGAAAATTTTTGCGTATAACGGATTTTCCATTTTTACTTGGATTATCTGGTTCGTTATGAATTACTTGTTGTACTTGACCATCGTGTCGACGAAGCGGATGGAGGCGTCCTCCATGTCGATGGTGAGGGTGTCGATCTTGGACAGGATGTAGTTGTAGAAGAGCTGGAGGATGACCGCGACGATAAGACCGCCGACGGTGGTGATCAGAGCGACCTTCATACCACCCGCAACAACGTTCGGGGAGATGTCACCGGCAGCCTGGATGGCGTCGAAGGCCTGGATCATACCGATAACGGTACCAAGGAATCCGAGGGACGGGGCGATGGCGATGAACAGGGAGATCCAGCCGAGGCCCTTCTCCATGAGGCTCATCTGGACGGAACCGTAGGAGACGATGGTCTTTTCGACGACATCGACGCCCTGGTCGGCACGGAGGAGACCCTGGTAGAAGATGGAAGCGACCGGGCCGCGGGTGTTGCGGCAGACCTCCTTGGCCTTCTCGACGCCACCTTCCTTGAGCGCAGCCTCAACCTTGTCGAGGAGCTTGGTGGTGTTCGTCTTGGAGAAGGAGAGATACAGGATTCTCTCGATGGCGAGGGCGAGACCGAGGATGAGGCAGATGAGCACGAGGCTCATGAAGCCGGCGCCACCTTCGATGAACTTGGTCTTGAGGGCCTGGTGGAGGGGAACTTCCTCACCGGAGCCGGCGAAGAGGTCGGTGACCGGCTCGTCAGCGGCAACCTGCTCGGTCGCGGCCGGAGCGGCCTGCTCGTCCTGGGCGGAAGCGATGTTCGCAGTGAAGGTCATGAGACCGGCGACTGCCAAAAACATGAAAAACTTTTTCATAATCGTTTTTGTGTTGTTAGTTATAAATTGAATTAAGTAGTTAATAAAATTTCAGCTTTCTGTGGCTTCCAATTAAAAGTCCGTGCAATTTAGGGAAAAAAATCCAAACGGCAAAGGATTATTTGCTTATTTCGCCAATCAGGTCCTCCCCAAAACGGTTTTTGACCTGTTCATTGTCCTCGTAAAGGCCCATGAGTACGAATAGTTTTCCGAGCGCCGCCTCCGTCGTAATGTCATGTCCGGAGACCACGCCGGCGAGTTTCAGGGTCTTGCCGGTGGCGTAGATGTCCATGTTCACAGTGCCTGATTTGCACTGGGTTACGTTCACGATGACCTTGGTTTTCGCGGCTTCGCGGATCAGGGCGAGGAACCAGGGCCGGGAGATGGCGTTGCCGGAGCCGTAGGTCTCCAGGATGACGGCGCGTATCTCCGGAGCGAGCAGGAAGACGGTGACGACTTCGGGCGTGATGCCCGGATGAACCTTCAGGATGGATACGCGGGTGTCCAGCCTGTCATGGACTTTCAGGGGCCGCGTCCAGTCCTCGGGGCGGCGGATGACGCTCCGGTTGTACCGGATCCGGATGCCGGCCTCGGCGAGGGGCGGGCAGTCCGGCGAGGCGAAGGCGTCGAAGGCCTCGGCGCTCAGCTTGGTGGACCGGTTGCCCCGGATGAGGACGGAGTCGAAATAGATGGACACTTCCGGCACCAGGGGGTGGCCGTCATCGTCGAAGGCGGAGGCGATTTCCACGGCCGAGATGAGGTTTTCCTTCCCGTCGGTGCGGGGGACGCCGATCGGCAGCTGGCTTCCCGTGAAGATGACCGGCTTGCGGAGCCCTTCGAGCATGAAGCTCAGGGCCGAGGCCGAATAGGCCATCGTATCGGTCCCGTGCAGGATGACGAATCCGTCGTAGTCGTCATACCGGTCCCGGATCAGGTGCGCGAGCCGCACCCACAGGGACGGTTCCACGTCGGAGGAGTCGATGAGCGGGTCGAAGGTGTAGGAGTCGATCCGGACGGCGAACTTGCGCAGTTCCGGGACTTCCTCGGCGATCTGGCTGAAGTCGAAGGGCTTCAGGGCCTGGTCCGCCGGGTCCTGTTTCATGCCGATGGTGCCGCCGGTGTAGATGATGAGTATGGAGGATGCTTTCATAGCCTGTACAGGGTTTCGGCGTTGCGGGTGGTGGCCGCCTCCACCGTCTCGAAGGGGATCTCCTTGAGTTCGGCGATTTTGGCGGCGACCAGCGGGAGGAAAGCGCTCTCATTGCGCTGCCCCCGGTGCGGAACGGGCGCGAGATAGGGAGCGTCGGTCTCCAGGACGATATGTTCGAGGGGGATGCGGCGGACCGTTTCCGCGAGCGAGGCCTTCTTGAAGGTGACGACTCCGCCGATGCCCACGGAGAATTCGCCGCTGCGGCGGGCGCGCTCATACACTTCGAATGACCCCGAAAAACAGTGCAGGACGCCCCTGAGATGCAGGTGGCGGCAGTCTTCGAGGATGGTGAGGAGGTCGCCCCAGGCGTCGCGGAGGTGGATGTTGACGGGAAGGTCCCACTGGGAGGCGAGCTCCAGCTGCACCCGGAGGGCTTCCTTCTGAAGCGCGCGGTCTTCGTCCCCTTCGTGATAGTCGAGACCGATTTCGCCGACGGCGACGACGCCTCTTTCCCGGTAGGGGAGCATCTTGTCGATTTCTTCCTTCCAGTCCGCCCCCACCGAGCAGGGATACAGGCCCACCATGGGATACAGAACGCCGGGATGCCGGTCGTTGACGGCCCAGAGGGCGTCCCTTTCGCGGCTGTCCACATCGGCCTGGACCATCTTGCCCACGCCCGCCGCCAGGGCGCGCTCCACGGCCGCGTCCGCGTCCGGCAGGAGCCATTCGTCGTAGAAATGGGTATGGGTGTCGATGAGCATCGGTCGGTTCGGGTCCGACCGCAAATTTAATCAATTTTTGCCGGAATCGTGCACCGGCGGAGCAGGTCCGTCTCCAAAAAGCCGTCGGTCTCGAGGATGGCGGCCCGCTCCTGCACCTCGGGCCAGCTCCAGCCGGTCTCCCGGACGATCTCCTCCAGGGATATGCCCGGATGCGACTTCACCAGCAGCCCCAGCCGCACCGGCGGGCTGCCGGCCCCGTATTTCCGGCTCAGGAGGGCTTCCAGCCCCGCTTTCCGCCGTCGGGCCGTCTTTCCGAGCCCGAGCCGTTCCACCAGGTCCTCCGGGTCGGTGATGATGTCGGCCATCCGCTGGCGGATCAGGGAGTTGCATCCGGCGGAGCGCGGGTCGTCGAGCCGGCCGGGGAGGGCGTAGACGTCCCGGTTGTAGTCGCAGGCGTACTTGGCCGTGATGAGGCTGCCGCCCCGGGTTTTGGATTCGATGACGACCGTCGCCCGCGACAGGCCGGCGATGATCCGGTTCCGCCGGATGAAGTTCAGCGCGACCGGGCTGCTGCCCATGGGATAGTCCGTCACCACGGCGCAG
>JAEEGG010024345.1_pt1 | contig 11751 bp, 7 predicted proteins | sample 9134161 | NCBI WGS metagenome assembly JAEEGG01 (sample SAMN16246543, study PRJNA631951) | gut metagenome | biome: gut microbiome; feature: rumen; material: CR-attached | host: Bos | place: Iran: Karaj | collected 2018-10 | reverse complement strand
TTTTACCCACGGAATCAAACAGTTCAATGTACATCTGGACTGGCTCTTATTCGCATAGAGAGTATTATAGCTCTTGGTCGGCAGACTACTATTACTGTATTCATAGTTATTTAAATAGTAACCGAGAAATCATAAAAACAGTAGATGACAGAGATACTGGTTCCTCAACACCAGTACGTCCCGTCTTAGATAAATAGCAAATTATATTGACATCTTTATTTTTAGTATTAATTATGAAAACGATTCGATATTTGATATTCTTATGCATGTTGGTTCTACCGCATATGGCAGTAGCACAACTACCTCATGGTACACCTAAAACTAAAGCCGAATTGTCGGCTTTGGAGTATAAGGCAAACAATGGTAATACGCATGCACAATATGTGCTCGCTTGCTGTTATATGAACGGTGTGCAGGGTGTGGTATCAGCCAAGCCGTCGAAAGGAAAGAGTCTGCTGAAGAAAGCGGCTGATGGAGGTGATGCAGATGCATGCCGACTGATGTATAAGTTAGACCCTTTAAAGAACATGGTCTACCACGAAAAAGCACTCAATTCATATCGAAAACTAGCTACACCAGAGGCTTGCTACAAAATAGCAGATCTCTACTCCAATGACCGTAAAATATGTTTGCGTTGGTTAAAAACGGCAATGCAACTAGGGTGCGCTAAAGCTGAAAATGATCTACGCTCAATGTATCAGTATGGCGGAAGCATATCAACAGATTTCGAAACTTGGTGTAACGAAATTGAACCTTACGAACTGACCGAACCTAAGACCGTTGTTCCAACTATACTGCCCACACTCGACGTAGCTAATGACGAAGAAGATAATGATGACGTGGATACCAATATTCCCCTGACGAAACAAAAGAATAAGCATACGTTGGCCCTCATCATTGGCAATGAGAAATATTCGGCTCCTGATGTGGGCAATGTGCCGTTTGCAGAACGCGACGCAGCCGTCTTTGCCAGTTATTGTCAGAAGACATTAGGCATACCCGTAGCACAGATTCGCAGCTATTCCAACCTGACAGCAGCCCAGATGCGGCGACAGGTGCAACTGCTGCAAGAGAAGGTAAAGGCTTTCAATGGTGACATGAATGTCATTTTCTACTATTCCGGTCATGGTGTACCCAACGGTGAGGGAAACGACACCTATTTATTGCCAGTAGATGCCGACGGATTGGATGTGGAGATATGCTATTCGCTTAAACGACTCTATTCAGAGCTGGAGCAGATGAATGCCAAGAACGTGCTGGTTCTAACCGATGCTTGCTTCTCAGGAAAGGGTCGTGGAATGGATTTCATCGGCAAGGAGCGTGGTGAAAGAGGCATTGCCCGCATGGCAAAAAGTCCAACTCCACAAGGCAAAATGGTGGTATTCTCAGCTGCACAAGGCGATGAAACTGCGTGGCCATACAAGAAGAAGTCTCACGGTCTGTTCACCTATTTTCTACTAAAGAAATTACAAGAGAGCCAAGGCGAATGCACATTGGGTGAACTGAATGACTATCTCAAGGAGAATGTGGTCAGATCGTCACTCTTGCAGAATGATAAAAAACAGACTCCTAAAGCAGAACCTTCAGCTGGATTGCAAGGTGTATGGAGAGACATGAAAATAACTGGTGAATGATGATGAGGTTAGTGAAGCATTGGGGATTGATCAGTACAGCTCTACTATGTGGACAGCTGACGATGGCACAGGATGACCCATTCCGTGCTAAGTATGATAACTTCAGCAAGCAAGCCAAGGAGCAGTACGATGGCTTTCGCGAGCGTGCCAACCGCGAATATGCCGACTTTGTGCGCAACGCATGGCAAGAGTATCAAGCCAAGCCTGCCATACCGAAGCCAAAGGAGAAGGAGGTACCACCACTTGTAAAGCCAAAGGACGACAGCAAAATAGCACCCCTTAAAAGCAATCCCGTAAAGATAGATCAGCAAATAATTGAGATGCCGGAAACGGTACCTCAGCCAGTTCCTGTGAGCCCGATAAAAGAGCAACAGGGACAGAATACGAGATTTGCTGACTTCGATTACTACGGTACGCCCATGCAGGTGCGGCTCCCAGAAGACGGTCTCTTCGCTCTGAATGCCATCACTCCCGAGACGACAGCTGATGCTTGGCGTCAGTTGGCAAGTTCCGACTACGACAACACGATTCGAGACTGTCTGGCTCTGCGCATGAAGCACCGATTAGGCGATTGGGCTTACCTGAAAATGTTGGATAAGTTTGCAAAGTCATGCATGAGCGACGAGAACAAGGCGACCCTGCTCATGGCTTACATCTATCAGCAATCGGGCTATGCCATGCGACTGGCTTCTGCGTCAGGTCAACTGCGCATGCTGTTTGCCACCAAACATCAGATTTTCGGCAAGTCCTACTTCATGATTTCTGGTGAACGGTACTATACATACGGTAAAGATGACAGTCAGCTCGTGGTCTGCAATGTCAACTTTCCACAGGAAAAGATGCTTTCCTTACTGATTACAGAACCGATGGACTTTGAACCAAGGATGTCGGAAAAACGAGTCTTGACTTCAGAAGGTTATGCTGACCTAACAGTAGAAGTTTGCGTGAATCAGAATCTTACTGATTTCTTTACCGACTATCCTGCATCCATGCTTAACAACAACCAGATGACGCGTTGGGCCATGTATGCCAATACTCCCTTTCATCCAGAACAGAAAGAGAAGTTGGAAGGATCCTTGAAAGGAAAACTGACAGGCCTTTCCGAGAAAGACGCCGTTGAGAGACTGCTGAACTGGGTGCAGACAGCCTTCCAGTATGATTACGACGAAAACGTGTGGGGGCATGACCGAGCCTTCTTTGCCGAAGAAACGCTCTTCTATCCCTATTGCGACTGTGAAGACCGCAGTATCCTGCTGTCCCGACTGGTGCGTGACCTGCTTGGGCTGAAGGTGATTCTGGTCTATTACCCAGGACACTTGGCGATGGCCGTTGGCTTCAACGAAGATGTGACAGGCGACTATATCCTGTTAGACGGAAAACGCTATGTAGTGTGTGACCCCACCTATATCAATGCTCCTGTAGGTATGACGATGCCCAACATGGACAATCAGACGGCGAAGATTATCCTGTTGGAATAAGATTGTTCCCATGAAAAGAGTGTGCTATCCGAAAAACTTGAAAACAGTTTTCCGGATAGCACACTTGATGGTTTCACCAGACAAGTGCAGATGTCTTACCTGATGAAGTTGGTCCAAGCGCGCTGCTCCTGCTGTGGATGACCGTCCTCACGGGCATTTAGCTTCTTGATCATCCACGCCATGTTGCGAGCCATCGTGCGCATGGTCTGCATGCCTTCCTCGTCTTGCAGCACTTGTCCTGGTGTCTGACCGTAAGCCATGTTCCAATACTGAGAGGAGACAAGCGGCATGTTCATCATCGTGAAATACTTGTTCAAACGGTCGAAGGCGGCAGAGGCACCGCCACGACGACAGACCACAACGCTGGCACCGGGCTTGAACTGAAGGTCGGGGCCAAGCGAATAGAACACGCGGTCGAGCAGAGCACAAAGCGAACCGTTGGGGCCACCATAATAGACGGGTGACCCAATGACCAGACCATCGATGCCATCCTTGACGATGCTCCAAATCTTGGTATATAGGTCATCGCGGAAGGTACACTTCCCCAGTCTGCCACACATACCGCAGGCAATACATCCCTGCACCGCCTTCTTGCCAATGCTGACAATCTCGGTGTCAATGCCTTCTTCGTTCAGGGTCTTGGCCACTTCACTCAGTGAGAGGAAAGTGTTGCCGTTCTCTTTCGGGCTTCCATTAATCAATAATACTTTCATAATCGACATTGTTTAGTTATTGGTGATTTTTATCATTCGAGTTTTATCGGAAGAATTGAGCTACCGACTGCATGTAGGGAGTCAGTTGCTTAGGATACCATCGTCCCCAGCTGCTCAAGCTGTTATGGCAATAAGTGACGATGAGCCGGCGACGTGCTCGCGATATGGCTACATAGAACTTGCGGGCCTCCTCATCGTTTTTCTCCGTGGTATCGGCAAAGGCGCTGGGATATTTTCCTTCGACGGCATCGAACACAATGACATTGTCGAACTCCAGTCCCTTCGCCTTGTGGACGGTGGAGATAAACACGCGGTCCTGCATGCTCACAGCTCCGCAGAGGTCGGCCTCCTTCAGCGTAGTGAGGTCTTGCAGGTGACGCCCCAGTTGTTCGGCCAACGAGTGTCCGCTCTCAGGCGTAAGCATATCCATTTCTATATAGCTCTTGATATATCTGAACTTTGGTATGTCGCCCATTCGGTGCACCTCACGCAGACTGTTATAAGCATTATTCAGCGCCACGACAAGGGCTGGCTCGGCAGTAGGTTCATAGAGCTGTTCCACGGCTTGGGTGTACAGGTCGGCATATAGGCTGCGGAACTTCTCGATGGTGGTGCGATGATGTGCTATAAAGGTGCGCTGCTCGTCAAGCCGCTGACTGCCCAGCCGATAACAGTAATCTACCAGACTCAGCGTAGCCATGATATCGTCGTTGGCCAAGTGTGAGTTCTGTCCCTCCAGCTTCAGTTCGTCCAACAGGAACTTCAGCTTATAGCTACGCAAACGAGGCCGCAACAGTCGGATGAGCTTCAGCGAGTCGTAATAGACAGGCCACAACGTCTTCATAGATAGTTGGGGCGCATAGCGAAGCATGTTGTGCTCCATGATCTGATAGTCGTAGGTGGCGTTGTGGCCCAATATATCGCAATCGCGCGCAAAATCGACAAATCGCTGCATTGCCTCAGCATGAGTGAAATGAGGCTGGCGGGCATACTCCTCAATGAGCGGATTCGGCACATCGCCCAGCATGGCAGGAATCTCGCGGTCGGTCTCGATGAAGAGGTTGAGCTCATCAACCACCTTTCCATTGCGAACGCGAATGGCTGCTATCTGTACCACATCATCCTCGAACACATTGAGCCCCGTGGTCTCGGTATCGAAGATGACAAAATCGCGCTGCGTATATGCCGTCGCGAACTCAGCCAGATAGGTGGAGTTCTCGTAACAGAGGAAATCGACAGGCGAGATGGAGCGCTGCATGAGCTGGCGCACGAACTGACGGGCCGATGACTGTGAGCTATACACACGCAACCCAACAAACAACTGCGACCAGGCTATGAAGTTGTGCTCCATTGCCACAACAGAGAGGTGAGCCAGCAACAGGCGCACATCAGGCGTAGCGAAGAGGTCGGTGCCCGACACCTTGAAGTGAGGCACGTCGGTCAGAGCGTTACTCAGCTCATCGGCATCGCTATTGAATGCTACGACAACGGCAACCGACTCGTCAGGATAGCCTTCGTAGAGGCGGCGCACCATGCGTGCCACAAGATTCAGTTCATCAACACTGCTATGACTGTCGGACAGAAGCAGGTCGCCTGCTCGTTTCTCAGTAAAATTCTGTGTTGATGGCAACAACTCAGGTGCTATGCCAAGCTGGCGCTCGGCATAGACATTGAACACATCAAGCAAGTATTTGGGGGAACGATAGTTGTGATAGAAGTTATGGAAGCCCTGCGCACCGGCCCGCTGGCGAAGCAGCTCCAGAGTGTCGGTCTTGGCTCCCATGAAGGAGAAGATGGCCTGCTGAGGGTCGCCAAGATAGACAACGGTGGCTCCAGGGGCTGTGAAGAGGTCGATAATAGCTAACTGCAAGGGGTTGAGGTCCTGCACCTCATCGACCTGAATCCAGGAGTATTGGGGATGCGACAATGTCGCATCGTACAGGGAAGGAGACGAAGAGGGGGAGGGGACTGATGAGGAAAGAGCGTCGTAGGTGAGGAGGAGCAGGTCCTCGAAATCGAGCAGGTCGTTGCGCTGCTTGTAAGCCTCGTACTGAGAGGCGGCATAGAGGGAGGTAAGCAGGCGGAAGGCTTCGGGACTCAAGAGGGATGCCTCCTCGCTCGTTTGGGGAGACACGGAGCGATAGTGGTCAGCATGTCGATAGAGCTCGATGGCAGCTTCCTGTGAATAGTCCAATCTGAATGCCAGACAGAGTTCCTTCAACAGGCGCGGTGGCAGAGCATCACGATGCACGATGAGCTCATGCGGATGATGGTGCTCGCACTGGTACATGAGGTGCTGAAGATTGATCATCTGCGAATAGCGTTGCCGCTGCTTGTTGTCGCCCAGAACGGTGAGTTCATCCTCGCCCAAATAATCGGCCAAGATGCTGATGCTGGTATCAGTGTCTATGACGGCTGACTGCTCTGGCACAATGTTCTGCTGAAACAGGAATTGTGAACAGAAACGATGCACATTGCCCACGAAGAGCTCACCAAGTGATTCGGTAAGCAATCCGCTGTCAGCCTCGTCCGTTCCAAATTGAGCCATCCGCTCGATGATGCGGTCGCGCATGCCACGCGCTGCACGGTTGGTAAACGTAAGACAGGCCATGTCGTGAAAGGCAACACCCTGCCTGCGTGCCCACACAATTCGCTCAGCCAGTACTGCCGTCTTGCCACATCCAGGAGGAGCCAGCACCAGATGTACCCCACCCGATGCCTGAATCACTTCCTGCTGTTCTCTGTTGAACTCCATGATAGTTTTCGGTTTTCAGATGCAAAAATACACAAAATCTTTAACAAATCGATAAGTAATTGCTATCTTTGCATACAAAAATCAGTATTAAAGAAAAGATGAACCATCCCACCATCACTCTTGAACAGCTGAGCATAGGCTATTTGCAGAAAGGCAACACCAAGGTTGTGGCCAGCCAGCTGAATGCCGAAATCCGAGAGGGCGAGCTGACCTGCCTGCTGGGTTCTAACGGCGTGGGCAAATCGACCCTGCTACGCACTCTGGCCGCCTTTCAGCCGAAACTGGAGGGTGAAGTATGGATAGACAACGACGGAAAGCGCCTCTCCCTCAGCTCCTATACCGACAAGCAACTGAGCCGACTCATAGGCGTAGTGCTCACAGAAAAGCCCGACGTAAAGAACATGACCGTGCGCGAGCTCGTGGGACTGGGCCGCTCACCCTACACAGGATTCTGGGGCATGCTCTCGGAGAACGACCTGAAAATAGTGGATGAGAGCATTGCACTGGTAGGCGTGAGTGAACTCAGTGAGCGACTGATTGACACGCTAAGCGATGGTGAACGTCAAAAAGTGATGATAGCCAAGGCCCTGGCTCAGCAAACGCCCGTCATCTTTCTTGACGAACCGACGGCCTTTCTTGATTTCCCGTCGAAGGTGGAGGTCATGCAACTGTTGCGCCGACTGGCCCGAAGCATGCAGAAGACCATCTTCATGTCAACCCACGACCTGGAACTGGCCCTGCAAGTGGCCGACACGCTGTGGCTCATGGAAAAAGGCCAGCTCAGCGTGGGAACCCCGCGCCAGCTGGCCGATGCCGGAACTCTGTCACGTTTTGTTGAGCGTGAAGGCATCACGTTTGATGCGCAATCACTCAGTGTCCGTGTGACCGAGTAGTCAAATCATCATTTTCAATATTCATCGAGCTTCTCTCTCAGTTCAGCCTTCTTTTGCTGCTTGCTCTTCTTGCGCCACTTCCGTGGAGTCACATAGTTGAGCAGTTTCAGCAAATCTGTTCCCTTACTGGGATCAGCCGTCATCAGCTGGCGCTCCGTCTTGTCGATACTCAGACGTTTCTTCAGTTCTTTCAACTTGTCAGCTTGTTTGCCGTGTCCGAACACCACAACGCCTTCCACACTCAGCAGCTTAGAGATGAGATAGACGGTATCGCGCACTTCAGAGAGATTAACAATGCGGCTTTCATAATTCACATGCGAGAGCACCATTGTCTTCGTACTGTCCGACACTGCGAACCATCCGAGTGAATCGGCCACTACAGAACTGTCCTTGCACACCACATTAGCGCCGCCAATAGGAAGAAGTGTCTCCACATCGGCCACCACGAGCCGTCGCTGTGCCGAAACCGATGTTGCAATAGCGGCAAAAACCATTATAAAAAATATTCGAAAAGCTTTCATAGGGTGCAAAAGTAAACATTCCATGCGGTCCTGCCAAATTTCAAAAGTCAATTTAACATAAATTGAAAGGGACTTCGCCCACCTTTTCGCACTTTTTTTATGGCAAAGAGATAATAATTCGCGGGATTTTGTATAACTTTGTCACCGAAGAAAAGAGAATGAATGATGAAAACAAAACAAATCCTTTACTGTGCTATGCTCATGCTTTCATTATCGGGCTTTGCACAGGTCTCTACAGGTCTGCACGAGTCTTTTCTCAATCCCCCCGACAGCATACGCGTGGGCTGCTACTATTACTGGGTGAACGAACAGGTGGATCCAAAAGGCGTAGTGGCCGACCTCAAATGGATGAAGGACAACGGCATCACGCTGGCCTTCCTGGCAACAGACATACGCAATCGCACAAACTGGGAGAATCCCTGGGAAGGGCAGACATTCGGCAAAAACAAGTTCCAAAGCAAACTGTGGTGGAAGAACCTGCGCACTGCCTTAAAGACTGCCGGAGAACTGGGCATTGAAATGGGCATCTTCAACTGTCCGGGCTGGAGCCAGTCAGGAGGTCCGTGGGTGAAGCCTGAAGAGGCCATGCGCAACTGGACACCCAATGGCATTGAGGTGTGCAAGACCAATCGGGGTACTGATGTCGTATGCAGCCCCTGTTCGCCAGAAGCAGAAGGCCTGGAAGTTGACAAACTGTCGAAGCGCCACGTCCAGAAGCACTTCGAAGCATTTATCGGTGAGATATTGCGCCGCATCCCTGCTGAAGAGCGCAAGACTCTAACCACCGTTGTGGTAGATAGCTGGGAACGAGGCAAGCAAAACTATACTGACTCCATCTTTGAAAAATTCCAGCAACGCTTCGGCTATCCGCTCGATTATCAGAATGAAGCCTGCAAGAAAGACCTCAACCGTCTCATTGCTGAGTTGGTGGCTTCTGAGTATATGGGCGGACTGACGGAGAAAGCTCATGAATACGGTTTGCGCACCTGGTGCGAGCCTTATGCCCACAGCCCCTTCCCCGGCAACAGCATCACCTACGGCAGTGCTGCTGACGAGGTGGCTGCTGAGTTCTGGGTGGGCGACAGAAAATTCCGCCAGAAGGAGATGGATGCTGCTCTTGGTGCCGCCCGACGTAGCGGTAAGAATCGTGTGTGGGCCGAGAGTTTCACCGACGGGTGGCCAGAGCTGGCCAAAGACGACTGGAGCTTTGAGAAGCTGAAACCCATTGCCGACCGCTACTTCCATGCCGGCATCAACGCCACCATCCTCCATGTCATCATCTCACAGCCAGGCGACGACCGTCAACCGGCCGTGCGCCCCTGGTTCGGCACCTACTTCGACCGACGCAGCCGTCATGCCGCCGACCTGAAGCCACTGGTTAAATACCTGCGCCGCTGCAACTTCATGTTGCAATTAGGCAAGCCCTACGAGGGAGCCAAAGACTGCCGCATCATGGACGACGGAACTGTCATACGCTTCACTGAAGAGTCGCTCTTTGAGGTAACCTTCCCCAACGGGCATAAGGAGAAGTGGGATCCCGCTGCCAACGATTAATATTCTCCGTGTGGTGATAAATGAATTCTTCAAAAAAAGACTGCAACGCGGTCGTCAAGCGACAAAGCACTGGTCAGGGGATGACTTAGTATCGGTCATGTGATGACCAAGTATCGGTCATGCGATGACCAAGCATCGGTCATAGCGTGACAAAAGCGCGGTCACGAAAAACGTATGGAAGCAAGAGAACTATTCGACATCTGCAAGGAACTGGCTCATGAAGAGCCGTCGGCCAAAGGACTGCAACGCATGCACGAACTACTCATGCTGTGCTGTAGTGAGGGTACGCGCCATCATGGAGGTGCCTTTGGCAATCTGTTCTCACAGGTGGATTTTCTGTGCAAGCAGTACGGGCTGAGCACGGCTGAGCGCGTGGCTATACAGACAGCCCGACGGCACACCCGACAGGCAGGCAACGAGCCGCTGCCCAGCACAGAAGACTGGCACTACGACCTGCGCGCACTCACCAACTTCGTCTCGGCCACGTTCAAAGCCGATGTTCCCCACGAACTGCGGAAGCTCCTTCCCTCCATCGACCGACCGCTGAAGAAGGACTTCCACGTGGACAGGAAATACCTGCGCTGCATTGTGCGCAGCTGGAACGACGAGGTGATCAGCGTGAGCACCGAAGAGGGCGAGCTCAGCGTGGACTACGGTTCGACCGACAGCGGGCGCGACCTGAGTTATCTGCGGCGCATGCTGCGCGAAGACATGCAGGTGAACCTGCTCGACAGTCACGTGAGAGAGAGCGACGGCACGCTGGTGCCCAGGTTCATCATCGTGGAGCCCGACTTCCTGCTCGACATCTCATCCGTAGCAGCTTGTTTCACTAACTACGGCCACCATCCACTCATCTACACCGTCAACCGACTGAAGGAACGCCCCAACACGCAGGCCATCCTGCTGGGTAACTTTGCCGGAACAGCACTCGACGACCTCATCAACGACCCGAAAGGGGCCACCACCGCCAAGTCGCTGAAACGCTCGTTCCGCGAACAGGCACTGCGCTTCAGCACTTGTCAGGGATTCAAGGCCCAGCAGTTCAAGGCCGATGCCGAGATGCAGGTGAGGAACCTGCGCGAGACGGTGAGCGAACTGTTCGAGAAGGAAGGATTCGACCGCAGGAAGGCACTGCTCGAACCTTCGTTCGTGTGCGAGCAACTGGGACTACAGGGACGAGTGGACTTGATGACGAGCGACCTGCGACTGCTGGTGGAGCAGAAGTCGGGGCGCAACATGAAGATAGAGCGACAGAGCCACGACCCACACGGCATGCAGCGCGAAGACCACTACGTGCAGCTGTTGCTCTACTACGGTATCCTGCGCTACAACTTCGGACGAACCGACCAATCGGTCGATATCCGACTGCTCTACTCCCGCTATCCCGTCAGTCAGGGGCTGCTCTCCGTGAACTACTACCGCCAGCTCTTTGCCGAGGCACTGAAGGTGCGCAATCAGATTGTGGCCACCGAACTGCTCACGGCCCGCGAAGGGTTCGGACGAATCATCCCCCTGCTCAGCCCCTCTATTATATATAAAGATGTGAAGCCCGACGGCTATTTCAATCAATACGTGCTGCCCGACATGCTGACAATGCAAAAGGAACTGGCGGCACTGAGCCCTGTGGAGCGCGCCTACTATGAACGCATGATGACGTTTGTGTATCGCGAACAGGTGTGCCAGAAACTGGGCACGCCCGACCAGTGGCTGCAGCACAACAGCGGCTCGTCAGCCGACCTCTGGCAACAGCCCATCACACTGAAGCAGGAGACAGGCAACATCTATGCAAGACTGAGCATCGTGAAGCAGGAGCGCAGCGTGAGCAACGGCGGCTACGACCGCATCACACTATCGACTGAGCCCTCCGACAACGACGTGAAGAACTTCAGACGGGGCGACATGATCTATCTCTATGCATATCATGAGAGGAAAGGTGCGCCCGATGTGAGGACCAGCATACTCTACAAGGGAACACTCGATGAAATCAGCAACCGACAGCTGGTGGTACGGCTGAACGACGGACAGCAGAACGACGACATATTCCAGCCACGCGACGGGCGCTTCTGGGCAGTGGAGCACGGAGGCAGCGACCTCACCACATCGTCATGCCTGCGCAGTCTGCACAAGTTCATCACCGCTCCTGCCCCACTCCACGGCCAGCGCGACAAGAAAGCCCTGCTCTTAGGACAGCGGCAGCCTGAGG
>JAEEGG010024344.1_pt1 | contig 11751 bp, 6 predicted proteins | sample 9134161 | NCBI WGS metagenome assembly JAEEGG01 (sample SAMN16246543, study PRJNA631951) | gut metagenome | biome: gut microbiome; feature: rumen; material: CR-attached | host: Bos | place: Iran: Karaj | collected 2018-10 | reverse complement strand
CCATGAATTCCCCTATCCTAAGAGCGTCGAGAACCTGGACCTCTATTCAACCGATCTTGATAATCCCGGGATTCTGGGAGCTGCCCTGCTCTGCGGGCCCCTCAAGTAGTTTATAATGAATATTCCGACCATATGAAAAAGTTCCTTTTTTTAGCAATCTTACCGCTTCTCGCCTTTTCATGTAAGAGTAGCAAGGTTGAGACCCTCCCCGTGATGTCTTTCAACGTACGTTACGGTACGGCAAGGGATGGTGACAATGTCTGGGAGAACCGTCGCGACGCGGCATGCGCCATGATACTCGACCAGAGGCCCGCCGTTTTCGGCGTTCAGGAGGCCTTGGACTTCCAGCTCGATTATTTCGTTGAGCACTGCCCCGGCTACAAATGTGTAGGTGTAGGCCGCGAGGATGGCATCCATGAAGGCGAGCACATGTCCGTGTTCTATGACACGGAACGCATCGAGCTGAAGGAATGGGGAACCTACTGGCTCTCCGAAACCCCTTTCCAGCCTTCTCTGGGATGGGATGCGGCCTGCCGCCGTACCGCCACCTGGACCTTGCTTCATGACAAGGCAACAGACCGCAATTTCTATTTCGTCAACACCCATCTCGACCATGTAGGCAAGGAAGCCCGCCGCAACGGACTTCTGCTTCTGGTCGAACGAATAGGTGCAATGAATCCGGAAGGATATCCGATGATACTCACGGGCGACATGAACGTCTATCCCGACGATCCTTGCCTGAATGCACTGCGTGAGCTCATGTCCGATGCCCGCCAGACAGCAACCGAGACCGACAACGAAGTCACGTGGCACGACTGGGGTAAAATCACCCACGACCAGCCTATAGACTACGTGTTCTATTCCGGCTTCGAGGGCTGCGACAAGTTCGAGGTCATCCGCCAGGCTTATCCGGGAGCACCTTTCGTCTCCGACCATTATCCCGTGAAGGCGACCCTCCGTTATGAAGTTACCCCGGCCCCTGCAGTTGGTGAGCTTGTCGAACCAGCCGATGCCCCCAAGTATGTCGTCGACGTCGAGGCGCACCGCGGAGGTATGGGCCTGTACCCGGAGGAAACCCTTCCGGCAATGCTCAATTCCGTGAAACTGGGCGTCAACACCCTGGAAATGGACCTTTGTGTCACCAAGGACAAAAAAGTCGTTCTCTCTCACGATAAGTATTTCCATCCCCGTTACTCGACCCGTCCGGACGGTACTCCTGTCGTGGATGGCGACCCCAGGACATATCTTTACCATTTGCCCTACAGCGAGGTGGCGAAATGGGATGTAGGTATGAAATTCAATCCTGGTTGGCCGGAGAAGCACTGCATGCCGGTCTGCAAACCCATCGCTTCCGAAGTGATTTCTGCCGTGGAGGCCTGGACTAAGGAGAACGGCCACTATCCAATGCATTACGATATCGAAATCAAGAGCGACCCTGATTTCGACGGAGGTGTAGAAGGTGTGGATTGGCCTGAATATCATGAATATACAGACCTTTGCATGGCCATGATGGATTCACTCGGCCTGGGCGACAGGCTGATGATCCAGTGCTTCGACGAGAGGGCCCTGAATTATATCAACGAGAAGTATCCTGGTCATACCCTGGCATTTCTCGTAGAGGGTTGGGAAACCGATTTCGACCAGTATATGAGCCTCCTGAACTTCACTCCCCAGTGGCTCAGCGCCCCGCACGAGAACGTGGACAAGGCCCTTGTCGACAAGGCTCACGCGAAGGGGATGAAGGTCAACACCTGGACGGTCGACGATCCTGACGAGATGCGCCGCCTCATCGACGCCGGTGTCGATGCAATCATCTCCAACTATCCCGACCGGCTTCTCAAGGTCGTCAAGGAGTATTAATCACCTTGATAAGGAACAAATACTTCCATCTTTCCGGGGCCACGATTGCCCCAAGCGAAATATGGTATGAAAGCCAGGACCCCTGCTTCAGGGGTCTTTGCTTTTATCAGCATCAATTCATGCCCCCACCAAGTGGCTTTCGGAAGTTTCTCCAGGCTGAATTCCATACCTTTTGACAAGCACAGAGTGTCAAATCCGGAAGGATTATCCTGCTCTTCCATGCAATAGATTATCGGACCACGTTGGACTGCCCGTTTGCCTTTCTCTTCATTCCCAAGGAGAGAATCTACAGTATCCACGGGCATGTCAAGGATGAGTTCGATGCTGTCACCATCCTGCCACTTCCGATTAAGGATCGCATATCCTGCATCCATAACTACGCTTTCGTATACCTTGCCATTTATGCTGATGGTGTAGTCCCCGCACCAGGACGGGATACGGAGACGGACCTCCGCTTTGACAGGTCTAGAAAGTTCCAGGGTAAGAGCCACATAGCCATCAAAAGGATAGGCGGTTGTCTGATGGACAGACATTTCTTTCCCATTCACTTTGACATTAGCCTTTCCTCCCATATACAGGTTCACCCACAAGGCTTCTTCAGAGGTGCCGTAAGTGATATTACCCAAATATGGGATTACACGGAACAGGTCCATGGCGCCGCCTGGAATATCATCCCAAGTCAGACGGGATAAGTTCCCAATGGACGACAACGGCAATTCTGAAAAAAACCTGTCCCCTTTTAGGGAAATACACGGAAGTACCTTATTATAAAGAGTTTGCTCCAGATTATCTGCGTAATACCCGTCACCGCTGATTCTGAGTTGGTCAGCATCGTTGAAAACCGTTGAGACTGCTCTGCTTACCTCACAGGTGTCCATCGCTGCCTGCTGCTGACCTGTCCCGTTTTTCAAACGGGTCATCCAAGTACTGCGCTTAACCGTCAGGTCCGTGTCCTTCTCAAACTGCAGGGAATACCCGATTCCTTCTACAGCCTTGGAGACCATCGGGGACTCAAAGTGGCGCTCCGTCCATTCAACGCAGAGAGGCAGGGTTATGTCTTTGTTAATGAGAAAATAAGGAGTCCAGAAGTCATCTTTTATCTCCAGTTCAGAGAGACTGACAAACACCATTTTCGTGGCGTCATTCTGACCTTTTCCTCCGCATCCGCTTAGCAAGAAAGGTGACACTAATACCAATAAAAGCAAACTCTTTCTCATAAGGACAAATCTGTTCGGTTGTTTTAAATCCAAAGCGAAGCCGTAAATGCGGCTTCGCCTTGGAATATATGATTCTTCAGAAGAATCTACTTGGACTGGACAGCACCGATGTCGGTCTTGCCATTCTTGATGAACGGATTACCGTTGATGTCGGTACCTATCTTCTCAAGGAAGGCCTTGATGTCAGCAGAGTAGTTGGCGCCAAGGTTGGCTGTGTCGTAGGAATTGTAAGACAGAGTCTCAACTGTTCCGGCACCGACAGCCTTGCCCTGTGACATGTAGTTATCACCAATGAAGTCAGTAAGGCTGTTATACTTGAAGGTGGCAGCCTTGTTCTGGAGATCTGCCTGGGCAACCATCTGGATGTCAGGGTTCTTCAGGACCTCGGTAATCGAGAAGTTGCTAGGCATCCTGATTTCATTCGTCTTAATCCAGCTGCCTTCATTGTGCATCTGCTCACCCTCGATGATGTTATTGCTGGCAGTAGGACGGGCTCCGCCACCATCGATTGGCTTATCCTGCAAGAATGCGGCCTCTCCTCTCCTTGCACCCCAAGGGCGAAGTATGAGGTTGTTGGCAAGCACGGCGTTGGTATTGTAACGGAGGTAGAAGTTACCCCACCAGTTGCCATTGTCCTCGTAGTAGTTGAAGTTGTTGATGACAGTGTTGTTGACAAACTGAACGTCAACGCTCTGGTAGAAATACACCGAACCGGCATAGCCATCGTTCTTGATGGAACGGTTGTTAGCGATGATGTTTCCGTAGAACTTGGCGTGGGTTGGGTTGGCGCGGCTCTGGCCGTCCTCAACGCAGACACCGGCGGCATGGCCATTGGAAACGTTGTTCACGATGACGCAGTCGTAGACAGTGATATCGGAAGACTGATCGTCCTCACGGGTGTTGATGGTACCGCGGTCAGCCTCGTTGTGGTGGATGTAGCAGTGGTGCACAGTGACAGGACCACCCGAGACACGGACAGCACTACCGTGACCGGACAGGCAGAGGCAGTTGCGGATCTCGAAGTAGGAGATCTCGACGGAACCCTGCAGAGGCATGTCGCTGATGGGGCTCTCGCCGCAGTAGATACCACGGTTGGCACCACCGCCGTCGATAACAGTCAGGTTGTTCCAGCTCTGCTTAGTGAAGTCAGCGTTCCAACCACCGGAAATGCTCTTGTTCTTGTTCTTGTCGTCGAACACGATGGTCCCGTTAAACACGGCACCTCCGGCGACACGAATTTCTTGGAACTCCTTGGCAGCGTCTATAGCGGCCTGGAGATCTTCACCGGCCTTCACATACACGGGGGGTACGAGACCAATAGGATTGGAATAGATCCTGTCACCCTCGGTGGACTCGACATAAGACCATACAAAGTAGTCAGTACCTTCGGCAAGACCGGTGATTTCACCCTTGTTGATGCCGGCGACAGGAGCGCCGCTCATTGGAACGACCTTTCCTGCGGCACGGTCATTGGCAGTACCAAAGATGAGTCCCCAACCAGCATAGTCATCGAGATTCTTGGTGTTCAAGGTAACATCGATAGCGGCACTTCCAAGTCCTTGGCTGGCAAGAGAAGAAGTAACCGTGGCATCAAGGCCGTGAGCTCTCTGGTTAACGATAGCCTTATCCTTGCTACCGGCGACAGTGAACTCGGCGCGACGGATAAGGCCCGTGGTGTTACGCCTTACTGTGAAACTGCCGTTGCCGTTTGAAGTGATCCAATCGTAGTCCTCATCGGGGGTAACATTACCTGAGACACCGTTGATGGTAAATGTCGAAGGCAGATAGTCCACGATGACCCTGTAAGGATTCTGGTAGAAGACCTCACCTTTCTCCTCGCAACCGGCGAGAAGGAGCAAGGCGGCCCCCATTATCGCGTAAAATATCTTTTTCATGCTCTATATCTTATTATTGGTCATAAGCTTAACGCCAGGACGGAGGGTTCTGGAGAGCCCCGTTGGCCTTGGTGATCTCATCGGTAGGATAAGGGAAGGTCAGGTACTTGTCGTTCCAGACCTTGACAGGAGACTGATAGTCCTCGTAAGGGCCGACAGTGTAGGGAGACTCCGGATTCATCCTGTCCTCATAGTGGCGGACCCTCGGGTGGGAGTTCAGCTCATTGAGAGCAAGAGCCTTGATCTCGGCGGCACCTGAGACAGCCCAACGCTTACAGTCGAAAGCGTGGTCGGCTGCAAACTCGAAGGCAAGCTCGCAACGGCGCTCGTGGTAGAGATCCGTCCAGGTTGCATTGCCGGAAATGGGCTTCAGGTGGCTGCGGACGCGAATCTTGTTGATGTCGGTCGCGGCAGCTGAGGCATTGCCCTTGGCAAGGTTGGCCTCGGCGCGGAGCAACAGGCAGTCAGCGAACCTGACGATAGGCCACATAACCTGGGTGACAGGCCAGTTACCATTGTCGAGAACAGTCGTGCCGATGCAGTTGGCGGGCTCGAATGCCTCCATATACTTGTTGCACTGGAAACCTACCTCGATATTGACAGGAGAGTAGTAGCGCATAGGCTGACCGAAATAGATGAATTCATCGTTGTACTCAAGGATGGTCTTGGCAAGACGGGGGTTCTTGGTATCCTTGTAGTCAGAGACTCCGTCACCATTGGTGTCCTCATTGTCCTTGGCCATCTCCTCGTAGAGGTCATAGGAAGGATGGATCTGGCCCCAGCCGTTGAACTTGCCCCATCCCTTGTCCTCGAGCATGACACCGGTGATTTCGACGCCGCCGTTGCCAGTGTAGTCGGCACCACCCGTTCCGGGAATGCCCCAGCAGTACTCCTTGTTATAGAAGCCCTTGCTGAAATCAGTAGAGTAGAGATCGGCGAAGTTGTCCACGAGACCACGTCCGTAAGAATTCTCCAGACGGTTGACGCAATCGATCACGTTATCCCACTTTGAGGTGTCCCACATAGCCCAGTAAGCGTAAGCCTTAGCCATAAGTGCAGCGGCGGACTGCTTGCAGGCGCGTCCGAGGTTGATCTGGGAGTACTCTTCCACGCGCGGAAGAAGTTCCTCTGCCTTCTGGAGGTCGGAGACGATGTAAGCGTAGTTGTCGGTCACCGAAGGGAGCTGCGGAGGGATGGTGTAGTTGTAACCGCCCTCGACATCCTCGTATGCCACGAATGGAACACCAAGCTCCTTGGTACCATAACGGTAGGCGGCGAGCAGATGGTACTGTGCGCGGAGGAAGTAAGCCTCACCCAGAACCCTGGTCTCGACAGGGGTAAGCCCCTTTTCAGCCTTCTTGTTCAAAAGGGAATTGACGACCCAGTTGGCCTTGGGAATACCATAACGGTTGTAAATCCTGTTCCATGAATCTCTTAGAGGTGACTCATCACCTGTGTAGCTCAGGGTGGCGAGGTTGTTGAAACCGCGGGCCTTGCCCCATACCATATCGTTCGCGCAAGCCTGCTCCCAGTAGATCTCACGGCTGAACATTCCGTCCCTCTCGAAGAGGCCGTAGTAGCAGTTCTCGATCGCACCCTCAGCTTGCTCGTCCGAAAGGAAGAAGTTGTCCTGGGCGATGCTTCCCTGGGAAGAGTAGCCCAAGAAATCGTCGCAGGAGGCGAGAGTGAGAGCGAAGAGAGCGGCAAAAGCTATATAAATGTACTTTTTCATATCTATTGTCCTCTTAATAATTAGTAGTTGAGTTTCACACCGAATGCGAAAATCTTGTGGACCGGGTATGTCAGGGTGTCATAACCGCCGACCTCGGGATCCATTCCGGAGTACTTGGTGAATGTGAACAGATTCTCACCAGAAAAATAGATGTTGCAGGAAGAATTCCTCTCGGCGAAGTGAGGGATCCTACGCATTGCCTTGGTGATGTCGTAGCCGATGGTCAGGTTCTTGACACGGAGGTAGCTACCATCCTCGAGATACCATCCCGAAGGAGTGGCGAGGTTGGAGTTGGGGTCATTCCTGGAAAGGAGAGGAATCGTGGAGTCACGGTTCTCGGGGCTCCAGGCATTCAGGATCTCCTTGGCGCGGCTGAAGTTACCCTCGACATCGGCGAGGATGAGCTGCTTGGCCATGTAGGCGATCTTGTTGCCGGCCACACCCTGGAGCATCATGTCCACGTTGAGGTTCTTCCACGTGAAGCCTCCGGAGAGGGCAAAGGTGTATTTAGGGGTCGGGTTGCCGAGGTAGACGCGGTCGTCGGTGTTGATCTTACCGTCCTCGTTGACGTCGGTGAACTTGAGGTCGCCGGGGCGGGCGCCGGGCTGGATCAGCTGGCCGTCCCTCTGGTGGTCATAGATGTCCTCCCAGCTCTGGAAGATGCCCTCGTAAGGGATCATGTAGAAGGAGTTGATCGGCTGTCCGACCTCACTGCGGTAGATGGCTGTGGTCTCGAGGCCGTATCCGCCACCTCCGACCCAAGGGGCGGAGTTGCCGTCGGAGTCGAACACACCGGTGTTGATGACGCGGTTGCGGTTGTAGGCGAAGTTGCCGGTCAGGTACCAGTTGAAGTCCTTGCCGACCTTGTCGCGCCAGGTGGCGACGAACTCGATACCCCTGTTGTTGATCTCACCGAGGTTGATCTGGCGGGGGTTGATTCCCATATAGTTAGGCCAGTCCATGGTCTGTCCCTGGATCAGGTTGAAGGTCCTCTTGTTGTAGACGTCGAGGGACATGGACAGGCGGTCCTTGAAGAGGTCGATGTCGAGACCGAGGTCGGCCTGCTCGGAGGTCTCCCATGTGAGCTCCTGGTTGAAGGCGGTGGTCAGGGACCATGTGACGCCTCTCATGACACCACCGTTGGCGCCGCCGGTACGTCCGGCCATCCTGTTGTCAGTGTTGTCACCCATAGTGCTGAGGGTCGGGGACTTGTAGTTCCAGCCGATGGAACCGAGGTTACCCACGCGGCCCCATGATCCCCTGATCTTCACGAGGTTGACATTGTCGCTCTTCGGGAAGAAAGGCTCGCTGGAGATCTTCCAAGCTGCGGTCACGGCCGGGAAGTCGCCGTAGTTGTGTCCGAGGGGCAGACGGCCGGCGTAATCCCTACGCCAGGAGGCGGTGAGGAAGTAACGGTCGTCGAAGCTGTATGATCCACGGGCGACGAAGGCGATATTGGTGTCAGGTCCGCTGTAGTAGTCGGAAGGAATACCGTAGCTGCCGGCGAATGCCATGTACTGCATGGACTCGTTCTCGATGTCGAAGGAGGAGGCGCTGACGCCGAATCCCCTTCCCCATGCGCGGTTCATCGTGACGGCGCCAAGGGCTCCCACGGTGTGCTTGCCGAAGGTGCGGTCGTAGGTGAGGGTCGCCTCGTTGCGCCAGTTGTCGCTGCGGCCCGCGCTCTCGTTCAAGCTGTTGGTGAGGCTGGGCTTACCGATCTCGGGACGCTTCGGGTTGAAGCTCTTGCTGATGCTCTGGCCGAGGTTGTAGGAGAACTGGTCGACGAACTTGAGACCCTTGACGATGTTGGCGATCTCGATTCCGGTGGTTGACCAGAAGTTGATGCTGTGGCCATACTGGGTGTCGGCGAGGAGGAGACGCAGCGGGTTCACGGCGTCACCGTGAAGACCGGCGAAGTTGTTGCCGTACTTGGCGACATACTCAGGATCCTCAGTGGTGGTACCACCATAGGAGCCGGCGTAAGGGCCCGCGGTGGCGTAAGCCTCGGCGGACGGCGGCATGTAGAGGGCGGAGAGGATGGTACCGGTGTGGCTGGAGCCAGTGTCGGTGCCGCGGCCGTGGCCGTCTCCGAAGTGGATGTTCTCGGTGATCTTGACCCACTTGTTCATCTGGTACTGGCCGTTGTAACGGACACCCAGGCTACGGTTGTAGGTCCCGACGAGGACACCCTGGTTGTCGCTGTAGGTGAAGGTGAGGCGGCTCTTGAGGGCCTCGGTACCGTAGTTCAGCGTGGCGGTGTGCCTCTGGTAGAGGGCGTCGCGGAAGATCTCGTCCATCCAGTCGGTGCGGGTGGTGGCGATCCAGGGGTTGACCTGCGGGTTCCATCCCGTGTCGAGGCCGATGCCGGCGTTGGCCGACGAGATGGTCCTCATCTGGATCTCCTCCTCAGCGGTGAGGCACTCGGGAAGGTTGCTGGCATGGTGGATACCGGTCACGAGGTCATACTCGACGTGGATACCGTTGCCGGCCTTCTTGGTCGTGACGATGATAACACCGCCGGCTCCGGAGGAGGCTCCGTAGATAGCGGCCGAGGCGGCGTCCTTCAGGACGACGATGCTCTCGATGTCGTTCATCGAGGTGATAGGGCCGCCGGGGACTCCGTCAACCACCCAGAGGACACCGTCACCGTTACGTGAGCCTTGTCCACGGATGAGGATGCCGGGGCCGCTGGTAGGGGCACCATTGCTGAAGGAGACCACGACACCAGGGACCTGGCCCTGGAGCATCGCTGTGGTCGAGGCGACAGGACGTCCGGCGAGTTTCTCAGGGTTGCTGACGATACCGACCGAGGCGGACAGGTCCTTCTTCTTGGTCTGGGCACCGTAACCCAGGGCTACCGCCTCCTGGAGCATCTCGGCGTCCTCGGCGAGGACGATGTCGATGACCGAGCGGCCGTTGACGTTCACGTTCTGAGTCGCGTACCCAAGGCACGAGACTTCCAGGACAGCGTTCGAAGGTACGGTAATTGAATAGTTACCATTGACATCCGTGACAGCGTTGGCCCCGCCGGACATGACGACCGCCCCCACAACGGGACCGGCCGCATCCTTGACGGTTCCGCGCACTGTCAGGCTTTGGGCAAAAGCTCCAAAGCTGGTTACCATGCCGATCAGCACAGCAACAACGCAGAATAGCTTCTTGGAAAACATTTTTAATTAAATAATTGGTTTAATAAATTAATTAGTATAGTTTCCAAGAAGCTATGACTTTGTTAATTAGCTGGTTACTTAATATTGAATATTAGCCGGTCCTGCCCGCGCTCATTACCCCACAAGTGAGCTCAGGCCAGAATCGCGCCATATCATATTCCTCGGACCATTTTCTCAACGCACCTCCTCTTCTGGCTCATGTCCGGATGTACATATATATATTCAATGTGGTCGTCACGTCGGAGTGACCCAGAATGGAACTCAAAGTCTTGAAGTCGCATTTGCTTTCTATACACCTTGTCGCGAAGGTATGCCTGAGGCTGTGCACCTTCCTGGGCTGGATCCCGAGCGCCTTTAATATTCTTTTGAAATTATTACGGAAATTCTGCGGATCGGCCGGATAAGACCTCCCTGTCATAAGATATTTCCCTGGGGCGATGTCAAGGAGGATCTCTGATATTGACTTGGCAAGTTTGTCAGCGACAGGTACGTCACGCCACGAATCAGCTGTCTTCGGGGTCCCTATGGCAAGGACTGACTTCTGCGGGGCCCTGTCTGCGACGTAAACTCTGTAGACAGTTCGTTTGACATGTATTACCCTGTCTTGCATGTCGATGTCTTCCCATTTGAGGGCACAGACCTCGCCGATTCTCAAGCCGCAATACACGCAGATCAGTATTCCCACATTGTAGGGGGTGGGATGCGTTCGCAGCCAGTGGATCAGGGTTTTCTCCTCAGTCAGAGGGATCACCTGTGGATCGGTCCATCTCTTCCTCTGGGGCAATCTCAGCCGATAGACTTTGGATTCGATCCAGCCCTCATCTTCAAAGAAAGTGATCAACATTTTCATAACCAGGACAATAGCCTTGATTGAATTAAGGCTCAACCCATCCTCGACTTTGCTGTCAATAAGCCCTTGGACGGATCCCGGGGTGATCTCATCCAGCCTTTTGAACCGGGGAAGAATATGTTTCCTTATCGTTAAGGAATATGCCGCCAAGGATGATTCCTTGACGAAACCACGCTTGCCAGCCACCCAAAGCTCGCTGGCTTTCTTGAAATTGTTGCAGTACATTTTGGTTTGAATTAAGTTTGTATTAAATATTATGTGGAGTATAATAGCCTTCTATGCGGGATTTAGGGTGCACATTACGCAAATTTTTGTGTTAAAGAAAAACTCATTTACTATTTTTGCTAGCGATTGTGCCGTCAAGTCGGTACTTTACGCATATTATAATAACATAAGAAAACACTATTATTCACCAAACCAATTAATTAGTTTAAAAATGTTTTCCAAGAAGCTATTCTGCGTCGTTGCCGTGCTGATCGGCATGGTAACCAGCTTTGGAGCTTTTGCCCAGAGCCTGACAGTGCGCGGAACCGTCAAGGACGCGGCTGGCCCCGTAGTGGGGGCGGTCGTCATGTCCGGCGGGGCCAACGCTGTCACGGATGTGAATGGTAACTATTCCATCACAGTCCCTTCGAACGCTGTGCTTGAGGTCTCGTGCCTCGGCTATGCGACCCAGAACGTGAACGTGAACGGCCGATCGGTCATTGACATCGTCCTCGCCGAGGACGCCGAGATGCTGCAGGAGGCTGTCGCGCTGGGTTACGGTACCCAGACCAAGAAGAAGGACCTGTCCGCTTCCGTGGGTATCGTCAGCAATCCTGAGAAACTCGCCGGACGTCCTGTCACCTCGACTACCGCCATGCTCCAGGGCCAGGTCCCTGGTGTGGTTGTGTCATTTGGTGATGGTGCTCCTACCAGCGGCCCCGGCATCCTTATCCGTGGACAAGGCTCACGTAACGGTGACGGTGTTCTCTGGGTGGTTGATGGCGTGCCCGGTGGCCCTATCACCTCAATGAACGACATC
>JAEEGG010024342.1_pt1 | contig 11752 bp, 7 predicted proteins | sample 9134161 | NCBI WGS metagenome assembly JAEEGG01 (sample SAMN16246543, study PRJNA631951) | gut metagenome | biome: gut microbiome; feature: rumen; material: CR-attached | host: Bos | place: Iran: Karaj | collected 2018-10 | reverse complement strand
ATATGATTGTGGCACCACAACCTTTATTAATGCCCTGGCCTACCTCTACGATCGGGAAGATATCCCAGTAGAACTCTTAAAAGCTATCCACCAGCTATCTCTAGACGTTCGCGATTCCAAAGGAGTCGTCGGAAAAGGTGGCACCTCCGCTAAGCACGCCGAACTCATTGCGAAGTTTTTCTCTGATTACGCAGCAAAGCATGCTGATTTTAATGTTAATTGCGAAGTATTATACGGCAAAGACGCCAGCGCCAATAAGATCAGAAAAGCCCTCGACGAAGGCGGTGTAGCGATAGCCCGCTGCTGGCAAAATACCGAGCATTACGTCTTAATTACCAAGATTAGCGACGATTTCGTCTATCTTTTTGACCCATATTACCTAGACAAAAACTTCTACGATAAAGACGACGATGTAGCGATGGTCTTTCACGAAGAATTCACCCACAACCGAATAGTAAAGATTAGCCGCGTTTTTGATGATTCAGAAAAAGATTATTCTTTGACAAATGGTGACGAAAGAGCAGTAATGATCTTAAAGCGCCAATAATTGTGCTATAATAAACTTATGGATTTTACGTTTAGTTTCGGATGGATGGCAGCAGGACTAGTAATCGCCGCCGTCGGTGGTGCAGTAGTCTATTTTCACCGCCCAATCGCTGAAAACCTCGCCAGTGGCGTCGCTTCCTACGACAAAGTTAAACTTTTCGGGATAATTATGTCTGTAATTGGCCTCCTCGTCACCGCCAATCTTCACATCATCGTGCTTGAATTATTTGTCAAATTCATCACCGGCAAATAGATTTTGCCTAGTCCACTCATACATCGCAATCGCCGCCGCCGCACCGACGTTCACTGATCTTGTCGATCCAAAAGACTCAATATAGCGCACATCCGCCGCTTCTTCTAACAATTCTTGGGAAATTCCATTATTTTCAGACCCAAAAATCAACGTAGTTTTCTCTATAAACCTCTTCGTGTGCAAAGTCTTAGCCCGCGGAGTGTTATTCTCAATCGCGACCAACTCTCTTCCCTCTTGCGTCTTCAAAAATTCCTCTATAGAAGCATGATGAACAATTTTCAAATACTTATCCGTACACATCGCCCCCCGACGATTATATTTTTTTCGTCCAATAATATGCACTTTGCTCACATTAAAAGAGTTCGCCGTGCGCACAATAGACCCAATATTAAAATCGTGTTCAACATTTTCGATCGCGATTTCCAGCTCAGTACGTTTTTTATCCAACGCATCAAAAACTTGTTCGTTAGACAAACCTTTATATTCATCAATCAAATTTCTGGTATCTTCCATGCGTGGTATAATTATACCATAAGAGGAAGACAAGATGAAATTTGACGACTACCAGAAAAAAGCCAAAAAATACGATTTTTATGAAGAAACCGAGGATTTAAGCGCAGTAGGCTTTTTTGAAAAAGTCCTAGGTTTGACCGGTGAAGCCGGCGAAACTGCAGATAAAGTAAAAAAAATCCTCCGCGACAAAAACGGTGTAGTATCTGATGAAGACCGCGAGCTACTGATAAAAGAACTCGGTGACGTTTTATGGTACTTGGCGGCAATCTCAAGATACTTAGATGTACCTCTCTCAGAGGTCGCAAAAGAAAACCTTGCTAAACTAGAGAGCCGCTACCAGAGAAACAAACTCCACGGCGAAGGCGATAAGAGATAAAAAAGCCCAGGTCTTTTGACCTGGGTATAGGGGGTATTAGGGGATGATGGACATAGTTCCTTTCCTGGTCTTTGTGTTATAATATGCCAAGAATTTTTTTGTCTCACCAGACGGAATCTGGCAATAACCGGTAAGGTTAAAACTGTGACCACTGCCATCTTCGTGTGCCATTGTTGCAATGCGCGCACTAGTGACTTCGGAGATTGCATACTTATGGTCGCCTTTTTCTCTTACTACCGTAAAACTTACGGGCACCTTGACCTCTTTGGAATAGGCATACTTGAAAGAATCAATTAGCCGATCCGCACTGGGGCCTCCCTCAATATTGAAGGATAATGGGTACTTACTAGTGTCCATACGAACACCTCCTTTTTTTAAAATTCCCGCTGCATACACAGTCGGGTACATGCTGGCACCCAAAAAGCCAACAATAATTTTATTATATCATACTTCCCTAAAAAAGTCAATGCTTAGGCCTGTTTTTCGCGGTCTAGCGCCTCTTGTTTAGCCTTTTTAGCTGCCTCCGGATCAAATTCGCCAAATTCCTCGTCGTCACTTTTCTCATCAAAATTCCAACCATTATCCCAACTATTACCGGCTTTATCTACCAAAGAATTATCATAACCATCTGGTAATTCCTTCCCCCATTCTGGATTAGTGCCCGGGACAAATCTTTTCTCTCTATTCATATTATCTCCTTAGTTTTATTATAACAAAAAACCGCCCTTAAAAGGCGGTTTTATTGTTTAACAACTTGGTTGTGCAATTTTCATCTGTTAGTTCGTGTAAAGCTTAGTGTTACTTCTGGTAAACCAGATGCTGTTGTGTTATAAGCTTACTTAACACAACCGTAACCGACCTTGCATTATGCATCCTCGCGGATTCATAAGCATCAAATCCTTCTCAAGAAAGGAGGTAATCCATCGACACGTTCTCGTACCGATGCCTTGTTACGACTTAACCCCAATCATCTCCCCCACCTTAGGCCGCCGAGACGGACTTCGGGTGTTGGTGACTCTCATGGTTTGACGGGCGGTGTGTACAAGACCCGGGAACGTATTCACCGCAACATGCTGATCTGCGATTACTAGCGATTCCGACTTCGTGGAGGCGAGTTTCAGCCTCCAGTCCGAACTGGGACCGGCTTTGGTGCGATTTGCTTCACATCACTGCTTCGCTTCGCATTGTACCGGCCATTGTAGCGCGATTCTAGCCCAAGGCGTAAGGGAAATACTGACCTGACATCATCCCCTCCTTCCTCCCCGTTACCGGGGCAGTCCTACCAGAAAAATACAACTGGTTGCAAGGGTTGCGCTCGTTGATGGACTTAACCAAACATCTCACGACACGAGCTGACGACGGCCATGCATCACCTGTCTTCGGGTTCCCGAGGGCACAGATTCCTTTCGGAAGCCTTCCCGAGATGTCAAGCCTTGGTAAGGTTTATCGTTTACCATCGAATTAAAGATCACGCTCCACCGCTTGTGCGGGTCCCCGTCAATTCCTTTATGTTTTAATCTTGCGATCGTACTACACAGGTGGGATACTTAACGCGTTAGCTTCGCAACTCCAGGGGTCGATACCCGAAACTGCTAGTATCCATCGTTTACAGCGTAGACTACCGGGGTATCTAATCCCGTTTGCTCCCTACGCTTTCGTGCCTTAGTGTCAGAAACGTCCCAGTAGCCTGCCTACGCTATCGGTGTTCTTTCTAATATCTACGGATTTCACTCCTACACTAGAAATTCCAGCTACCCCTAACGCTCTCGAGCGGAGCAGTTTAGATAATAGTCTGAATGGTTGAGCCACCAGATTTCACTATCTACTTACCCTGCCACCTACGCAACTCTTTACACCCAGTCAATCCGGATAATGCTTGGACCCTACGTATGACCGCGGCTGCTGGCACGTAGTTAGCCGGTCCTTATTCATAAGTTACCATCATATTTCTCGCTTATAAAAGCAGTTTACAACCCGAAGGCCGTCATCCTGCACGCGGCGTTGCTCCATCAGGCTTTCGCCCATTGTGAAAGATTCCCTACTGCTGCCTCCCGTAGGAGTCTGGGCCGTGTCTCAGTCCCAGTCTGGATGATCATCTTCTCAAACCATCTAACGATCGTCGACTTGGTAGGCCATTACCCTACCAACTATCTAATCGTACGCAGGCCAGTCCCAAACCGGATAAATCCTTTAATCCGAAGATCACATGCGGTATTAGCTAATCTTTCGACTAGTTATCCCTCAGTTTGGGGTCCGTTCCCACGCGTTACTCAGCCGTCCGCCGCTCGCCGACAGATCTCATTCTATTCTCGAAAGCTTCAAGAACAGGATGAGACCCTCGCTGCCGCTCGACTTGCATGTATTAGGCATGCCGCCAGCATTCATCCTGAGCCAGGATCAAACTCTCCATTAAATACTACCCTACTGGGTAGACTTTATTTGAATTTGAAAACTCAATATAAAAGACTGACGATGATAATTAATTGCACAACTAAATTGTTAAAATACGTAAAATTTTAAAAGCTCAGCTAACAAGGGTGTCAAATTAATTGTCCTCTCGCAGTTGAACTGTTCTTATCTTATATTACCTAAACTGAACTGTCAAGCACTTTTTTGGACTTTTTTTATAATTCCCACCAAGTGTCGCCTAAAACAGATTGTTACAGATAAAACCAAGCAAAATACCCAAAATGGCCCCTACGCAAACCTGCGGAATCGTATGCCCTTCCACTACTCTCATCTTGCGCGTTCTTTTATTATGATCAGACTCGGCAATTATATTTAATAGCTTGCCCTGCTCTCCAACCGCATAGCGTACATTTACAGCATCATAGACGACAATAATAGTCATCGCTAAAGCCAATATAAATAGACCGCTCGTAAAACCATCTCGCAAACCGAAAAAGACCGTCAAGCCCGTAAAACTAGCCGTATGTCCGCTCGGCATTCCGCCACTACGCGTAAAACAATCTACGACCTCCGCAAAACTTAATGGTCGCTTTTTTACGACTAAATCACCGATAAACTTACCTGACTGCGCAAAAAACCACCCCAATACAAAAGCAATCAGGCCTCCTATACTTCCTAATTCCATATTTCTATTATATATTATTCGGTTTTTTCGCACAAAAAAGCAAGGGCGACCCATAGGAGTCGCCCTGATAATGAAAGTGCTAGGAAGATTCAGGCTTGGAGGCCCTACTTCCAATGCTCTCCTCCGCCCCTTATCGCATCCCTGCGGTTTGGTATAGCGGAAATATTTCATCGTTGTTGAGCCATAGGCATTCCTCATCGGGTCTCACATTTTCATACGGTCGGCCAACCGTCCTACTCATGCTCCTCCGAATCAGAATTTGCACGCCTGCGTGCGATTATGTTGGGAAGCCTTAAAGCAACCCTCGCACGAACCGAGCGAATACAACCAGCGGAGTCCGCCAGACTAATCCCGAAGGATCAGTAGAGATTTTCATCTTTCGACGAATATCATCCTTATATTCATTAGCAAGGCTTCCTTGCTGCCGCCCGATACCACTCACCCTCCACCCCTACGGATGGACTCTGAGGCACCCCTTAACACCTCTGTGTTAAAGGCCAGAGTCGGAACATTGAGAGGCTTTCCTCGACCCTTTGGGAGCCAAAGAAGTGCGACGCCATGCTGCATTAACTGATAGACTTGCGATCTATCGCGTTGCCGCCTTATCTCTTCGAGAATCCCACTTGGAAAACCGAAGCCGTCACCGTGTCTCTGTTCTTAGGTTTGTGTGCCGTACAACGTTAGCCAACCTTACTATCGGTCGGCTCTGAAACATTCATACTACGCAGATTTTTATATTCTCTTTTCAAGAATATATAGAGTCGCATTACTACAACTCACTCAGTACTTCCTATCTCACACGGAGGCAATTCCACCCTCGATAGCTTTCCTGTTTCAGCGCCGAAGCGCCATCCGCGCATCCAGCCAAGGCAGGGGTTGTATCCCACCTCTACAACTGGTTTAGCATTCCAAGATCACCATCGCTTGCTTAAGGCGAGGTGTCAACCGGAATAATGTCCCAGCATTTTTCCGGAGACACTTCGCCCTAAGTAGAATTGCTATGTATAAGAATATAACCTACGAAGTATGTTTGTATTTGGAGATAATTAAAATGCGATGCACGGAGTCTTTTGCCTACCTCCGCGCAACTGTCTGTAGTATAACAGGAGTTTGATTTACTGTAAAGTATGTTATAATTATAAACGTAAATAACAGAGGTAGAAATCGCTATATTTTTGTAAAAACAACTTTTACAAATAACAAACTAGCCTACACTACTACGACAAAAATAATGCTCCAAAGCCTATGCTCCAGAGCATTATTTTAAAGGCGCTTTAACGCGATTATTTTGAATCGCTTTCCTTAGAAGCCTCCTCGATCTCTTCCTCTTCGTGCGGGATTATGCCAATTGAAGCTACCGTATCGCCATCATTAAGGCGCATTACTCGTACGCCCTGCGTGGCGCGACCAAGCGTTGGAATATCCTTTACGGCTACTCTAATCGCCTGCCCACCAGTTGACATCATGATAATCTCCTTGGCTTCAGGATCAAGCGTATGCACTGCCGCAATTGGCCCAGTCTTCGCCGTTACGGCTGCCACCTTTACGCCTACACCGCCGCGTTTATGTGGCGGGAAGTTGGTTGCGGCCGTCATCTTACCATAACCCTTAGTCGAAATTACGATTAATTTCTGACTTTTCGGATCAGATACAACATCCATGCCCACAACGGTATCGTTTGGGCGCAAACGTACACCACGCACGCCGCGCGCCGAGCGACCCATTGGGCGCACATCCTTCTCATTGAAGCGGACAGCCTGGCCGGCAGATGTCGAAATGATAATATCATTCTCACCTGTCGTACCACGTACCCAGCGCAATTCATCACCATCATCAAGCTTAATCGTAATCAAGCCATTCGTGCGAATATTGGCGTAATCTTTTAGCGAAGTCTTCTTAATCGTGCCTTTTGCGGTCGTCATAAAGAGGTAACCATTCTCTCCTGCTTCGTCGCCCTGCTTAATAACAGCCGTAATCTTCTCTTCTGGATGAAGATTCAAAAGATTCACTGAAGCTGTACCCTTTGCTACCAATGACGATTGCGGAATCTCGTACGCCTTAATCCGGAAAATACGACCCTGGTTCGTAAAGAATAGCAAGAAGTCGTGCGAAGATGCCGTAATAATAGTATCGATTACATCTTCTTCCTTCGTAGTCATGCCACGACGACCTTTACCGCCACGATTCTGTTTCTTGAAATCATTCTGTAACACGCGCTTCACGTAACCCTGTGCCGTCAAGAGTACAACGCTCTCTTCATCTGGAATTAAATCTTCTTCAGCAAACTTCCCAAGCTCATGATTGAAAATCTTACTGCGGCGCTTGTCGCCATACTTCTCTTTCATGGCAAGCAGTTCTTCCTTAATCACATTTAGGATAGCTTGCTCGGAAGCTAAGATACCCTCAAGTTTTGCAATCAATTCTTGAAGCTCTTTCAATTCATTTTCAATCTTATCGCGTTCTAGACCTTGGAGACGACGCAATTGCATTGCCAAGATAGCTGCCGCCTGAACTTCAGATAGACCAAAGCGTTCCATCAAGCGCTTATCCGCATCATCATAAGATTCACGAATCGTCTTAATGACTTCATCAATATGATCAAGCGCAATCTTCAAACCCTCTAAGATATGTGCACGCTCTTTTGCCTTATTGAGGTCGAACTCCGTACGACGACGCACTACTTTTTGACGATGTTTGATAAACTCCGCCAAAATCTCCTTGAGGCCCATCACCTTCGGCTGAATACCGTCAACTAGCGCCAAGACGTTATAGTGGAACGAAGTCTGTAAACCAGTTAATTTATAAAGCTGATTCAAAATCTTCTTCGGGAAAGCATCCTTCTTTAGCTCTACTACTACGCGAATCTTACCGCGAGCCGATTCATCACGTGCATCGGCGATATGATCAAGCTTCTTTGCAAGTACTAATTCGCGTACTTTATCTACAAAGGCCTCCTTACTCATACCGTAAGGTACCTCTGTAATTACAATATTAAAGCGACCGTTCTTGCGCTCTTCAATATTTGCTACTGCACGAATCGTCACAGAGCCACGACCAGTTTCGTAGGCCTGCACCATCGGTGCACCACCGTAAACTTCTGCCCCAGTTGGAAAATCTGGACCCTTTACGTGCTTCATCAACTCTTTCAGAGTAATATCCGGGTTGTCAATCTGCGCAATCGTCGCATCAACTACTTCACCGAGGTTATGCGGCGGGATATTGGTTGCCATACCGACCGCAATACCCATCTGACCATTCAAAAGAATGTTCGGGACTGCCGCTGGCAGTACTACTGGCTCCTGTTCGGTTCCGTCGAAGTTATCGCGGAAATCAACTGTATTCTTCTCGATATCCGATAGAAGTTCAGCGCCTATCTTGTCCATGCGAGCCTCGGTGTAACGCGAAGCAGCTGCTTCATCGCCGTCCATCGAGCCAAAGTTACCCTGACCTTCTACTAGCGTATAACGCATCTTCCAAGGTTGCGCTAAGTTTACCATTGATTCATAAATCGAGGAGTCACCGTGTGGATGATATTTACCCATTACTTCACCAACGATACGCGCGGATTTTACGGTTGCGTGCGGCGCCTTCCAGCCATTCTTATTCATTGCGTAAAGAATGCGACGGTTTACTGGCTTCAAGCCATCACGTACATCTGGAAGCGCACGATCAATCAACACCGACATCGAGTAGCGCAGGAAGCTATCCTCCATTACGTTTTCGACCGTTAACTCTTCTATGCCATCTTCGGCCATATGGGCTTTCAAGCCGCCAACTTTTACGACTTCTTCCTCTTCGGATTCAGTATTGTAATCACCCAAAGTCTCATCAACGCCCTTGTCATCGCTTGAATCTGGTACGCCACCAACTTTGCTTGTATCTTTTTCGTCTTTATCTGCCATTTTTCATTTCTCCTTAGAAGTCCAAATCGTCTAGGTCGACCGTTGCTGCTCTAGACTGGATAAAGTTTTTACGTAATTCCGCCTCACTACCCATCAGCTTCGTAAAAATCGCATCTGCTTTCTCGGCGTCTTCAATATTTACCCGAATCAAGGTGCGGTTCTTTGGATTCATGGTCGTCTCCCAAAGCTGGGCGGCATCCATCTCGCCGAGACCTTTAAAGCGTTGTTGAGCAGTATAGCCCGCCTGTTTAAAGCGCTCGTCGTCCGGATTTATCTTCGTACCCGCCGCCTTGCGTTCCTCAATTTTCTTCGTTAGCGTGTGTTCTAGCGCTTCTTCGTTATAGATATACTCAATCTTACGCTGCGAACCTGTACCCTTGATCAAGCCAAATAGCGGCGGCTTTGCCAAATATACATGACCAGCTTTAATTACTTCCGGCATATAACGGAAGAAGAACGTCAAAAGCAGCGTCGAAATGTGCGCACCATCCACATCGGCATCCGTCATAAACACAATCTTGTAATAGCGTAATCCATTAATATCAAAAGAATCACCAATGCCGACACCCATGGCCTTAATCAAAGAAACAATCTCCGCATTCGCAAACATCTTATCAAGACGTGCGCGCTCGGTATTCAACACCTTACCACGTAGTGGCAAAATCGCCTGAATCTTCGAATCGCGACCTTCCTTCGCAGAACCGGCCGCCGAGTTACCCTCTACGATAAAGAGCTCACATTCGGTACGATCGCGCGAAGAACAATCGGCTAACTTCGAAGGTAAGTTCAACCCCTCAAACGCGCCCTTGCGAATTACGTTATCGCGCGCTGCACGGGCTGCTTTACGTGCACGCGCCGCCAAAGTTGCCTTATTAACAATCTTTTTAGCAACGTCCGGATGCTCTTCAAGGTAATACGCAAAATATTCGCTAGTAACTTTATCGACATAACCGCGTACTTCCGGATTACCTAGCTTATTTTTTGTCTGGCCTTCAAACTGCGGGTCTGGCAACTTCACCAAAATTACCGCCGTCAAGCCTTCCTTGATGTCGTCACCTGTTAGGTTATCCTCTTTCTCTTTCAAGAGACCATTTTTGCGCGCATAATCATTAATCGTACGATTTAATGCCGTACGAAAACCAACCACATGTGTACCGCCATCTGGCGTTAAAACGTTGTTTGCAAACGGGCGAATCGTTTCCGAAAAGCTATCATTATATTGCACTGCTACTTCTACCACACTGCCCGATACTTCTTTTTCAGCGTAGAATACCTCGTCTGCCAGCACTTCTTTCCCCTCATTCAAACGACGTACATAACTCTTAATGCCGCCCTCAAAGTAGAAAGAATCACTCTTGCCAGTACGCTCATCGTGCACACAAGTCAAAATACCTTTAGTTAAATACGCTTGATGACGCAAATAATTAACTACCCAATCGTAATCAAAAACAACCGTTTCTTTAAAGATAGTTTCATCAGGATAGAAAGTGATACTTGTACCGTGTTTCTCGGTTTTACCCGTTACGCCAAATGGCACCACGGTTTTACCAGTATCAAACTCGATATGATGAACTTTGCCATCTTTATAAACCTCCGCTACCATATGCTTCGATAGCGCGTTCACTACTGACGAGCCTACACCGTGCAGACCAGATGACACTTTATAACCACCGCCACCAAATTTACCACCTGCATGCAGGATTGTTAATACTGTCTCTAATGCAGACATTTTTGTTTTAGGATGAATATCGACCGGAATACCACGACCATCATCATCTACTCGACAGCCGCCATCTGCTAGCAATGTGACCGTAATGCAAGTTGCATAACCCGCAATCGCCTCATCGATTGAGTTGTCGGCAATTTCTTTGATTAAATGATGTAAACCGTCATATCCAGTTGAGCCGATGTACATACCAGGACGCTTACGAACTGGCTCTAGTCCTTCAAGAACTTGAATCTCCTCAGCATTATACTCATCCGCCCCACCGGACTTCTTAGTTGCAGCCATAGAATACTTACCTCAACTTGATATTTAATACATATATAATAATATGCTATTCCCCTCATAAAATCAAGTCTAAGCCCCCTATTTTCGCGTCTAAGGGCCTTTTCAGCGCCAACGCAGTACGATGCCGTCTTCATCGTCTTTAACGGCATTAGCGACGCTCTGATTCGCTTGATTCGGCGTAGCAGTCGCTTGCGTCACTGGAGTAGATGTAGTCGGAGCCACCGCCTGCTGGCTTACATTCAAAACTTTACGCGGTTCATGTTGAATTTTTAGCTTGGCGTCAGCCTTCAGGAAGTCATTTGTCGCCTTCTTAGTTTCGTTCACTGTCGTATTTGCCGCATTTTCTGCAGCCGTCGCCGTCCAAGTGGAACCAGTTGACATCTCTATTAATTCCTCAGCCGCATCTAGCTTGTGCGCGTTTGAGTCGTGCTGAATGTTTAAAGCAGTAGGGTTAGGTGCCGGTTGCGACGCAGGCTTAGCTGCAGGTTGCACTGCCTGTTGCGGCGTAGGAGTAGGCGCAGCACTAGGTCGCCCTGCAATCATCGGCTCTGAAGTCTGCATAGGAGAAGATACAGGGGCAGATACAGGAGCTTGCGCCGTCATCGACTGCGCCCCATTTAATGCGGCCGGCTCTTGCGCTGGCAACGTCGCCACTTTTTTAATCGGTCTTGGCGCCTCTATATTTGGAGTAGCCGACTTCTTCGCTCCTCCTTTCATCGTCAAGTTATCTTCCATTGCTTTCGAAGCGTCTTCGCGACTCTTTTTACCAAGTTGTGCCTTCTTCTCTAGCCAAGAGTCTAAGAAATTCTTCTTTGGCTTAGCTACAGGCTTTTGATTATTAGCCGCCCCTGTTACCCCCGCAACTGTCGCAGCGCCCGTGACACCCGCCGTAGTGGCAGTCTCAGCAGCCGGCTTGGCCTTATCCTTCTCATCCGTAGCCGCCAGGCGCGCATCGATTTCTGCTTCGACTTCTGCACGCGGACGACCATACTTCGACAAAGCATAGGCCTTCATGCGCACCATCAGCTCTTCGCTACTATCGCCCATCGGTGGCAAC
>JAEEGG010024341.1_pt1 | contig 11753 bp, 8 predicted proteins | sample 9134161 | NCBI WGS metagenome assembly JAEEGG01 (sample SAMN16246543, study PRJNA631951) | gut metagenome | biome: gut microbiome; feature: rumen; material: CR-attached | host: Bos | place: Iran: Karaj | collected 2018-10 | reverse complement strand
GATGAGTACGCGGGCGGGATACTCGCTCAGGATGGATTGATTGTGGGTGACCATCAGGACAGCCGTTTCCTCTTTGGCGTTGATGGACCAGAGCAGGTCCATGATGCTGTGGGCGGTATCGGCATCGAGGTTGCCCGTGGGCTCGTCGGCCAGCAGAATTCGCGGCCGGTTGAGGAGGGCGCGGGCGATGGCCGTGCGCTGCTGCTCACCGCCGGAGAGCTGATGCGGCATCTTGTGCGCCTTGTGGGTGAGGCCGACCGCGCGCAGAACTTCGTCGATCCGGCTGCGGATCTGCTCCTTGTCCCGCCAGCCGGTGGCCTCAAGCACGAACCGGAGGTTGTCCTCCACGCTGCGGTCCATCAGCAGCTGGAAATCCTGGAATACGATACCGATCTCGCGGCGCAGGTAGGGGATCTGCCGTTTGCGCAGGTGCAGCAGGTCGAATTCGCCCACGCGGGCCAGCTTGCCGGAGAGGGGATTCTCCCCGATGAGGGCGCGGATGATGGAGGTCTTGCCGCTGCCCACCTTGCCGGTGATGTAGAGGAACTCTCCTTCCCGGACCGTGAGGGTGAGCGACTCGATCACCGTGAGTTCGCCGTTGGAGATATCCACATCTTCAAAATCGATAATCGGCTGGGGGGTCTTCTCGTTTTCCATATCCAAGGGGTTTGATGCACAAATTTACGAATTTTATTCGTATATTTGTTGCTTGACTAAGAATCGGGAAATGAATCGCCTCTGTCGCATGCTGTTGTCCGTGACGTTGCTGCTCGCCGCAGCAATGCCCCTGCGCGCGACAGGTATCGGAGGCGGCGATTTCCGTGAACGGCTGGAGTCTGCGCGCATGCTCTACAACAGTGGGGCCTATGCAGCTGCGGAACAGGCTTTTGCCGATCTCTCCGCGGCCATCGACGAAAGCTATGCCCTGCGCCGGTCCGAGCTGGAGGCCTACCGCGTGCTTTGCGCCATCGCGATGGACCGCGTCAATGCGGAGTGGCTGGTGAAGGTCTTTTCGGAGAACTATCCCACGGCGCCCGAACTCTCGATGGTGCGCTATGCGCTCGCTTCCCGTTTCTTCGACCGCGGGGAATACGACAAGGCGCACGAGTACTTCGAAGACATTAACAAAAATTACCTCTATAGCGACTGGCGCACCGAGTTTGAATTCAAGCGCTCCTTCTGCGACATGCGCACGGGGCACAACGACCGCGCGGCGGCCGGCTACCGGAGCATCATCGACGAACCGCTTTCCATCTACACCTATCCGAGCATCTACTACCTGGCCTATGTCCGCTACATGGACAAAGCCTTCGACGAGGCCTTCGGGCTCTTCTGCAAGGCGGCCGGCGACTCCCGTTTCCGCGTCATGTCCACCTACTACAGCGTGGAATCCAAGTTCATGATGGGAGACCATGCCTACGTGGCCGCCGAGGGACCGAAGATTCTCGATGAGGTGGGCACCGACCTCAAGCCGAACCTGGCCCGCATTATCGCCGAGGCGCTCTTCGCGCTCGACCGCAACGAGGAGGCCAGCACCTACCTGGAGATTTTCCGGAACTCCGGCGCCAAGCTCTCCCGCAAGGATTATTACTTCTCGGGTATCCTTTCCTACGACCTGAAGTCCTACAAGGCGGCCGCCGAGTCGTTTGAAAAGGTGGTCACCGTGCCGGACTCCCTCTCGCAGAACGCCTGGTACCACCTGGCCAACTGCTACCTCAAGGCGCGGAATCAGCTGGCCGCCATGTCGGCCTTCCAGTCCGCCGCCGGACTCGATTTCGATCCGGCCATCAAGGAGGACGCCCTGTTCAACTTTGCCAAGCTCTCCTTTGATGTCAATGCGGACATCTCGCAGTTTGACCAGTATATGCAGCTCTATCCGAAGAGCGGCCGGGACGACATCATCAACAATTATATCGCCGCCTCGTATCTCCGGAGCAAGGATTATTCCTCGGCGGTGGAAGCGCTGAACAAGATTGTCAAGAAGGATCCCGAGGTCGTGACGAACCTCCAGCGCGCCTCTTTCCTGCGGGCGATGCAGCAGATTCAGGCCGGGGCCTACCGCTCCGCCGTCCCGATGCTCGAGACTTCGCTCGCCAATGCCAAATATGACGCCTCGCTGGGCAACCAGGCCTCCTACTGGCTGGCCGAGTGCCACTACCGCAACGGCCGGTTCGCCGATGCGGCGCAGATCTACGCTTCGCTGCTCGAGCGCCCCGATTTCCGCAGCACGCAGCAGGGGCCGATGACCCTCTACAACCTGGGTTACTGTTACTTCAAGGCGGGCAAGTTCGCCGAGGCGCAGAAGCGGTTCTCCGAGTATCTGGCCGCTACCGATGCGCCGCTCTTCGACCGCGACGCGCGCATCCGCCTGGCCGACTCTTACTACATGCAGAACAATTACGCGGCGGCGGCCACCACCTACGAGGCGGTCTTCACTAAGTACAATACCCATCCGGATATCTATCCGGCCTACCAGAGTGCCGTGGCCTACGGCCTGACGGGCAATGACGCCAAGAAGATAGCCATCCTGCGCAATGTCACCCGGCGCCACCGCAACGCGGCGCTCTATCCGCAGTCGCTCTTCGAGCTGGGCCGGACCTTCGTGCAGCGCGGGGAGAACGAGGATGCCTCGGAGTGCTTCTACACCCTGCTGGGCATGAAGTCCGACAGTACCTTCTATGCCCGCAGCCTGCTGGAGCTGGCCATGATCTATTCCAATGCCGGCAAATTCGACAAGGCCATCGACTATTACAAGACGGTGGTGGCCGACTGCCCGCATACCCAGGAGGCCCAGGATGCCATCTCCGGCATGGAGAGCATCTATCAGACGCTGAACCGGCCCGAGGTCTTCCTCTCCTGGCTCGATGAAATCGGCATGTCGAACATCAAGAGCGACAATGAGCGCGAGCAGATGCTTTTCGCATCGGCCGAGCAGCTGCATCAGAGCGGCCGCCACGCTTCGGCCATGACGGCTCTCCAATCGTTCCTCTCCGCCTATCCGGACGGACCCTACACGACACGCGCCTGGTTCCTGATGGCCGAATCGCTGCGGGCTACCAATCGCAAGGAAGCGGCGGCCGATGCCTATCTGAAGGTGATGAAACGGGGTACGGAAGGCGCCCTGACCGAGGCCGCTACGGTGGCTTATGCCCGAATCTCCATGGAACTCGAGCGCTACAGCCGGGCGGCTGCCGCCTACAGTTCGTTGATCTCTACCACGGAGAATGAGCCGCTTCGCCAGAGTGCCCTTCTGGGCCGGATGCGCGCTTATTACAAGACCAAGAAATACGACGAGGCCATCAAGGATGCCCAGATGCTGGTCTCCGATGCGGCGGCTCCGGAAGCCACGCTGCGCGAGGCGCAGTACACGCTGGCCAAGAGCTATCGGGTGAAGGGCGACCGCATGCTGGCCAAACCGCTGCTGGAGTCGCTCTCCGTCAATCCGGCCGATGCCTATGGCGCCGAGGCTACCTACCTGCAGGTGTTGGACGCCTTCAATGCGGGCAATTTTGCCGATGTGGAAAACAGGGTCTATGCCTTCTCCGATTCGGGTACGCCGCAGCTTTACTGGCTGGCCAAGAGCTTTATCGTGCTGGGCGACGCTTTCGTGGCGCGCGAGGAGTTGGAGCAGGCGGAGGCCACCTACCGCAGCATCCTGGAAGGCTATGCGCCTGCGGGTGACGATGATGACGTGTGCGACCAGGTCCGCGAACGCCTGGACAAAATCAAAAAATCGGAGGTGAAGGGATGAAACGCGTGATAACAGCCGTCCTGACGGCCCTGATTTCTACGGTTCTGCTTCCTGCCCAGGGTTTCGACCCGACGGTGGAGGTGAGCCGTTCCTATGATGTCCGGCTCGGGGAAATCCATAAGCCGGTACTGCCCGTCGAGGTGCCCGATACCCTGTCGCGCTTCGGCCATACCACGGACTATTCCATTTTCGAGAAGCCCTACGGCAACCTCTACGAGTTTACCCCCTATGATGCGCTGCGTATCAAGCCGATGGATCCGGTGCGGCTACCGCTCTTCTACGCCCGTCTCGGCCTGCAGATGCCCATCTCGCCTCTTCTGGACATTCACCTGCAGAAGGCCTCCAAAAAAGGAATGTACTTCGATCTGGCCCTCCATCACAACTCTTTCTTTGGCGGCGTTCCGGATGTGCTGGGGGGAGATCCCCTCTCTCTCCGGAATACGGACAACGATGCCGCTGCCCACATGAAGATCGTCTGGGCGACGGGGGAGGCCGGTTTCGGGCTCAACTACAAATATGACAGCCGTTACACGGTTTCGGGCACGGGGGCAACGGCTGCGGGCGGACTTCAGCGCTATGGCTTCTCAGCCGGTCTGCGCTCCACCACGGCAAACGAGAAAGACATTTACTACGACTTCAACCTGCGCTACGACGGCGGCCGCTCCACCTGGCTCACCGGTGCGATGACCGATCCGCTCGCCGTGAACATCAACGGGTTCAGCCTCGACGGCTGGGTGGGAACCACCTTCGATATCCACCGGATCTATATCGATATGGCCATCCGCTTCAGCGATTATGCGGGATTTCCGTCGTGGAGTTTTCCCCCATCTACGAGTACTCCAACAAACGTTTCGAAGGACGTTTCGGCGTCAAGTTCGGCAACCGGTTCGGCCTCCAGAAATCGGATGCCGCCAAGGCGCCGGACGGCAACAACCTCAATGCCCTGAGCAATGTCTTTCCGGATATCGACGCCCGTTACGAACTCAGCCGGCGCGCACTCTGGATTCATGCCATTCTCGGCGGTGGTTTCGATCTGAACGATTATGGTGACCTGGCGGACCGGGTACCGCTGCTCACCCCCAATACGCCTATGCTGATGGGAAATCGTCCGCTTGAGGCGACCCTCGCCCTCGAGAGCGTCATTTCGGGCCGTTTTGCCATGAACTTCTCGGGATCGTTCGTGATGCAGCGCTGCACGCCCGTCTTTGAGCCGGTTGTGCCCACCGACGGTTCTCCGGCGGAGATCCGTCTGGGATTTGTCAGTGCCAACACGCTGGTGGGCGGCCTGGACGCCTTTTGGAAATCCTCTACCGTGACCACGGGCGGCGAGCTCCGCCTGCGGCACTATTTTGCCCTGGAAGGGGAAGCGCCCGTCACCCAGCTGCCGGTGGCGACCGGGCGGCTCTATTTCCGCTACAACTGGCGGGAGCGCCTGATCGGTTCTCTCGATTACGACTTCCGCAGTTCGGTCAGCGGCAACACCTTCGGCGTCTGGAGTACCCCGTGGATTCACAACCTCGGCCTGACGGTGGATTATGTGGTCAACCACAACCTGACCCTCTACGGAAAACTGGGCAACCTCCTGGGGTTCCGCAACCAGTACGTTCCGCTGTATGTCGAGCCCGGTTTTAACTTCGGCGGCGGCATCGCCCTGATATTCTAACAAACAATATAAATCACAACCAACATGAGAAAGAAAATCGTAGCCGGAAACTGGAAAATGAATACGACGGTGCCCGAAGGCGTGGCACTTGCCCAAGAACTTGTCGCCCGGAAAGCGGAGATTCCTGCGGGAGTCAAGCTGATTGTCGCACCGCCCTTCACGCACCTGTCCGCTGTCGGTGAGGCCCTCAAAGGCTCGCCCATCGCCCTCTCCGCGCAGAACTGCGCCGATGAACCCAAAGGGGCTTTCACGGGAGAAGTTTCCGCTGCGATGCTCCGCAGCGTCGGATGCCGCTACACGATTCTCGGCCACTCCGAGCGTCGCCAGTATTATGGCGAAACGGCAGAGAAGCTGATCAAGAAGATTCGCCTGGCCCTGGCGGAAGGTCTCGATGTCATCTATTGCGTGGGCGAGAACCTGGATCAGCGCAATGCCGGTGAGCACTTTGTCGTGGTGGGTACCCAGATTCAGGATGTCCTCTTCGATCTGACCCCGGAAGAGTTCCGCCGCATCATCATCGCCTATGAACCCGTTTGGGCTATCGGTACCGGCGTGACCGCAACGGCGGAGCAGGCCCAGGAAATCCACGCGTTCATCCGTCACTTCCTCGCTGACCGTTTCGGTATCGCCGAGGCGGAGGCAACCACCATCCTCTATGGCGGCAGCTGCAAGCCCTCCAACGCAGCCGAGCTCTTTGCCTGCCCCGATATCGACGGCGGCCTGATCGGCGGCGCCGCTCTCAAGGCCGATGATTTTCTGGCAATTGCCAAGGCACGGGGTTAATCGTATGAAAAAGTACTTGTTTTTGATGGTTGCCCTCCTGATCGGAGGCGTTTCCGCGCAGGCGCAGGAGAACGACCAGCATCAGTACACGACCCTGACGCGGATGCTCGAGGAGGAGCTCTTCTTCCAGCGGATGTCCGATATTGCCTATGTGGACGTGGTTCGCATCACCGGCCCCGCCAAAGCGGTTCAGAAGACCACCGGCTGCACCTTCAAGGACACGCTCAGCGACAACCCGCTGAAGTTCTATTCCTATGTCTTCTTCCCCAAGGAGGTGAAGCAGAACAGGAAGTATCCGCTCGTCATCTTCTCGCACGGCGGCATTCATGCGCACCTGAGCACCGGTAGCGTCCATATTTTCCGGGAGCTGGTGGCCCAGGGCTATATCGTGGCTTCTGCGGATTATCGCGGCTCCACCGGGTATGGAAAGGGCCACTATGAGGCTATCGATTACGGCGGCCTGGAGAATGAGGACGTGCTGGCCCTGCGCGACTATATGGTGGACTGCTACGAGGTGGTCGATTCCAGCCGGATCGGCCTGCTGGGCTGGAGCCATGGCGGCATGATTTCGCTGCACAATATCCTCCGCTATCCGGAGAAATATACCTGCGCCTATGCCGGCGTGCCGGTGAGCGATATCGCCTACCGCCTGACCTATCAGCAGAAGGACTACCTGAAGAACTTCACGCAGCCCTATCACGTAAACGCTACGCCGGAGGAGAATCCGGCCGAGTATGCGCGCCGTTCCCCGGTAACCTATGCAGACCGGCTCTGCCGCCCGCTGCGCATCACCACCTGCATGAACGACGATGATGTCAGCTGGACGGAGGTCAAGCGGATGATTGACGCGCTGCACCTGGCCAACAAGGACTTCGAGTATGCCATTTATCCGCCGATGCCCGGCGCGCACCTCTTCGAGCGCATTGATACCCGGGAGGCGACGGATATCCGGTTCGAGACCTACCAGTTCCTGGCGCGTTATCTCAAGCCGCGTCATCCGTTCAAAAATACGGACCAGCTGCGCGCGGCAGGATATAAGTATCATTGACAGAGGCGGCCCTCAGGTAGTGAAAAAACGCTACCTTTGTTGCCGTCAATTTGCGGGTGTGTTGTAATTGGTAGCCAAGCCAGACTTAGGATCTGGTGCCGAAAGGCGTAAGGGTTCGAGTCCCTTCACCCGTACCTATATTTACTGGGGGGTACCCCCAGACCCCTCGCTCCGCGCTTGCTATCCCTCAAAGCTGACCCTGCCCGCGCTCCGCTAGCGCCTGCTGGCGCTTGGTATGTCGCTAGGCCGCTGATGCGGCCGAGGCGTTTTTTTTTGTACTTTTGCGGTGTTATGACCCGGGAAAAAGAAATCTATCAGGTGACCGTGGTGGGGGGCGTGGCGAATCTGCTGCTGCTCGCCTGCAAATTTGCCGCCGGCGTGGCGGGGCGGTCGGGGGCGATGATCGCCGATGCGGTGCACTCGCTGTCCGATTTTGTGACGGACGTGGTGGTGCTGCTCTTCGTGGGCATCAGTGCCAAGCCGCAGGATGATTCACACGATTACGGCCACGGCAAGTTCGAAACAGTCGCTACGCTGTTTATCGGACTGGCTCTGGCTGCGGCTGCCATCGGAATCGTTGTCAGCGGCGCCACGAAACTGGCCTCCTGGCTGCAGGGAGAGGCGATTCCGCGGCCCGGAAAGATTGCGCTCTGGTGTGCGCTGCTCTCCATTCTCGTCAAGGAGATTCTCTATCAATACACGGCCCGCAAGGGAAAGAAGCTCCAGTCCAAGGCGCTGGTCGCCAATGCCTGGCACCACCGCTCGGACGCCCTCTCGTCTGTGGCCGCCGCCATCGGTATCACCGGTGCGCTGCTGCTGGGCGACCGCTGGACGGTGCTGGATCCGATTGCCTCAATCGTCGTGGGTGCAATGCTGGTGAAGGTGGCCTGGGAACTGCTGGGTCCCAGTATCGGAGAACTCACCGAGCAGTCTCTGCCCAAAGAGACGGAGCAGGAGATCCTGGATCTGGTGCTCTCCGTGGAGGGCGTTTCCGATCCGCACAACCTGCGAACGCGCCGCATCGGCAACCATATCGCCGCCGAGGTCCACATTCGGCTGGACGGCGCGATGCCGCTGCGGGAAACACACGAAAAAGCAACGGCCATCGAGCAGCTGTTTGAAGCGCGCTTTGGCAAGGGTTCCCACATCATTATCCACATGGAGCCGCAAAAATAGTTACAAATCGTAACCACCTTGGCAAGGTTTTTGTAATTTTGCGCCCCGGAAAATGACATTCAACCCATTTTAAATTAATAATTGAAATGAAAAAGTTTTTCGCATTGGCTCTCGCCCTCGTCATGGGTCTCGGCCTCGCTTCCTGCTCTAAAGCTCCCAGCGGTGAAGGTAAAGCTACCTATGAGATTACTATCCCTGAAACCATCAACTCCGTAGCATCAACCGAGCTTCTTATTCGGGGGGCCTTTCTGGCTGAACTTTCCGCAATCAATGGCGCCAGCACCGTTGGTCTCGCCGCTGTGGAACTCACCGGTGATTATGCAACCAACGACGATCTGGCTGTCGCCGCTTGCGAGGCAGCTGAGAAGGTTTGCAAGAAGTTTGATTATGACAATAAAGACTCCTACAAGGTGGTCATTACTGTCACCTATGAGACCGGCAAGAGCCGTACGCTCTACAAGTGCACCCTCAAGGAGATCAAGTAACGCTCTTTAGAGACTTCAAAACAAAAGCGTCGCCCCGCAGGCGGCGCTTTTTGTTTCGGCAATAAAAATACTACCTTTGCAAAAGAAACTTTCCGCCCCATGAACAGGCTCTTCCTCATAGATGGTCATGCGCTGATTTTCAGGATGTATTATGCATTCCTGCGGCGGCCCATGATCAATTCGAAAGGGGAGGATACCTCCATTCTGTTCGGTTTTACGAAATTCCTCCTGGAACTGATCCGCCGGGAACAGCCCACCCACCTGGCCGTGATGTTCGATCCGCACGCCAAGACTTTCCGCCATGAGCTGTGTGCCGATTACAAGGCCAACCGCGCCGCCGCGCCGGAACTGGTCCACGCGGCGCTGGAGCCCCTGCAGCAGATTCTCGGGGCCCTGGACATTCCGGTGCTGATGAAACCCGGCTTTGAGGCCGACGACGTAATCGGGTCGGTGGCAACGCGAGAGGCGCTTCGGGGGTTCGAGGTTTATATGGTCACCCCCGACAAGGACCTGGGGCAGATTATCGACGACCATATCTACCAGTACAAACCCGGAAAAAGCGGCGGTGAGGCCGAAGTCTTCGACAAGGCTCGCCTGTGCGAGACCTACGGCATCTCGGATCCCAAGCATATCATCGACATTCTCACCATCTGGGGCGACGCCTCCGACAACATCAAGGGCGTGCCCGGCGTGGGAGAGGTCGGCGCCCGGAAACTGGTCTCGAAGTACGGCACCGTAGAGAATATCTACGCGCACATCGCCGAACTGACGCCGCGCATGCAGGAGGCGTTCCGCACGGCGGAGCCCTATATCCGCCTGAGCAAGACGCTGGCCACCATCCGCACGGATGTCAGCCTCGAGTATGACGAAGCGTCGCTGCGTCTGCGGGCTGGGTATAATGCCGCCGTGGCGGAGCTCTTCAACCACTTTGAATTCAATTCCCTCAAAGGATTGCTTCCTGCCGCGGAAGGAGAGATTTCCGCCGGGGAGGCCCCTGCCAAAGTGGCGGTGGATTGTGGGGAGGAGTCGCCGGAGGCGGTGCTCTCCGCTGCACGAGCCGCTGGTCGCTGCGCGATTTCCGTCCTGCGCGCTGCGGTGGATTTCGAATCTCCCCGGGCCGTAGTGGCCTGCGACAAGCAGTATGCCGTGCTGGATGCGACTTCCCTGGAATTTCGCCGCCTGATGGCGGATGAGACGATCATCAAGAGCGGGTTCGACCTCAAGCGCTCGCTGCTCCTCTTTCTGGAGAACAGCATCGAACTGCACGGCGAACTGCACGATGCGCAGCTGATGCACTACCTGCTCAATCCCGAGCGGCCGCACAAACTCGAGATCCTGTGTGATTCCTACCTGAATATCGACCTCGATGCGGGTCCGGCCGCCACTGCCCCGGTGGAAGAGGCTCCGGCCCAACCGGCCCTCGATCTTTTCTCCGCCCCGGTAGCCGCTCCCGTGAACGCTCCGGCGGAGGATCTTTCGCGCGCCGGCCGGGAGACGGTGGCGCTCTATGCGCTGACTCCGCTGCTGCGCCTGGAACTGCGGGAACAGAACCTCTGGGACCTCTATGCCCAGGTGGAAATGCCGCTGATCGAGGTGCTCGCCGATATGGAGCATACCGGCGTGCGGGTGGATCCGCAGCCGCTGCGCGACTATTCCGCCGCACTGGGCGTCGAGCTGGCGCAGATCGAGGAGCAGGCGCGTGCGCTGGCGGAAGATCCGCTGCTGAACCTCTCCTCGCCCCGACAGGTGGGCAAGGTCATTTTCGAGAAGCTGGCGCTCGATCCCAAGGCCCAAAAGAGCGCCCGCGGGGATTATCCCACTGACGAGGAGACCCTCTCCGAACTGAAAGACCGCCATCCCTTCGTGGGGCTGGTGCTGGAATACCGGGCCCTCCGGAAACTGATTTCCACCTACCTGGATCCGCTTCCTGCACTGATCAATCCGCGCACTGGCCGGATTCATACCACCTTCAACCAGGCTCTGACCGCCACCGGCCGGCTGAGTTCCGTCAAGCCCAACCTGCAGAACATCCCGATCCGGACGGCCCGTGGCCGCGAAATCCGCAAGGCCTTCGTGGCCGGTTCGCCCGACGGCTATATCGTCTCGGCCGACTATTCGCAGATCGAACTGCGGCTGATGGCCGAGCTGAGCCGCGACCCCGCCCTGATCGAGGGTTTCAACCACGGGGCGGACATCCACGCCGACACCGCCTCGCGCATCTTCCGTGTGCCGCTCGCCGAGGTGACGCCCGAGCAGCGGCGGCAGGCCAAGGTGGCCAATTTCGGCATCATTTACGGGATCTCGGCCTTTGGCCTGGCCCAGCGGATGGAGATTCCGCGCAGCGAGGCCAAGAACTTTATCCAACAATACTTTACCCACTATCCGGCCGTCAAGGCCTATATGGACCGGGTGGTGGAGGAGGCCCGTGGAAAGGGGTATGTGGAAACCCTCTTCGGCCGCAAGCGGTTCCTGCCCGATCTGGCCTCCAAGAATCCGACCGTCCGCTCGCTGGCCGAGCGCAATGCCATCAACGCCCCGATTCAGGGCACGGCGGCCGACATCATCAAAAAGGCGATGATCGGAGTTTACCGGGCACTCCGGGAGCGGGGCTTGCGCAGCAAGATGGTCCTGCAGGTCCACGATGAGCTGATTCTCGACGTGGCCGCGGAGGAACTGGAGCCGGTGATGGAACTCGTCAAACACGAGATGGAGTCGGTCTGCAGCCTCTCCATCCCGCTTACGGCAGAATGTGACTATGGAAAAAACTGGCTCGAAGCGCACTAATATTCCCGACCGCGAACTGATCGCGCAGGCTACCTCCGGCGACCAGGTGGCGCTCACCCTGTT
>JAEEGG010024337.1_pt1 | contig 11754 bp, 8 predicted proteins | sample 9134161 | NCBI WGS metagenome assembly JAEEGG01 (sample SAMN16246543, study PRJNA631951) | gut metagenome | biome: gut microbiome; feature: rumen; material: CR-attached | host: Bos | place: Iran: Karaj | collected 2018-10 | reverse complement strand
TGAAAACAGATTTTCAATAATAATAGAAATAATATTCTTTGAATTATCTAATTCTTTAATAAATATAGATAAATCACTAGTAATCAATCCGACAGGGATTATTAAACCATGTAAAAGAACACTTACAACAGCATTCAAAAGGAAAAGAAGAACTAATCTGTTTTGGGAATAATCTTTTAAAAAAAACGAACTAAATATTTTTTGTCCATAAGATTTAAAAACAATAAAAAGAATAAAGAACAAAGAAAAATATTTTAATAAATGAAAAAAATTATTTTTATCTACAAACCAGCTAAAATTTCCAAACACACATCCAAACACACATAAACTCAGTAGTATTATTCCAAACACTTTAGGATTGGTATCCATATATTTATTTTTCAATAGATAAAAGAAATTATTAAAAGTCCAATATATAACTAGGGCAGATGGAGAATTATATAAAAGGATTAAAAATATCAATGCAAAGGAATAAGGTTGAATTCTCGACTTATAATCATTTGAATTCAAGTATATTTCACATGAGATAATATTTATTATTGTCATAATAATTGGTAAAATATTTATATGAAATCCAAATACACTAAATAACATGTCGGGTTGAGAAAAATTCTTTATTATTCCCCATGAATAATTGTTAAGAAGTTCTAAATTTGAAAAAAAATGATATGCAGCAATAAAAAAAGGTATTTGGAGTAAAAGACTAAAAGAATTTCTTAAAGCCATAATTGGGTTGTAATTATGTTGACGATACAAAGTTTGCAATAAAAAAAATTGTTCGTCACCATTAAAATTTCTCTTAATTTTGTCTACATATGGCTTTAAATTAGAAAATTTTTCATCCTCTTCTTTACGAATTTTATCTGCTCTACTATAGAATGGTAAACAGAACAGTGAAACTACAAAACTAATAAAGAATATAGAAGTAACTAAGTCAAATTCTATTATTTGAAAAAAAATAGAGAATAAATTCTCTAGTATATACTCTATGGGAGAAATAATAATATTATATAATATTATTGACAATTAGAAACCTCTTTTTGTTTTTGTATTAGAAAATCTACTACATTTTTTGCTCCATTACCTTGTTCTTGCCAAAATTCATTCTTTACTTCCATAATATCTTTAGAAATCTGGGTGCTTTTTATTAGTGAATTAATCATTTCTTCTATATTATCAATATTTTCTAAGTTTAATTCTTTGCCTAGTTTTTCTAAAGTTTTGAATCTGTAAGTGATACCATCTATGTCTCCATAGTCATATATTTCTTTATTGTAAGTACTTAAAGAATATATGCAGGGTTTGTTAAAAAAGAAGACAAATTCATGGATAATTCCAGAAAAATCTGTTATGAGTATATCTGATTTTGCCATTGTTTGAAGATTATCTGTCGAAAAATCCCATTGAATATTATTAGCATTTTTAAATTTTTCTTGTAAATTCTGAATTAAGTCTTTCTCGGAAATTAAACTTTGTGGGTGAGGTCTTATAATAATTAAGAAAGGAGTATTTGTTAATTTTTCAATTAACTTTTCACCGTAATTTGCTAATATGGCATTTTTACCCCAAGATGGAGCTAATAATACAGTAACTTTATTTTCTTTCACAGAATTTGTAGGTAAAGACTTTGCCATTGAATCCATAATTGGTGAACCAACTACAACTAGTTCTTTTGAAGGTAGATTTCTCTTTTTCTCTAATTCTCGTATATAATCTCCTGATTTTGAAAAATTTAGCAAGATAGAATCATAGTAATCTAAACCAAATAGTCTATAGCCCAAACATTCTGTAAGATTATGTGGAATATGAGAATAATGTTTAACAAACTTTGAACGTTTCAAATGAAAAACATCTAATCCTGGTGTTGTCATCAAACAAACATCAGCATTCATAAATGCTAATTTTGAGTAGGCTTTGTAACCTTTGCCGATATTTTCTACTTTTACAAACTTATAATCATGACTTAGAAATGGATCATCATTGTCGGAAACATAAACCATGATTGAATATTGGCGATTTTCAAACTCATTTATTATATCGTTAAACACATGATAGTATCTCTTATCTTCTGTATATATCACTATTGGATAAGCAATTTTATCAACAGTTTTATCTTTAAAAATATATAGTTTTATTTTTTCCCATAAAAAAAATAGGGCAAAGAAAAGAATACTGCTAATACTTAATACAATAGAGAACAACATCGAACCTGTTCCTGGGTCGACGTATGCATAAGCTGGTTTTACAAAAGATAGTATCAGCATTAACATAAAAAATATTTTCATATATTTAAACTTCTCCATTTGTTACTAAGCATTATTTTTTTCTTTTTTCAGCATTTGCATAAACTGCTTTTTATTATCAGTAGGCAAAAGAGTCGGTCTTCCTAAATCTTTTCTAGAACCAATCAAACATTTTATTTCAATAAAAGATAAGACATTTATATTTTTAATGTTATTTAATTCTTTATCTAAGTCCTCACAATTGTCAACTGATACAGTATGTTCATACCCGCAGGCTTTGGCTATTTCGATAAGGTTGATACCATCTGATACTGTGGGCATTCCACCAACTGTTTCGTGTGAAAAATTATTTAATACTATATGAATAAGATTCTTTGGCTTTATTTTTCCAATAACAGCCAAAGAACCCATATGCATTAAAATAGAACCATCACCATCTATACACCATATTTTCTTATTGGGAATATTTAATGCTACGCCTAGAGCAATGGAAGAACAGTGTCCCATTGAGCCAACTGTTAAAAAGTCATAATTATGCCCCTGTTTATTCTGTTCTCTTATTTCAAAAAGTTCACGGCTAGCTTTTCCTGTGGTAGAAACAATAAAATCGTTATCGCAATTATTGATAATATGTTTAATAGCTTCTTCTCTTGTGATAGATGCATTATTTTTATATTCAATTTTTTTTGAGTAAGTTAAAGCTCCTTTTTTTACGACGAAAGCAACTGATTTTCCTTGTTCAAAAAGATGATTAAATTTAATCATTTGCTTTGTTACTTCTTCTTCTGTAGTATCTTTCGATAATATGCAATAATCTATATCTAAATCATCAAGAAGCTTTAATGTTATTTGGCCTTGGAAAATATGCTGAGGTTCATCGTGTACATTTGGTTCCCCTCTCCAACCTATAATAAATATTTCAGGAATAGCATAAACCTTATCATTTATCAAAGAAGTTATTGGGTTTATGGCATTCCCTTCTCCACTATTCTGCATATACACAACTGGAACTTTACCTGTTGAAAGATGATATCCTGCTGCTATTCCAACGGAATTCCCCTCATTGGCTGCGATAATATGATGGTTTTTGTCTGTGCCATATTTATCAATTAAATAATCGCATAGTGCTTTAAGTTGAGAATCGGGAACTCCTGTATAGAAATCAGCCCCTATTATTTGTAAAAATTTATCTACATTCATCAGTAACTTCCCTATAAACTTTTATGTCCTCGGACATTATTTGTTGCCTCATTTAAGTGCATAGTATAATTTTAAATGAAACAAAACAGTCTGACCATCTTTAATTTCTGTTCCTTTTTGGCTTACTCTTTTTATAACCTAATTTCGGGGAACCGTCAATTATGACAATTTACATGCCAAGATAAAGCAATATTTCCTTTTGATGAAGAATTTATTGCTTTACAAAAATAGCAATCAATTATTGTTTTCATATTCTATTATCTCCCAGTTCGAATCGACAAAAATATCATTTTTCACCTGTTTTATTAATGGTTGTTTTTCTAATATAGCTTTATTTGTAGTAAAGTGTGAGGCATTCCAATAGGTAAAATTCATATATACATTAATCCCGTCCTTCTTGTTAACTGGTTTTATAATATTCCCAGTAAAAGGATTTTGGGCATTATCAATTAAATCTTTAGTTGCTAAATATGGAACATCCGCGTTAGTCATAAATGAATTGTTAGCTTTTAAACTGTTATTCTGATTAAAGTCTTTTACCATAAGTAATGCATTTAATGGTATAGCATTAATATTTATAAAATCTGAATATTGAGGTATTTTTAAAAGACTATTTCCGTGGTCAGAGACAATAATTATTCTACTATTATCATAAACGCCTAATTGCTTAAGATAATCTAGATATTTACCAACTAATAAAAGCGATGCCATAGCTGAATTATATGACATTAAGCTAGTCTCATCATTAAATTTATTTGGACTAATGTCTTTCACTATCTTTGAATATTCATAGGTTGTGGAATTTAAATAATAAGATCTGAAATGAGGTAAACCATTGTTTATAAGAGTAAAAGTCTTATCTGAATCATTAAGCGTCGTAACTTTATTTAAATAATATAATGCTACATAAGCACTAAGAAACTGATGTTCTGAAGAATCATATTCCCTATATTTTCTAGCTAGCAAATACATACCGTCATCGTATATAATATTCTTACAAACTGTTGCTGAAATAGAGAAAAAAGAATAAATATATAATTTCTTTTTAAGAATATTAGTATATCTATTTATAATATTCATATTTTTGTTTATATAAAAATCAGAATTATATTGACCACACATTTTAAGATAATTAATGCCCTTTGATTTATAAATCGTTGCAAAATCTACATCTTTGGAAAAACGCATATTGAGATCAAAGTCACCGATAGGATCTACTACAGTTGAAATATAATTGTTGCTTTTAAATAAAGTAGGTAACATTAAGTTAGCTTCAAGCCATTTATCTGAAAATTTTCTTTTATCTTTGTTTAAAGCAAATGGAGTATATTCATATCCACCTACAATAGGTGGGTATCCAAGAATAGTATATCTATAAAAAGATATTGTATTGGGATAATAAGTAAAACCTGAATATGTATTCTTTAGTTCAGGTTTTTCATCTATGATAATTGGCAATAAAGCCCCAACAAATTTATCCAAAAAAATAATTATTACATTTTTACCAGATTTAGATAGTTCTATTTTATTAGTATTTTTAGAATAATTTTTATTGTTTTGGTGAATTATATTTAACAAATTGATGTCTTTAATAAAATTATATGTATATATACTAGATATAATGAATTCTGAAAATAAAAGCGATAATATTACAAAAATGATCGATTTCTGCATAGATTTTTTTAAAGCATATGTAACTAAAATGACAATCAATAAAAATACATATCCATTTATAAATTGATTAATAGTATTAACAAAATTTTCTTCAAAAACTTTAATGTTCTCAAAAACTAAATCAGCACTTATAATACCAATATCTTTAGGAAAAGTTATATAATTAAATAATGAAAACAAGAAGATAGACAAAAATATAATAATAAAATATATTCTATATTTGTTGTTTATAAAATATAATGTAATCCCGCCCCAAAAGAGATATAACCCTGTAAAACTGAGCAAATTATAAGCTATAATTTCTATTATATTATTTGTCATGCCTGGATCTAATATAAATGCTTGTAAATCACTTATAAGTAACTTTATAGGTATAATCAATCCTTGTAAAAAAACTAAGCCTAAACCGCAAATAAAAAAGATAATTATTAAATATTCTTTTGAAATATTGTTAAATAGATTATTTTGTTTTTCTAAAATGTCTTTTGAATATTTATATAAATAAAATAAGAAAATAGAAGCAAATATTATAATCAGAATTGTATATAGTATAAGAGAGATGAAGGAAGAAAAATCGCCATTTTCAGGGTAATAATTACGAATAAAATTTATAGAATAAACAAATAATCCTAAAATTGTAAGTATGCTAAAATACTTTTTAAGACTCTTGTCCATATACATATTTTTAATTAGATAAAAAAAGTTATTGAAAGTCCAATATAATACTAATCCAGATGGTGAATTATAAAGAACTACAAAGAAGAATAATGCTAAACCATAAGATTGTATTCTTTCCTTTAAACTTACTGATTTAATATATATTTCTGAAGAAATAATATTAATTATAGTCATAATGATTGGTAAAACATTAATATAAATTCCCGAAAAGCATAAAAAATTATCGGGTTTCGACAAATCTTTAAAAAAGGATATTGAATATCCATTTAATAATTCTAAGTTGGAAAAGAAATGATATGCTGCGATAAAAAAAGGAATTTGTAATAATAAACTGAAAAAATTACGGAGAGCCATAATAGGATTGTAATTATGCTGACGATAGAGAGTTTGCAATAAAAAAAATTGTTCATCACCTTTAAAATTTTTCTTAATCCTATCTACATATGGCTTTATTTGAGAAAACTTTTCTTCTTCTTCTTTATGTATTTTATCTGCTTTGTAATAAAACGGCAGACTGAATAAAGTTACAAAGAGACTGATAAAAAATATTGTGCTTAAAATATCAAATTGTAAAAAAATGTAAAAAAAAGAGAATAAATTTTCAATAATATATTCTATTGGAGAAATAATTAAGCTATATAATATCATTGATTGTTATTCTCTTCCGTTATTGACATCTTTGTTAACAATATTTAGTTCTTTAACTGTATCTATTTCAATAATCTGATTATCATTGACTGGAAATATCTTTAATTTCAATTTATCTAAATTTAAATTTACAACATCATCCCAAAACAAAGATTCATACCCATGTTGTCCATAAGTTTTATCTATTGCATTAGCTAGAATGGTCGCATCTTTTTGAGTAAAATAAGATATTCCAACCATATTATATTTATCTGTTCCTTTTTTACCAACTCTCGTTATAAAACCATTTTCATCTAAGTCAAACAACCAGTCGTCAGAATAACCTTTTACCATTTTCCCAAAATAACAGGATTCTTTTAATTTATGCTTCAATATACTAGAATCAGATATATATAAATCAGCTTCACAAATATAACAATCGCCTTCAAGCAAATATTGTTTTGCATAATAAATAGATGAAATATTATTTACTGTTTTATAATCGGGATTATTTATAAGTGAAAGATTCTTATATTTGTTAGTTAAATAATTAAACTGCTCGGCTAAGTATCCAACAACAACAAAAATATTATTTACACCACGATATTCAAGAGCATCTATAACACTTTCTATCATTGGTTTATTACCAACTTTTATTAAAGGTTTCGGAGTTTTTTGGGTTAAAGGATACATTCTAACTCCTAGTCCTGAAGCCATTATTATTGCGTTTGTCATTTATCACCTAAATTAATAACTAGATTTTGTCTATTAAAGTAATAATATCTTTTATAGGCATCAGTCTATCTTCAATTTCTTTAGCTCTATGATATTTTAAAATGTCTTTTGCAACGCTTTCCATTGCTGGGAAAGCTGCTCTAGTCAATTGATTTGCATAAATAACAATATTTACTCCATGATTAGCCAATTCTTTTTCTGTTACAGAACTAAAAGAAGTAGGTACTACTACAATAGGAGTAGTTTTGTCATTTTTTCTAAATGTTTCACAAAAATTCAATATTTCAGTAGGTTCTTGCTTTCTGCTATGAATCATTATTCCATCCGCACCAGCATCAACAAAAGCCTTAGCTCTATTAATAGCATCTTCCATTCCATGATTAAGAATTAATGATTCTATTCGCGCAATAATCATAAAATCATCTGATAATTGAACCTTTTTACCAGCTTTAATTTTCTCACAAAAATGTTCTATGCTATCCTGAGTTTGTTTTACATCTGTTCCAAACAAAGAATTTTTCTTCAATCCTACTTTATCTTCAATTATTACTGCAGAAACTCCGAGACGTTCAAGAGTTCTAACTGTATAAACGAAATGTTCTACAAGACCGCCTGTATCACCATCAAAAATAATCGGTTTTGTTGTTACTTCCATAACTTCAGAAATAGTATTAAATCTAGAAGTCATATCAACTAATTCGATATCTGGTTTGCCTTTTGCAGTAGAATCACATAATGAAGAAATCCACATAGCATCAAACTGGTCAAATTCCCCGTTATTTTCCATAACAGTTTTTTCAGCAATAAGACCTGTTAAACCGCTGTGAACTTCTATTGCTTTTACCAAACCTCTGATATTCAACAACTGCTTTAATGCCTTTCTTCTATACTCAGGCATTGCACGTCTTTCTCTAGTTTTTCCATCAATTAATTGGGTTTTCTCACTAAAAGTATATGGAACCTCTATAAGTTCTCCACCATATCTTTTTAATAAACTTATAACATTATTTCTTATGGCTATTTGAGCACCGTTTTTCCAGTTGTCGCCGTGTATGATGTAATCGGGTTTTATATTTTCAAATACTTCGTCATACATTATTTCTTTCTGAACAACAACTTGATCAACACCATCTATATTCTGCAATAACTTCATTCTTTCTTCAAATGAAATTAAAGGGAACTTATTAAAACGAATCATTGCTTTATCAGATAAAACTCCGACAATAACTTTACCATATTTTTTTGCATTATTTATAATATTCAAATGGCCTTCATGTATCACATCTGTACAAAAACAGGCATATACTGTTTTCATCTTTTTTTCTCCATATGGTAATAAACAGGAATACTAATTTTATAATATTCTAAAGCTTCTTTTAATACAATAAAGAAATTATTTATATCTATCTCATCTATAGCGCCTAATGCACAAAGTCTAAATGTATTTGTTGAAGATATTTTTCCAGGATATATGGTATATCCTCTTTCATAACAATAATCGTGTATTTTTTCAAAATCCCAGTTTTTATCATCTGGATATAAAACAGAGACAACCAAACCAGTCTGTAATTGTCTTTTTATGTAATTTTTAAAACCTAATTCTTCTAAGCCTTTATGAATAGCATTAAATACTCTAGTATGTCTTTGCCACTTGGCTATTTCACCCTCTTTAAAGTATTCTTTTAATCCTTGTATTGCAGCATATACTGTTTGAACAGGCGGTGTAAAATGCATTTGTCCTGTTTTTTCAAAATAATCGTATTGCAGATAAAGGTTACAATAATAAGAACGTTTTGGATAATCTTTAGATTTTTTTATTATTTCTTCATTTCCTATAATAAATGACAAGCCTGCCATTGCTTGTATTCCTTTTTGAGCAGACGCCATACAGAAATCTATATTATCTTTTTCAACATCTATTGGTCTCATTGCAAGAGTTGAAGTTGTATCAACAATAAAAATAGAATTATATTTGTGTGCTAAAGCACCTATTTCTCTAATTGGATTTAAAATACCAGTTCCTGTTTCATTATGAGTTGCATAAACCAACGAAATATCTGGATTTTCTTTTAAAGTTTTATTAATCAATTCTAAATCAGGAATTTCATCAAGTGGAAATTGTAGATTAATGTGAGGCAATCCGTAATATTCACATATTTCAACGGCTCGAGAACTATATGCGCCATTATTAATAATCAAAGCCTTTTTATTTGCTGGCAACAAGGAATTCAGACATACATCAATATTTAAAGTTCCTGAGCCACAGAATAAAACAGAAACATATTTTTTAGAATCAGCATGAACTATTTTCAATAAATCAAGCCTAAGATTCTTCATTAAATCTACAAATTCTTTTTCTCTAGGGCATATATCAGGAATACACTGAGCTAATTTTACACTATCAGTAGTTGTTGCAGGACCAGGATTTAACAATATATTCCTTTTTATTGTTGTCATCATTACTATTCCTTCACTGAATTGTTATAAAATATTCTATATTTTATCTTAGATAATGACAAGTTTTCTTTTGTTACATCAGGTTTAAAGCCATTAATCACAATATAATAATTATTTCACCCCATATAATAAGGAGTTAGATAATTATCAAAAGAAAAATACAGAGTAATTACATTCAAATTTGAAATAGACAATATTTTTATATCCAGAACTTTTCGTTCGGATTTTTCATGTCTATATCTGGCACTGAATTAAGTTTGCCACAGTCTTTCATTAATTTATATATAGATGCTGCATAGTTGATATCATGAATGGATACTCCAATATTGTAGACAAGTATTCTTTCATCATCACTTTCTCTTCCCGGTTTATCTCCATTCACAACATCACATACTTCTGCAAACTGTCTGAACTTATCAAAATTCTTGAAATGATGAACATGTCCGAGATCATCTGCAAATACCTTATCAAAAAATAAATCGCAATTTGTAAAACCTAAGGTATGTATTGGCTGTACAAGAACTCCCTTCTCAAAGCATTCATCTGGACAAACATCATTTGGAAGATATGTCGCCCCAGAAATCACCACATCCGAACCTTTAACCATCTCTTCTGCAGTATCAACAAAATAAAACTTAAGGTTCTTATAATTCTCAAATCTCTTGGCCAAATCTTCTTCTTGACCTTTGTATCTAAGCAACTTAATATGTAGTTCCCTATTCGGTAACTTCTCTGCAAGAATGACGAGAGTTGAACGAACAACATTTCCAAGTCCCATTATACCTATTTTTGCAAAGTTTTTCTTTCCAAACAGCAAAATTGAATGTGCAGCAACAGCACCAGTTCTCATGGCGGTAATCCAGGTACCGTCCATCAAAGCAAGAAACTCTCCATTATCAGCATTCATTAATAAAATGCGACTTTCAAGACTCGGGACGCGATTAGGATAACGTGTTACTACTTTTATTCCACCCCAATTAGTTTCATATAATCCAGATATTATACTAGGCATGACATTACAAAAAACACCATCAAAGGGTTTCATACTAATTTTTGGAGGTAAAATTGTCTGTCGTTTGTTTTTTATCATAGTCTCAGCCCATTCGAAGCACTTCAAAGGCGGAATCTTTAAATTAGCGATATCTTGAAATGTAATGATTTTCATTTGATTACTCCTCGCAAATTCACTTAATCTAATAATATCTATTCAAAAACTTTCAAAGATTGAATCAAGATTCAAATAAATCAATTGTGAAATTTATTTACTAATCTATATTTCATTTCTGCCAGAACCCAGTCTTCTTCTGTGTCTATATCTTGGACTTGGGTTTCTGGAATGACAATAGGACTTGCTTTCATTTTAAGAAGTTCCATATCTGGCTTGATGGCAGAAACTTTGAACCAGTAAAACTGACCTGCATCGTGGTAACAAGAGCGTAAATCCTGAGAACGGCTTCGGGAATGTTCTGGATAAAGCATGGAAAGCTTCCCTTCCGAATCTATTTCTAGAGCTCTTTGAATAGGATAAGAATATTTTACAACGGGGATTGCTGCTTCTGTTGCGTTTTCAAGCATCTTATCTAGACCAGATTTCAGACTTTCTGCGGTAATAAACGGGGCTGTAGGGTAGATACAGCAAGCATAATCAAATATAATTCCTCGTTTTTTATATTCATTTAAAACTTCTATAATCACGTCAGTTGTTGTTGCTGTATCGTTTGAGGTTTCAACACTTCTTTTAAAAGGAACTTTTGCTCCATATTTCCTGGCAATATCTGCTATTTCATCATCGTCAGTAGATACCATCACTTCATCAAATACATTGCTTTTGATGGCTGATTCAATGGAATAAGCTATTATAGGTTTACCTAGAAAATTACGAATATTCTTTCTGGGGATACGTTTAGAACCGCCTCTAGCAGTGATTATCGCAAGATTTTTCATTTATAATCCTTGTTTTAGATTATTCTGCCTACAGCAGAAGCGACTTTTTGGCCCAATTTAATCAAATCTTTAAGCTGTGTTGGCGTAATAGATTCTGTTCCATCAGAAAAAGCCTTTTCTGGATCATCGTGAACTTCCATTATGACACCATCTGCACCAGCAGCAATACCAGCCATAGTTAGAGCAGAAACCAGAC
>JAEEGG010024331.1_pt1 | contig 11756 bp, 9 predicted proteins | sample 9134161 | NCBI WGS metagenome assembly JAEEGG01 (sample SAMN16246543, study PRJNA631951) | gut metagenome | biome: gut microbiome; feature: rumen; material: CR-attached | host: Bos | place: Iran: Karaj | collected 2018-10 | reverse complement strand
ACTCGCATTCCACTTCAACATGTCCCTCACGGCCATCAACGTGGCAAGGGCTTTCGCACGTCAGGACAAGAGGAATCTCTCGGTAGCAAATGTTAAGACGCTGATTCACAATGCGATGATGATTCACTGATTTTCTGTGCTGTCTGGCAAACTGCCGAACAAGCTATTAAATACCAACGATTTCAAAGAACTCTTATATTATGGCGTCGCCAATGCGGCGTAGTTATTCAAAAATTTAACGAACTATTGATGATTAAATACTGATTATTTTTGATGCCTTAATAGTTTAATAGCATCCTGCATGATATCATAATGGTCGAATGCCAGATGCGGCAAATCTGACAGTGGCCACCATTCTGCCTTGGCAGCATCATCCTGGCCAGTGACGGCAATAGGTTCATCGATGATGGCCAGATATGCGACTGTTACCGTCCTCCCTCTTGGGTCACGATCAACCTTGGAGTACGCTCCAATCTGATGTACATCCGACACTCGCAGTCCAGTTTCTTCCTCCAGTTCTCGGATGGCACACTGTTCCGTTGTCTCATCCATGTCCATGAAACCACCAGGGAAAGCCCATGCTCCCTTGAAAGGCTCGTCACCTCTCTGAATCAGCAGCACCTTTGGCTCTGTCTCCCGCGCTATAACGATGCAGTCAGCCGTAACAGCCGGTCTTGGATATTCATAGGTGTATGCCATATTTTACAAGTTTATCAACTATCTCCTTATAGTTTCTGAAACCTTCCTCTTCCTGCACTTTGGCAGCTCTGCTTTGGTTTTCACCTTTCTCAATTTGCTCCCCTCGTAGCATTTCGTAGGTGACAAAAGTCTTCATCTCGCTATTGCCGTCAGGCAGCTCTCTCCCTAAGGCGACACCACTTGGATAGGCGCAGAAGATGCCATCGGGGTATTTCTCATTGCCTTGCGCATCGGAATTGAGATGCAGATTCTTCATGATCCAATCCTTCATCACCTCCATCTTTGGCATATCCATTGGCAAGCCCGTTCTCTCCCTGTACCTATCAAAGAAGTGAGGAGTAAAGAATGCTTTCTCTGGCTTTGCCAAAGGATTGGAATCAAGATACATGAAACCTACGAGGTGAAAGCCGTCCGTCTGGCGGTACACTCCGAAATGCATGTAGTCGAGCAATCGCTGCTTCTTTGTTATCTGCCAGTCGCGACTCAGCATGTATATCATATAGTCGATACCCCTATTGCCGTTCACCATCACAGGTGCGAAAATCTTCAATCCCTTGGGTTTCGTCTTTATCACAATGCGCCAATACTTCGGCTGAAGCGCATCAATCTGATGATGCACAAACGCTTCATCAAGGTCAAGAACCCTGACAATATCGTCATAGTCGAATGTATCTGTTATAATAGCTGGCATCTGTCAGAAGACTATTTGTTTTTTACGACCTCCCAATAACCATCTTTTCGACCATCTTTGCGGACAACAACCCCCATCGCCTGAAGCTGAGAGATATGTCGCTGGAGAGTTCTGAACTTTATGCCAGTCTTTTGCGCCATTTCACCGGTCGTAATAGACGGGGCGAATAGCATTTCTTTCACAATAACCTCTTGAATATCAGTCAGTTCTTTTACGCCACCTTTTACGCCACTTTTTACGCCACTTTCGGCATCTTCTTTTACGCCACTGGTCTCAATTTCAACCTCTTTCTTGGCAAAATAAGGATGGCAAGGAATGTCTATAAGGAAGTACGTCCTCTCCTCGTCAGTCTCGATAGTCGCTCTAGGCGAGCCATTGGCTTCTAGTTCCTCCTGTACCGTTGGGATTCCTGTCGCCCTTCCTTCTGTCAGATCCAGTTCTTTCAGGAATTCACCTAATCTACGATTGCGATACCTGCGTGAACGGAGAGACTTACCCTCTCGAATGGCCTCCATCGGAATGGTGTGGTTAGGTCCAGAGAAATTCAGAATCGATATTCTGTCCGGCTCAATGGTTATCTCTACTGGCTCCCTAATCGTCCAATCTCTGTGATACAGGCTATTAACGACAGTCTCTTCCAATGCCTGATACGGATAGTTGTAGAACTTGTCAGACTCCTCTCGGTCTTTAGGCTTCAGTATCTGTTTCTTGATGACATTGGTGCTCAAATAACTCAATGTCTTCTCTATCATCGTTGGCACACTGCCTCTGATAGGCTCTACTTCAATCATGTTGTTGGGATTTTTCTCTCGTCCTTCGGGAAAAACAACAATGTCTATCTGCGACTGTTTGAAGAAGCGGTCTGGGCGCTCTGAGAACATCATAGCAGCCACGTTTTTGATACTATACCCCTCGGGTGTCTGCTCCAGCAGTTCCATCTGCTCCAGTACCGATTCCATGTTCTCCGTCAGTGACTCGTTGGCAAGGCTGCTTTTCACCTTCACCAGATAGTCGTGTAGCAACAGCGGCGAGATGTCCTTCAGCGTTATCTGGTCGTTCCCTCGGTCATCAAACGGCGTACGGTTGGCCAGGTTTATCAGTTCACGCTCATATTCACCCTTGGGCACAATGCTGCTACTGTTATATCGGATGTAGTAGTTGTAAGTCTTCTGCCTGGCGGTAATTTGGTCAGGCACCTTGTACGGTCGACGCTCGCCAGCCGACACTTTGATGATCAGAATAGTCTTGCCGTCAGCCTCTTCGATATACAGCCGCGGCTGATAGTAAGGCTGCATCAGATTGTTGAATCCCACCATATCCTTCTCAATAGGCTCAATCTGATTGGGATCAATACCTATGACGGGACGAACAGGACGCCCATTCACCTCCTTCACACCCACAACGATATAACCGCCACCCGTCTCGTCGAAGTCGTTGGCGAAAGCACACACGCTACGGTAGATGGCATCTGGGTTCCATCCCGTCTTATACTCAATGCGGTCACCCTCCACAGCCCGTCCACCGAGCAATTCTTCTATGTTAATTGGTAGTCTCATATATCTTATAACGTTTTCGATTTCTGTTCTATTGCTTTAATCAATAATCTTGAACCATGAACCCTTAACCATAAGTGCCTTCAGACCTCATACATCCGACATCTTTCAACCATATTTCGTTTACAAAGTTATTAATTTATTTCGAAATGATTAGTCCTCATGATTCCTTATTCCCTTAGCATTTGAGGCAGAAGGTTTTTGTTTTGTACAATCTATAACGATAATGTTTTCTTTCTTTTTTATTTGCAAATCCTCCAAGGCTCTATCTATTTTCTTTTCTTCCTTTTCGGTGAAGAAGAATAAAACAGTTATTGACTTATCTGTATTATTCGCTTTCTCATAAATAGGTACTTGATTCTGCAGGTTTTGTTTTAATTTTGTATTTGAGGCTAATTTAAATTCAATGATAGTTTTGTCAGCATTGCCTTTTGACACCTTAAAATCCAAAGGACCTCTTCCGTTATTTACTTCTGCATTAAAATCAAAACTTGTATTTCTCCACAATAGTTTAAAAAGTTTCTGTAAACAGAGTTCTTTTCTATGAGGATTTATTAATACCCCAACGTCGTTATATTCAATATACCTTTTAAAATCATTAATTCTTTGAAGGGACTCTTTATATGAATCATTAGGGTAAATATCTTCTGTATTTATTATTCGAATTTCATATAACTTGTTTATTTTGTCAAAGTATTCTTCTTGGTTATCCATCCATTTTTTAATAACTAATGTATATGGATAATCTTTATCTTCTTTGTCTAACAGTTGGTTAGTGAATAATAGTTCCTGACGAACAAATTCCTTATAAAAAGAAATAATATCTTCGTCTTGAAGTTCTACGATTTTCTCTCCTACTTTTATCAATAACTCCTTGGTTAGATTATTTAAAAGATCTAAAAGTTGGTCTTTTGAGATAAGATGATGTTGGGGTGTATTATTTGAAGTATTATCCACACATACCATTAGTGGAGATCTGTTGCGAAAATCATCTCGAACACTTCTTAAAAAGGAAAGATTAAAAGGGACGATATTCAACCAATCATCGTAAATCTTGCACAAATCAGCTATAGGGTCTTTTTCCTCTTTCTCAAGGTAAAGATCGTCAAATTTCCTATTAACATAGTCTTTGACCTCAGATTTGATATTATCATTATTGTCGATTAATTGTCTTACAAAGGACAAATAGTTTTCAAAAAGAAATGGTATTCCATATCCATCAGGGAATTGCCCAAAACTTTCAATTGCTTCATCTATATATTTAGATATTTCAACCTGCCATATTGGGCTCGATTGATTGTTAATAATATGCTGATAGGTAAAAATAACTTTATCTGCACATTGTTTCGCAGCATCTTTAAAATCTGATTTATGAAATTCCTTCAAAGACAACAGTTTTTTATGTGCTTCACAGCAATTTGGGAATTTCTTAACTTTTGCCTTCAATAGTTCTACTATTGTTTTATGAGTGTTTTTACAAGAATCACATTTCCGATAGTCGTGTTCCCCGATTGTTGGATGTATAGGATAAGGCAAAGCATAATAAGTACATTTCCCATAAGAGTATGTTCTATCTCCTGCCTTTGCAGTTAGGCAGTCTATTAAATATAATGCTCTAATATTATCCTTCATAACATGAATATCGTCTCATCACCACAGATGTTCCTGACTTTCATACGCAAAGGCCGTTCGTCGCTCACGATGTATCCTTTCCAAAACTTCTGCGTTTTCACGCCGTTGATAATCATGCGGCTGGACTTGGCATCAATTTTGATTTCTGCGTCGGCATGCCATTCTGGAGAGTCGGCACTGGTACAGTCAACGCTCACCATCTCAATGGTTTCCAGCCCTTCTTCACTAATGCGCAGTGGTATGAAGGTTTTGAGGTTATCAGGGTTCTTCTCGTTGTGCTTATTAACCTGAGTCAGGCTGATTTCATTGTAGTCTTTGATTTTCTTCGCCACACGGTCGCTGAAGAACCATTTGAGATCTATGCGCCAGCGATAGAAGCAGCCATCCTGCACCTCGCGAGGTCCCTCCCATCGGGCTTTGTCCAGTTCGATAGTTTGAGCCAAATAAGGTCGCAATGGCTCCTTGACAATCTTGATACGCGGGTCGGCATGCCGCTCTTCCTTTTCCAGTTCGGCATCATCAATCTTATTGATGTAGTAGATGCACACTTCCCTCAGCTCGATGTCGGCATTGATTTTCGTTATTTCCTCCACGATGCGGCTCATCATGGCGCGGTCTAGCAGGCGTTCTTGACTATTCTTCAAGTCTGGTACGTAAACTGGTATCTTGCCTTTCTTCGTATCATTAACACTACCTGCCCAGAATTTATTAAGCTCGGCATCATCTTTCAGGTTAGGGATGATTTCCTTCACCCTGTCCATCGTTTGGGCAGGATTACGGAAGAGGGATACGCCATCATCCACCTTCATCACGTCGAATTCGCCACCCAGATCCTTCAGACGGTCGCGAGTTATCTCTATGCTATTCAGTCCTATGTCGCAGGTGATAAAACGGCGTCCAAGCTTATGGGCTGTTGCTGCGGTAACACCGCTACCAGCAAAGAAGTCTGCAACGAGCATACCTCTATTACTGCTTGCCTTAATTATGCGTTCCAAAAGGGCTTCGGGTTTTTGGGTGGTATAAGTTGTACCACCCTTCATACGACCACAATCAGTCCAAATGTCTTGCAATATCTGCCCATCTCTTTCATCAAGATAGCTCACTCTACATCTTGCGGCGCCTTGATTTGGATCTCTTAAATAGAATTCGCCTCTTTCAACAGCCTCATCCATTTCTGCAGGTGATGAATAAGGCCAAACTCTTTTGTCTGATGGTGTCGCCCCTCTCCAAATGAATTTGTTTGTTGATCCTTTCCATGTACAATCATCTAGTTTGAAACGTCGACAACCTTCATCGTATTTTTTCTTTTCATCGAATGATTCAACATGACCATCAGGGAATCTAATTAGGGAATACTCTTTCAATGCCGCTTTTGACAACTCTTCTACTACATCTGCATAATTATAGATGTATTCTTCAGATTTTGAATACCACAAAATTGTGTCATGCAAACGACCAAGTTGCTTTTTGGCATCGTTATGAGGGTCTGTTCGCTGCCAAATAATTTCATTGACAAATCTATCTTCCCCGAAGATTTCGTCTAGGAGAATTTTTACATAATGAACTATGTGATAATCCAGATGCACATATATGCTCGCCTCATCGCTCAAAATGCTTTTGATGGCACAGAGGTTCTCATACATCCAGTTGAGATATTTCTCTTTATCCCAAATGTCGCCATACATTTTCTCCTCGAAGCTCTTCATGTCATCGTGCGACAACTCCTTCTCGGCTTCTTCAATTTTATCTACCAGAGCAGGATTATGGCGAAGATAGACCTTTTTGGCATAGTCAGCACCGCTGGCAAACGGAGGGTCGATATAGACCAAATCAACCTTGATACCCTGATCTCGAAGATGGGCACATGTGGATACGCAATCACCACGCACCACCATGTTTCCGTTTGGATTGCTGCCGACGGGTTCTTCGCGCAGCAAATCGTATTTCACCATACCACGCTCAATCACAGGCACAACGTCCTTATTTCCACGATAGTCAAGTAATCGGCGGGTACGGACAAAGTTTCCGAGCACAGCCTGACCTTCTAATGGTGTATAGAATGGGATATATTTAATTGCCATATTATTATGTATTTATTATCGTTTAAAAAAAGTCTTGATTTTTTCTCTTGTCTGTGCCTCTAACTGCAGGAGGTTCTTGTTGTCCTTATCGGCTTCCAAGTAGAGGTAATCGAATTCGGGTAGCCCCTCGTGGTCTTTGTTCAATTTCAGGAAGGTATTTCGCATGTAGTCGTTCTTGTCCTTGAAACTATTAGCATAAAGCTGGCCTTTGGTCTCAATGATGAGCACGCGGTCTATGCTACCATCATCCTTCCGGCTCAGCACTAAGAAATCGGGCACATACTGTTGCAGGGCCTCCCATTCGTCGCCAGAAATCTTGTATGGTTTGATAATGAACGAGGTAAAATGCTCATCGCCATTAAAATACACCTCCAGATGCTGCTCTTGGACGGATGCCAATATGTTGCGAAAGAAATCCCTTTCCAAGTCGCTATCGAACCGATAAGGCAAATACTGGTAGGTAGCATCCTTATGGCGGGCTTCGGAACTCAACTGCTTGCTTCGGAATTCCCGTTCCCTTTGGTTTGCCTTTTCCACATCGCCTTTCGCACGTAAATATTCTACAAATTCGCGCTCGGCCTCTGGAAGGGTTGGCGGATTGTCATCAGCATTGACGATTTTTTTCACCGTCTCCTGATTAGGGAAATACTTGGTTTCGTCGGCGGGCTGGAAATCAGCGAGCTGTCGGTTGTCGTTGATTTGTTCTGCCTTATTATTGCGCCTGATAACCATGATATGGGCATCACGTCGAATCTCTTCCCTGCGGTATTCTGCTGTTCGCACCGTGAGGAATGCCTTCCTGATAGCCTCACGAATAGCCTCATGGTCGTATTCTGCCGACAGGTAGCGGCCATCCCCCTTCTCTATGCTAATGCTGCTGAAAATCTTTTTCAACTGTGATTCGTATTCCAGCAGCATTTTCTCGTCGGGTGAGTGCATTCCTTCTTTCAGAATCAGATAGAACCATTCGGTGAAGGTCATCGGTACTTCCTTTCCCGCAAGGTCTGATGTTGAGTCAAGCGTTTCAACTTTTATGTTCTTAGTATCACGTCCGAACAGTGTAGCCTTGATAAGCAAGTCGGGGGTTTCAAGCACAGCTTTTGTATCAGGCTTCACCTCGTTGATTTTTTCCACATGGTTCAACTCCAGTTGATAGAATGGAATCTCTGGCACACGCTGCAATCCCATGCGCGAGTAGCGATGGAAAGTGGGGAGCGTCTTTTCCCCAGCAGCCTTGATTTCTGCGAGCGACGAGTTCTGCTCTTCTCTGAGCTGCTGGTCCAGATAAACTGCATTGGCACGGTTGAGCCAGATAAGTGCAGTCTCGTCCTCATATTTCACGGCTTGACGCAGACATCGGCATGAGCGCTGAAGCACAGAGTTTTGAGGGCTTTTAGCATCAGGCTCGTATGGCATGATTACACCAGTCAGACTCTTGCAATCCCAGCCTTCCTGTCCGATTCTGACAAGAAGGATAATGCGTTTGTTGCTATCATCATCGAGCCTTTGAAATTCCTGTTCTGCATCCTTAGGGGCTGGGAAAGTTTCTTTGCCCTCTTTGCCTCCCTGATGGTATGCCAATAGCACGTTGCTGGCAGCCATGCCATATTCGGCCACTATCTGACTCACCTGCGGATAAACATCACGCTCAAGATTGGCTATACTACGACAGAAAATGGCTAACTTAGCCTTTCGCAATTTTCCGTCACCTTCAATATCGTAGGCTACATCTATGTAGTTATTGAGGAAGTCTCGCACACCCTTATCCAATAGTTCGCGGCTTGGCAACTCACTATCTTCTATACGCGGGGTCTTGAGGAAATTCTTGATGCCGTTGACCAATGGATAATAATATACCACCGTAGCCATACTGCTGTCTTTTAGCGGCTGCTCCGTGCCTATGGTAATGCGGTAGGGCTTCTTTAGATATGGCGTACCAGAAAAACCTATCATGCCGCTGAAAGTATTCCCTGCTGTCCACTTTTCAATGACCTGTTTCAACTTATTTTCCTTGTCCACCACATGATGAACCTCGTCTACAAAGATGGCTAAGTTGGGGATTCGACCAATTACGTCGCGCAACTCGTTAGCCACCTTTATTTGTTCCCATTCTTTTTTCTGTTCTGCCGTCTGAAACAGTTCTGGCTGAGCATCTTTCTTATCCACTCTGTCGAGAATCACCTTTTCTGCATTTGTGATAGCCACAAGTCCCATCATTGTGTCATAGGGCTGATGATTGTTGATTTTCAGAGCATTGGGATTCTTTATCTGGTTGCTGTCTTTGGCCGTCTTTTGCTGATCGAGAATCTCAAAGTTTACCATTCTCCTTAACTTGGATGCTTCGGGTTCGGGGATAACCCACGATGGATCGAAACGCATGATATTGCGCAGACTTGGCACAATACTAGCTTTCAGCCCGCTCGGAGCAAATATCATGAAGTTGTGAGCCCAAATGGGATTTTCGGGGTGTTGAATTGCAAAATACAGGTCTATGTATATGAAAGCTGCCATCAGATAGGTCTTCCCTGCACCCATTGGCAGACTGAAGACATAGTCGGTATAGTCTTCATCATAGAAGATGTTTTTGAACACAGCTTCATAATCAATGTCTTCAGCCTTGACACGGAGAAGCTCTTTCAGTTTTGGGAGTTTGGGGACACTCTGAGGATCGGGCTGAGCATACTGCATCAAGGCCATTGCCCCCGCATTACCCATGATAGTTTGGTAGGTGGTTGAGCCATATTCAGCAGGATTTAGTTCGTAGTCAAGGTCATTAAACTTCCCTTCTGCAAATAGTTTCCAAAGTGGCTTGTTCCCACAGGCTATCTTCAAATAGAGATAGGTGCGAATGCTTTCTATCTGAGCATCGCGCATTTCACCCTTACTAACTATATAGTCAATAAAATCCTTTACCGTACAATCTGGTGAGGACAGCCATTCATTGCGTTTCTTTTCTATCAGTTTATAAAACATGTTTTCTACTATTCTGCTGCAAAGGTACAAATTTTATTCCTAAAAACAATCTATAATATGTGATTGATTTTAGAAAAACTTAATTATGCCATTTTATAATGTGGTACTTCCAAATGGAGATTGACCACTTTATCTTTTGCTATCAAATTCTGTGTCGGCATTATTATCCTTCTTTTCTTTTGTTTCACTAACTGTTATAGAACCATTTGCCTGGTAAATAGTACTGTTCTCTGACTTTTTTACAATCTGTTTATTTTGGCTTTTATTTCTTGCAAATAGTCCAATTACCGCAGCAATAATAACTGCAACAGCTCCAATTATTTCACCAATATATTCTTTCATATTCAAAGTTATTTATAGAATTCGACTAACGGAAGAGTATCATCTTTTGTTACTTTCTTAACAATTCTTCTCCCGATATAAGTTCCAACAGGTGTCAAGTCAATATGCGTTACCTCTTCTTTATTCAAACAATCAAATGCTTTTTGCCAATTGGAGTTCAATGAAACAAGGTGCTGACTAATTTCATTATTTGTAAATGGAGTGAATAGATTTATCAATTCATCTATCTCAGAAAGAGAATAATGAATATTTTTCTTATTTAACTCTTGAATTAAATAACTTTTTGAACTATATAATAAATATATTTCATTTGTATTTCCTTTTCTATAAACTAATTGCTGTCCTTTTTGAGAAGGCACGTTAGGATGACTATGTATAAAAGCATTATATGCTTCTTCTGTTATATAGTGTCGAAATAAAAGGTCATACTCGGGCTTCATCAAATCGAACATAGATACATAATACATTGTACCAGACATATCTGAACAGCAATTTGTCAATTTCAAGTAATGTATATCAAGATTTGATATTTTGTCTAAATATTCATATAATAAAGCACGTTTTCCTAAATTTGAATCTACAATAAACGAATAACCTTGATTTATGACCTTACGAAGGATTAATGCTCCTAAAAAATAAGTCTGATATAAAGATAAATTTGGTATTATCTTTATTGACTCATCAATGAGATATTGCTCAGTTGTGTGTTCTTCAACTTTTAACCTTTCTATTAGCAAATCAACCAATTCTTCTTTTGTATTTCTGTCATCTGTCTTCGCATATTCCTTCATTGTATCATGCAAAGCAAATTGTATTTTAGGAGTTTTTAATTTCTCCATTATTTGAGGATTCTCTAACTTCTCCAATCTGTCAACAAATTGATTTTCAAATGCAGAAATCTCTTGGTGGAAAGTTTCTGTAGCTTCTTTTGTTACAATAGCCAATTCTTGCCTTACAACATCACGGCAAATTGCCTTCACATCATTATATCCCAAACCATGATTGTGTATATCTCCATTTGCTAGTTGAACAAGTGAGTCACTAACATTAGATACTTCCTGCTTATTTTTTTCTAACATTCTATCTACAATTAGAATTCTTCTTTTTCTTTCCTAATCTCATCCAGCACTTTCCCATTATACGAGAAATATTTGGCGCCTTGATAGGCACCAGAGGCGTTGCGATGGTCTTCTGGCATAAAGGTGCCAACAAAGGGAGAGAGTTTATAGATGCGGCCCTCGTACTCAATGCTATCATCAGAAGCAACCTTTACGATAATGCCCGTTGGATCAAAAGTAACTTGTTCGCCAATCTTGATGCCACACATAGAGAACTTGAAACGAGGACGTTTCACCTCTCGTTTCTGAGGTTCCTTGTGTTCGCTTTCCACGATGGGTTTATTATCTTCGTAAAGTGTCACCTCTGCATCGTCTATCGTCATCGCAATATCACGGAAGATGTCAAGTGCCATCTGTGGGGCGACATTGAAGAACTCACGATTCTGGCGGATACGAAGGTCAGTGAGGCGATCAATCGTCTTATGTACCAGTTTCTCAACCTCATTATATTTCGTGGTCTTCATCGTGGCGAAAATCTCGAAGGGCAAGGGAACGGCTGTATTATCCAGTTCCTTGCTCCTCACATCTACAGGACGCGAGCTCTTGCCAATCTTCACCCAATCCTCTCTAAAGCTTGGATTAGTGAGAATATAAACATATCCAGGTTCTTTATTTGCCATATTTTTCTTTATTTTCTCGTTTTTATTCTTATTTACTTCTTACTATC
>JAEEGG010024330.1_pt1 | contig 11757 bp, 5 predicted proteins | sample 9134161 | NCBI WGS metagenome assembly JAEEGG01 (sample SAMN16246543, study PRJNA631951) | gut metagenome | biome: gut microbiome; feature: rumen; material: CR-attached | host: Bos | place: Iran: Karaj | collected 2018-10 | reverse complement strand
TGGGACACATACAGGGCAACCCCTGGCATCCGGGTGAGGTGATATTCTGTTGGGAGACGGGTGGCAAGGCACCGCAGCGCACGTGGATTTGCAATGCCGACGGCACTGGGCTGCGCCCCATCTATCGTGAGACAGAACACGACTGGGTGACACACGAGGCTGTGATCAGCGAAGACGAACTGGTGATAGCCATCATTGGCCACCGCCCCATCAACAAGGGTGAGCAGAAGACAATTGCCGGACTGGAGTCGTTTGCCACATCCGACGACTGGGGGCCAGCGGGAACGAAAGAATATGCCACGGGCATTGCCGTGGTGAACATGCGCACCCGCGAACTGACACTGGAAGGACAAGTGCCCGGCGACAACTTCTGGCATGTGGCTGGCAGCCAGGACGGTCACTGGGTGGCTGGCGACGACTTCGCCCGCGAGCTGTGGCTCATCGACCGCCACACCGGCGAGCGTATACTCCTCACGGCTGGTCATAAGACTACGGCCCGCGACCATGTGCACCCCACCTTCAAACCCGACGGCACAGAGATTGAAATACAGTCGGCCATGCTCTCAGACGACGGCCGTTCGATGAACATCTGCATCGTACGCCTGCCCCAGAAACTAATTGACCGGTATAAGGAAAAGTAAGAAGGTAAAAAAAAGTTTGATGCAATATGTGCCCACGATACTTACTCATGATGGTACTCGCTTTGGGGATGTATGGTGTCCCTGCGACTTCATCTTCACAGACCTACCGATTTGACTTTGGCTCCCCAGAGACTGCTGAAGGTTTCCTGGCTGTCACTTCGTCGATAACCTACAGTCCTGATCGCGGTTACGGGTTTGAGCCAGAAGCGTTTCCCGTTGACGTGGTTCGGAAAAAGGGCTCCAAACTGACAAGAGACTTTGTAACGTCAACAGGTTTGTTCTGTTTTTCAGTCAAACTGCCAGAGGGGAACTACAAGGTGACGCTAACGTTGGGCGATGCGCAGGGCACGTCATGTACGACGGTCAAGTCCGAGGTACGCCGCCTGATGATGGAGAGTCTGCAAACTGGCAAGGGTGAGACGCTGACCGTTTCTTTTGGCGTCAACGTCCGTACGCCGCAGCTTTCCAAAGGTAACGCCATCAAGCTCAACTCGCGCGAGTTGGATTATGAAACAGGCATTGTCAAGACTTATACTTGGGACGACAAACTCACTCTGCAGTTCTATGGCAGTGCTCCGGCAGTCTGTGCCTTAGAGATAGAACCAGCTCCGGAGGATGTGATAACAGTCTTTATTATTGGCGACTCCACCGTGGCCGACCAGGCTAGCGGAGGTACGTGGGGGCAATATCTGCCACGATGGTTCGACTCGCAAGTCGTCGTGGCCAACCATGCTGAGAGCGGCATGACCATTAAGGGCTTCCGGTTCGGCCGGCGCTGGGACAAAATCATGGAGTGTGCACACCCGGGCGACTATCTGTTGATACAACTCGGCACCAATGATGAGAAGAAACGTGGTCATGACCCGATGTGGGATGCTGCCGACCATGCCGGCGACTGGGTACGTACGCATTCCGATGCGGAAAAAGACTATGTGTGGGGGCTCGCCACAATGGCTCTGGAGGCTAAGCGCCATGGGATGATACCTGTCATCGTTTCGCCAATGACCAAGATAGACCGCAGAACGGCTACTGCCACTGAGGTGATGACGCCATATGGAACCAATGCCTGTCGTGGTGCGGAATTAGGCGAGTGCGCATACGTTGACCTATGGGCGATGATCCGCGACATCATTGCAGCACTGGGCCCTGATGCGCTCTCGGTATATGCCGACGGTACGCATACTGACAACTATGGAGCCTATCTGTTCGCTCTCGGCATCGTGCAGGCCATCAGAGACCTCGGCCTTGGACTTAGCCAGCACATCCTTCCCCACGCCCCCTACTTCGATGCCAAGCATCCGAAGCCCGCACTGAAGGATTTTACCTGTCCGATTGAACCGTCAAGTTCAGTAAGACGAGCAGCTGACTCTGGCACGAATGGCCAGACGCAGTTCGGTCCGCTTTAATCATCAAAAAAAACAATCTGTAAGATATGAAAAGAGTAATAGCAATCCTCCTCTCTGCTGTACTTATGGCAGGTTGCACCAGAGAAAGAAAAGAAGTCTCCATCGGGCAGGAGCCACCTCATCTGGAGAAGCGTGGCGGCGTGACGCAGCTCATCGTGCAGGGGCAACCTTGGCTGGTGTTGGGTTGTGAGTTGGGCAACTCCACGTCGTCGAGCCGTGCCTTTCTGGCTCCATACTGGCAGAAGTTGAAGGATGCGGGCGTGAACACCGTTCTGGCTGTGGTGTCGTGGGAACAGACGGAACCCGTGGAAGGGCAGTTCGATTTCTCCGTGGTCGACCATCTGCTAGAGGATGCTCGCAGTAACAACATGAAGCTGGCTCTGCTCTGGTTCGGCTCGTGGAAGAACGGCATCACCAGCTATACCCCGACCTGGGTGAAGCGCGACACCCACCGATTCCCCTTGGCACAGACTCCCGACGGGAAACCGCTCCCCATACTGACAACCCTGGGCGACGAGTCCTGCAAGGCTGATGCAAAGGCCTTCGCTGCTATGATGGCTCACTTGAAAAAGGTGGATGCCCAGCAGCAGACCGTCGTCATGATACAAATGGAGAACGAAGTCGGACTCCACGGTCATCCCCGCGACTACTGTCCACTGGCCGAGGCGGCCTACAAGGGGCAAGTGCCCAAGGCGCTGACCGACTGGCTCTCAACCCATCGTGACAGCCTGCTGCCCGAGACACGCAAAGCCTGGGAAGCCGGCGGCTGCAAGACTGAGGGCACATGGCAGGAGGTGTTCAGCCCCGCCGACCGTGCTGCCGAGATATTCATGGCCTGGCACTACGCCTCCTACATGGATCGTATCACCGAGGCCGGCAAGCAGGAGTATGAACTGCCCACATTCGTCAATGCCTGGATAGTACAGCCCGAGGATACGCGTCCCGGCAACTACCCCTCGGGCGGTCCGCAGGCACAGAATCACGACATCTGGCGTGCTGCTGCCCCGCACATCGACATCCTCTCGCCCGACATCTATCTGAATGACTTTCCCTGGCAGTTGGCACTTTACGCCCGCAGCGGCAATCCGGTGTTCATACCCGAATCGCGCTCCGGACAGTACGGTGCGGCTAACGCGGCTTACGCCATCGGTGCCGAGGGGGCCATCGGCTATTCACCCTTTGGCTTTGAGCGCAACTGCAACGACGACGTGAATGCCACCTTCCGCAGCTTCTATCAGAAAGTGGGCAAGATAACCCCGATGGTGCTGGAAGCACAGGCTGATGGCCGCATCGGTGCAGCCTGGCTGAAGGGCGACAACCCCATGCGTGTGAAAGACACCATCAGCCTGGGTGATGTGCACATAGTCTGTGAACTCATTTCCAGTGGCATGCGAAATGGCGGCGCGCCACAGCTCACCGGGGGCACCTATGACCCCGAGGCCATTGGCTATGCCATAGCCATCCGTCAGGACGACGAGAACTACCTCTTCCTCGGCTCCAACGTCCGCATCACCTTTCTGCCTGCCACCGGCAAGGGCATTGTCGGTCTGGCCAAGGTCACCGAGGGCGATTTCGATGAGCAGGGACAGTGGCAGGAAGGCCGGTGGCTGAACGGCGACGAAATACAGTTGCGCTACGACCTGCTCTACGCCGTCGATGAGGGATTCTCAGGACAAGGGCTGAACTTCGGTCGCCCAGAACCATCGTTCCAAAGAGTTGAACTGTTTACCTATTAACACCATGAAAAAGTGTCTGGCCCTACTTTGTACAGCTTTGCTGACCATGACCGCAAATGCACAGTCTGACCATCTGACTACCCTTCAGTCGCAAACCGCGAACCAGCTGCAGGTGACAGAACCTGGCTTCAAGGTGTTCCAGTTTCCAAGGACACAAATACCACGCATCGACGGCGACTTTACGGACTGGGACATCGTGCCCGACGCGTACAGTGTGACCATCGATGACATGTGGGACGACACCGGAAAGCACAAAGCCGTCGACCGCTCGACACTCGACGTCAAGGTGAAGGTGGGCTGGGTCAACGGACTAAACCGCCTCTACTTTCTCTACGAGGCATACGATGACTTTTGGGACTTCAGTCAGCTCGGTCTGCATAACGACACCTTCGAGATAGTGGTGGACGCCGACCTGTCAGGGGGGCCACATACCGACGAGTTCCGCCCAAACCCAGAGGTGATGAGCCGCATGGACGCCTTCTTCGAGTTTCAGAACCAGCATGCACAGAACTACCACATCATGACCCCCACAGAGGACAAGTCGTGGACGATGGTGTGGGGGCCACAACAGTGGCTGAAATACCTGCCCTACGCCAACTATGCTTACAACTACAGCTTCAGCCACGGGGAGAGCGGAAAGCTGCGCATGGAGTTCTACATCACGCCTTTCGACCATGCCAGCGCTGAAGGACCTGAGAAGTCGGTGGAAAGCCGGCTTTATGAGAACAAGAAGATAGGGCTCTGCTGGGCAGTCATCGACTACGACGGACAGCCACAGAACAATGGTTTCTGGAATCTGTCCAAACATCACAAGATGTATGGCAACGCCTCCATGCAGCGGCTGTTCACGCTGATGCCCTTGGAACCACAGCTGCGCAAGGACGTGGAGTGCGACTGGACCTTCACCGTGGTGCCCGACACACGCACCGTCTGTTTCCGTGACCAGAGCTACGGCCCCATCACCTCCTGGCACTGGGACTTCGGCGACGGCACCACCTCAACAGAGCAGAACCCCACGCACACCTATGCCCGTGACTATGCCCACTATGTGGTGACGCTCACCGTCGACGGCCCCAAGGGCAGCGCCCGCTGCTGCAAGGTCTGGGAAGTATGCGTGCGCGACAGGTTACACCCTTCACACACACCGTATGACTAAGCTATTCATGGCCCTGGCTTGCTGCATGGCTTGCAGCATGGCCGTCGGGGCACAACCAACGAGCTACACAGAGCATATCGGTTCGGCCGATGGGTTGTCAAACGATTTCGTCGTTGCACTGGCCATCGACGGACAGGAGCACCTATGGGTGGCAACGGAGGCCGGTGTCAACAGAATAGCAGGAAGGGTGTGCCAGCCACTGACGGCAACACAATTGGCGGGACGTATCACATCCCTCTATTGGCACGAGGAGTCAGCCTGCATGCTTATCGGCTCAGAGCAATGGCTGACGGTGTACAACGAAAAGAACGGACAGATGCGCCACCTGAACGGCAGAGACGGGCTAGTGCCGTCGAGCATTGACGACATCGCCCAGGCCGCCGACGGTGGGGTGTGGCTCGTATATGGCGACGGACAGATACAGCACCTGGACTGCACAACGCTGACAACAAGAAACCTGAAGCTGAACCAACGCCACGCCAACCGCTGCGCCCTGGACGATGGGCAGGGCCACCTGTACATTGGGCACAGCCAGCATGGCATGACGGTAGTGAACATCAACGACGGCTCGGCACGCCACTATCAGCAGCAGGCGGATGACCCTAGCGGGCTGCCGGGCAACAATGTGCGATGCATCTATCAGGACCGCAACAAGCAGATATGGGTGGGAACCGGCACTGGGCTCGCCCTCTTTCATCCCGACAAGGGCTCGTTTACGAAAGTGACCGACGCAGACGATAGTTTCGACGACAATGTCTATGACATCCTGCAGATGGACGATGGGAGACTATGGGTAGCCACTGACATTGGCGGCGTTAAGATTGTGGACAACAATCGCTATGACGGTGCGCCGCTAAGGCTCTCGTCGCTCAACACGCGATGCCTGGCCAAGGACAGCTACGGAAACGTCTGGGTGGGAAACCATAGCGCAGGCATCGACTTCATCAGCTGTAACAGGGAGGACTTCCATCTGTTGGACTACACCAACACTGAGGGCAGACGGCCCGCAGTGAGCGCCATGGCCAACGATGCGGAGCAGGGCTTCTGGATGGCCAGCGAGAATGAACTGGCGTGGTGGCAGAACGGTGGCATCAAGGGGCGGTGGAACAACAGGGGTGTGATGCGACGGAGATATGCCTTCCCACGGTGCATGATGGCTGACCACCAAGGCGGTATCTGGATAGGTGTGGACGACCAGGGCGTGTATCGCTTTGACAAGCAACAGCAACGCTTCGTGCACATCGCCCTCAGTCCTGAGGGCAGCGACATTCACAGTTTTGCCGAGGATGCTGAGGGGCGCATCTGGATAGGGGCGGAGTCAGGGGTATATCAGTATTACAACGGTGCGACCGAGAGGCAGGACTACGTGAGCCAGACCATCCATGCACCGGCCACCTGCATCATGAAGACGGCACCGCAACAGCTGTTCGTGGCCACACTGGGCGATGGCATCTACTCAATAGACCTGCAGCACCACCAAAGCAGACGACTGAGCGTCAGGGAGGGATTGCCCTCCAGCAAAGTCAACCACACCATCAGCGATGCACAGGGCGGGCTATGGCTGGCCACCGACAACGGACTGGTGCACGTGGACCAGCCCCTCAGCCTGACAGGCATCAGCGTCTATGGCAAGGAGCAAGGACTGGCCGACGGCCACATCAGGGCGCTCCAACAGGATGCCAACGGCCGCATCTGGATGAGCACCTACTCGGGCGTGTCCTATCTGGTGAAGGAAACGGGACGGTGCTACAACTATAACCAGCATGACACCCGGCTGCCAGGCGCCTTTGCCAGCGGGGCCGTGACAATGGACAGCGACGGCACCATCTATTTCGGCTCCACGGGAGGCGTCATCCACTTCAACCCGCAACAGATGGGCGACGGCAGCCAGCTGTCGGAGATTCAGATTACGGCCTGCGAGGCTTACAACCCCGTGGGCAGCAACACCGAGATACAGCTGCTGACGCCTGACGAGAAGGGACGGGTGACCACCACCTACCAGCAGAACACCATCAGGCTGACCTTCGCCATGAGCAACTTTGCACAAAACGAGGCTGTGGACTATGCGTACATGATGAAGGGCATGGACGGCAAATGGTATGACATAGGCAACGACCACGACGTGGTGTTCCGCGGACTGCAGCCAGGCGAATACACATTCATACTGAGAGCCAAGCTGAGAAACCAGGACTGGGAGCAGGCCAACGACACAAGGCTCACCATCGTCATCACACCGCCATTCTGGCGCACATGGTGGGCTTACATGCTTTACGCCCTGCTGGCACTTGTTGTCATCGGCTATGTCGTACGGTCGTACAAGCGAAAGCTGACACTGCGCAACACCCTCGAGCTGGAAAGGCGCGAGAGTCAGCAGAAACAGGACATGAACGAGGAACGGCTGCGGTTCTTTACCAATATCACCCACGAGTTGCGCACGCCGCTGACACTCATCCTGGGGCCCATCGACGACCTGATGGAAGACCGAGACCTGACGCAGCAGAGCCGGCGCCGCGTGGCCATGATACAGAAGAGCGCCGAAAGGCTTAGAAACCTCATCAACGAGATACTGGAATTCCGAAAGACAGAGACACAGAACCGACGGTTGACGGTGGCACGTGGCGACATCGGGCAGTTCGTCAGAGAGACCTGCCTCAACTACAAGGAGCTGAACCGCAACCCCAAGGTGCAGTTCGTTTGCCGTATCGCTGATGGCCTGCCCAAGATATGGTTCGACTCGGAAATCATCACGACGGTCTTGAACAACCTGCTGTCGAACGCCATGAAATATACCGATGAAGGCAGCATTACCACTACCGTAGAGGCCATCGACGGCATGCTGCGCATCGCCGTCGCCGACACAGGCTATGGCATCAAACCAGAAGTACTGCCACACGTGTTTGAGCGTTATTACCAGGCCAAAGACAGCCATCAGGCGTCAGGCACAGGCATTGGGCTGGCCCTTGTCAAGTCGCTGGCTGAGCTGCATGAAGGAAGCATCAGCGTGGAGAGTCGCGAGGGACATGGCAGCTGCTTCACGTTCGCGATAGCCGTCGACAACACTTATCCGAATGCGCTGCATAAGGAGGACAATGATGAGCCAGCAGCGAAGAGCAACGAAATGGCTGACACAGAAGAAGAGCTGGCGGACAACAAAGAAGAGATGCGCCCCCAGCTGCTCGTTGTAGAAGACAACGCTGACATCCGCCAATATATCACCGACACCTTCAGCGACGACTTCCGTATCCTACAGGCAGAAAACGGAGAGGTAGGGGTGCAAATGGCAGAAGAGCACAATCCAGACATCATCGTGAGCGATATCATGATGCCACAGAAGAACGGCATAGAACTGACACGCCAGCTGAAAAGCGACATCCGCACCTGTCACATACCCATCATCCTGCTGACGGCCAAGACCACCGACGATGACAAGGAAGAAGGCTATGACAGCGGAGCTGACTCATACCTGACAAAGCCGTTCACGGCCAAGCTGCTGGCCAGCCGCATCAGAAATCTGCTCACTGCCCGGCGACGGCTGACTGAGATGATTGCCAACGGCGACAACCCGCTCGAGCTGCGCTCGCTAGCTACCGAAGGGACGCTAGAACACCCAGCACCCAATACCCCCCAGCTGAGCCCGCTGGATCAGGAATTCATCGAGCGCCTGAACGGGGTGATTGAAGACCATATCATGCAGGCTGACATTGACATGGCCTTCGTTACCGACAAGATGGCCATGAGCCACAGTACCTTCTATCGCAAGGTGAAAGCCCTCACGGGCATGACAGCCACCGAATATGTCCGCAAACGACGGCTCCGCCACTGCTATCAACTGCTGGCGAGTGGTGACTATAATGTGAACCAGGCCGCTATCATAACAGGGTTTAATCAGATGGCCCATTTCCGTGAGACATTCAAGAAGGAGTTCGGCATCCTGCCGTCGGAAGTTAAAAGAGAAGTAACAAGTATAAAAATGAAGGGGAAAGTAGGAAAGTAGGAGATGCGGAAAGTGGACATGAAGCTGTTTTCGGGATAGAGAATCGGAAGTAAAACAAGAAGGTAGTAATAATGGTGTAACTATTCACTGTCCCCGATACATGCGAAGCTGATACCGTTAAGCTTTGGTTAACAATAATCACAGAGTCTGCGTCCGTATTAGCTGTCATAACAGGGATAGGTGTCAGTTTTTCCTCTGTATTAACAGTGAAGATCTTAGAGGAATACTGACAAAAGCTGCAATAGGAGTAAACAGTAATAGTAATAGGATTCTTTACATAATATTCATAATATTGATAATGATTTCCTTTATATCCCCCTCTCCGCCCAGTCGCCTCGGTCAAGGTTCCTGTATCCTACTGCCTCGGCGATATGCTGGCTTTGGACTTTCTCACTTCCTTCCAAGTCGGCGATGGTGCGGGCCACCTTTAATATTCTATTGTATGCTCGTGCGGAGAGTTTCAGGCGCTCCATCGCCATGCGGAGGAGAGCCAAAGAACTTTCGTCGGGTTCGGCGTATTGATGAATCATGCGTTCGGTCATCTGCGAATTACAGTAAACTCCTTTATAGTTCTTGAAACGTTCTTCCTGTATTTGCCTTGCTTTAATCACCCTTTCGCGAATAACTGAACTTGGTTCACCTGGCGCCATCTTCGTCAAGTCTGAGAAAGGCACTACGGGGACTTCAATGTGCAGGTCGAATCGGTCCATCAAAGGTCCGCTTATACGAGACGTATATCTCTGAATCTGCCCTGGCGTACAGACGCAATGGTGTGTGGGGTCGCCATAATAGCCACAGGGACAGGGGTTCATGGAGGCCACGAACATAAAGGAGCATGGGTATTCCACGGTATATTGCGCTCTGGCTATGGTTATCTTTCTGTCCTCCAATGGCTGACGTAACACTTCGAGCGTAGCCTTCGAGAATTCAGGCAGTTCGTCAAGATACAAAATTCCATTATGAGCTAAAGACACCTCTCCTGGAGTGGCCTTTGTCGTGCCTCCAGTCATAGCTACTTGCGATATTGAATGATGAGGGCTTCTGAAGGGTCTTACAGATATTAGCGATGTGTTTTTGCTCAGTTTCCCCGCTACCGAATGAATTTGAGTTGTTTCCAAGCTTTCAGCAAGTGTCAATGGCGGCATAATTGAAGGGAGCCGCTTAGCCATCATTGACTTACCCGAGCCTGGAGGGCCTACCAAGATAATATTGTGCGAGCCACTCGCCGCTACTTCTAAAGCCCTTTTAACGCCTTCCTGCCCTTTCACATCAGAAAAGTCGAGATCAAAACTATACTGCTGTTCGTAGAACTCTTTCCGAGTATCAACGACCATTGGCTCATAGGTGCTGTTGCCGTTCAAAAAGGCCACGACATCGCCCAGATTCTCCATGCCATAGACATCCAGATTATTTACAACAGCCGCTTCGCGTACATTGTCTTTCGGCACGATAAGCCCCTTAAACTTCTCTTTTCTGGCCCTTATGGCAATGGGGAGCACGGCGCGTACAGGCTTAATACTTCCGTCCAAGCCCAGTTCGCCAACCATCATGTATTTATCGAGCTGGCTGCTTTCTATTTTTCCATCGGCAGCCAGTACTCCAATGGCCATCGGCAAATCAAATCCGCTGCCTTCTTTCTTCAGGTCGGCAGGCGAAAGGTTGATTGTCAAATCCATGACAGGCCATCTGAGCCCCTGATTACTTGTCGCTGCCTTGATGCGGTCATAGCTCTCTTTGACGGCAGAATCCGGCAGTCCCGTCATGTGGAACTGCATGCCCCTCGTCAAGTTCACCTCAACCGTAACCGTAGTGGTTTCCAAACCGTTAGCTGCTACTGTATATGTCTTTGCCAACATAATATCTTCGTTTTAGTCCCACAAAGATAAACATTTATTTTTGAACTAACGAAAGAAAAATGTTTTAGTGGCTGAAATATAGATTTTTTTAAGGATTCAACCAGGAATGGCCCTGCTCGGGAATGTGATGGGAAAGGCATCATAGTAGCCTCTGAACTGCACGTGGCCGCCAGCCAAGGTGACGGTTCTGTCAGCGGTCAAGCCGCTGGCCACTGTGACGCCCTCGAACACGAGAGGCTTCCTCTTTGAGGCGCCCTCCTCTCCGCGGCTATCCGCGTCCTTTGCACGGAAATAATGATGCCCATAGGCCTCCACTCCTTTGTCAGTTGTCTGCCCCTCACTTAGGATTGGTCAACTGCTATATGATTGCCAATAATGATTGCGGATAATAATTACTAATAACTGAGCGAAAAGCAACAGAAAAACGGTTTTTCTGTTGCTTTTAGAATAAAAAGCTTTGAAATGTCAGTTTTTATTCGTAACTTTGCAGCAAACTTTTCATATCCTAAAAAACAACAACCTAATGAACAAACGTACAACACTCGCTGCCGCTATGCTGGCAGCTGCAATGGGCCTCTACGCCCAGCGCCCCATGAGCGCCCCGAAGGGCGGCAAGGCCATCAGTGACGAATTGATAGGCATCTTCTTCGAAGACATCAGCAGCAGTGCCGACGGCGGCCTCTATGCCGAGCTGGTGCAGAACGGCTCGTTCGAGTATAGCCCTAACGAGAAGGACGGATGGGGTCCCGCCACGGCGTGGAAGGTAGTCCGCCCGGGCCACTCGCTGGGCTTCATCCAGCCCATCGTCAGTGCCATTCCCTCCAACATTGACGGCACCGTCGTGGCTCCTATCACGCAGACACAGATGTGGCTGCACGTGGAGCGCTCTCACGAGTTTCACGACTTCAAGGGCTGGAAGGGCTACGGCCTTCAGAACGACGGCTTCGAGGGCATGCTCGTAAAGGCCG
>JAEEGG010024327.1_pt1 | contig 11759 bp, 9 predicted proteins | sample 9134161 | NCBI WGS metagenome assembly JAEEGG01 (sample SAMN16246543, study PRJNA631951) | gut metagenome | biome: gut microbiome; feature: rumen; material: CR-attached | host: Bos | place: Iran: Karaj | collected 2018-10 | reverse complement strand
GCGAATCGTTCGACCGCCTCAACGGCGGCCGCTACGACATCCGTTACTTCGAGACCCGCCTCACCGCCGCCGCCCTCCCCCTCGCCGACGGCTGCGACGCGGCGTGCGCCTTCGTGAACGCCGAAATCGACCGCGCCGTCGTCGAAGGCCTCGTCGCGCGCGGCATCAAGATCCTGGCCATGCGCTGCGCCGGCTACAACAACGTCGATTTCAAGGCCGCCTGGGATGCCGGCCTCACCGTCGTCCGCGTCCCCGCCTACTCCCCTTACGCCGTCGCCGAGCACGCCGCCGCCCTCCTCCTCTCCCTCGTCCGCCACATCCACCGCGCCGCCGCGCGCACCCGCGACTTCAATTTCTCGCTCGCCGGCCTCACCGGCTTCGACCTCCACGGCAAGACCGCCGGCATCGTCGGCACCGGCAAGATCGGACGCATCTTCGCCGGCATCTGCCAGGGCTTCGGCATGCGCGTCCTCGCCTACGACGCCTTCCCGAATCCCGCCACCGGCCTCGAATACGTCGACCTCGACCGCCTCTGGGCCGAGTCCGACGTCGTCTCCCTCCATTGCCCCCTCCTCCCCGAGACCCGGCACATCGTCGACGCCGCCTCCCTCGCCCGGATGAAGCGCGGCGTGGTTCTCGTCAACACCTCCCGCGGCGGCCTCGTGGACAGCGACGCCCTGCTCGCGGCCCTCCGCGACGGCGCCGTCGGCGCCGCCGGCCTCGACGTCTACGAAGAGGAAAGCGACTGGTTCTACGAAGACCGCTCCGACGTCACCCGCCAGAACAAGACCCTTTCCCTGCTCGTCTCCCTGCCGAACGTGATCGTCACCTCCCACCAGGCCTTCCTCACCCGCGAGGCCCTCGCCAACATCGCCTCCACCACCTTCGCCAACCTCGACGCCTATTTCTCCGGCGGCCCCCTCGAAAACGAAATCTGCTACCGCTGCTCCGGCGCCGCCCGCCCCGTGAACGCCGACTGCCCCCGCCGCGCCGCCTCCGGCCGCTGCCGCCCCCCGCGGCCCCGACCCGCAGGAACGGTTTGACATCCCTCCCCGCCGGATGTACAAACAATCGAAGGAAATCTTCCATGTCGAAATGAAAGGACAAACCGAATGAAAAAACTCGCGATTCTCTTGGTTGCGCTGGTGGCGCTTTCCACGGCCGCCCCGGCGGTGGTGGCCCACGAAACCGGCGGGCTGGGCGGTGCCATCATCGGCTGCTGCTTCGGCGTGCGCTCGGCCGCCGCCTACAACGACGGCAAGGACCTCCACTGGCGCGAATGGGGCCGCCTGATTCCCTTCGCCAGCTTCGTCTTCGCCATCTGGGATGGCGTCGACGGCTTGAACGGCCGCACCACCGGCAACCTGGCGTCCGAGTACGGCGCCTCCTACTATTGATCCACCTCCCACCCAGGAAAGGAAACGCAATGAAACTCGTCGCAATCTTCCTCGTCGTCCTGATGGCCTGCTTCTCGTTCGCCCCGGCCGCCACGGCCGCCACCGGCGGAATCGAAGGCTTCATCATCGGCTGCTGCTTCGGCGTCCGCTCCGCCGCCGCCCACAACGACGGCAAGGACCTCCACTGGCGCGAATGGATCCGCATCATCCCCATCGCCGACCTCGTCGGCATGGTCATCGATGCCGTGGACGGCATGAACGGCGTCAACACCGCCGACCTCGCCAAGCAGTACGGCGCCAACTACTATTGATTGGACAGGCCAACCCGCCGCGGACCTCCCATCCGCAACAAGCCCCGGTTTTCCGGGGCTTTTTTGTTGCCCTCTCCGTTCGGAAGTGTCCCTTGCCATGTCCCGCGTCGGCACAAAGCGACGATGCGTGGGCCCCGTCCCGCGCCCATCCGTTTCCATCCCGAAAAACATCCTTGCCCCGCCCTCCCCCGTCCCGCTAGCATCTCTTGCATGCCACACTCTTCCCCCCCCATCCCCGGCATCGAAACCATCCCCGCCGACTGGCTCGACGGCCTGCGCGTCGGACTCGTCGCCCATCCCGCCAGCCGCACGTCCACCGGCGAACACTCCGCCGACGCCCTCCACCGGCGCGGCGTCCGCCTGACCGCCCTCTTCGGCCCCGAGCACGGCTTTTATGGCCGGGGCGGCCCCGGCGAACCGGTGGACGAGGCGTGCCATCCCGACTGGGGCATCCCCATCCACTCCCTCTACGGCGCCACCCGCGCCCCCACCCCCGGAATGCTCGCGCAGGTGGATGTCCTCGTCGTGGATTTGCAAACCATCGCCTGCCGCGCCTACACCTACGGCTCCACCCTCCGCCTCCTCATGGAGACCTGCGCGGCCGAGAAAAAGCGTCTCGTCGTCGCCGACCGCCCCGACCCCCTCATGCTCACCCCGCCCGACGGCCCGATGCTGTCCCCCGACTGCGAATCCTTCGTCGGCTTCCTCCCCACCCCCTTCTGCCACGGCATGACCCCGGGCGAACTGGCCGCCTTCCTCCAAACCGCCCTCCGCCTCGATGCCCTCGACCTCCGCATCGCCCGCTGCGCCAACCTCTCGCGCTCCATGGACCTCCCCGACATCTTCCCCGCCTGGCACGCCCCCTCCCCCGCCATCCAATCCCTCGACAACGCCCTCTGCTTCCCCGTCAACGTCTTCTTCGAAGCCCTGCCCGCCATCGACCACGCCCGCGGCACCCCCCTCGCCTTCCAGCGCCTCGGCGCCGACGCCCTCGACCTGGCGGCCCTCCCGCTCCCGTCATTCCCCGGACTCCACACGTCCCCCGTCACCTACACCGACGCCCACGGCACCACCCGCCGCGGACTCTCCTTCCGCGTCACCGACCCGCGCGCCTACCGTCCCGCCGCCACCGCCTGGACCCTCTGGACCGCCCTCTCCTCCGCCCTCGACGGCTGGCCCGCCCTCTGGCGCCTCCCCGCCTCCCGCCCCGACTTCTACGCCAAACTCTGGGGCACCTCTACCCCCGCCCCCCCCTGGTCCGCCCCCTCCTACCCCCGCTTCTACTGACTCCCCCGCCACCCTATCCCCCATCCCTCCCCATCCTGTGAGATTACAGAAAAATCGTGCATTTCACGCGTTTTTAAACCACCTATCCCTCAAGATAATATCCGCCTTTCCAGCCGCCCTCCCCCTCAACCCCACTCCGGCCATTTTGTCACGTTCCCGGTGGGCATTTTGTCCCACTGCCCCGGAACACCCACCCCCGTCCCTATGAAAAACCACCAATTTTCGCGCGTTCCGCAACTTGGCACGCTTCCTGCTTCCATGTTTGCAGCCATGACCGAAAACTATTCCAATCCATCCACCTCCCCCACCCCGCCGCCGGTGCCGCAGCCGCAGCAGCGTCCCCAGGGACGCGGCCTGCTCTGGCTGATCCTCGCGTTGCAGGCGGTCATCCTCGGGTGGCTGGCCAAGAACCAATTTGACGGGACATCCCAACGCGGGGGTTCCTTTCCCTCCTCCCCCGCGGTTCCTGCCGCCGCCATTCCCCCCTCCTTGGAATGCGATCGGGATGTTCCGTCACCTTCTGCTCCCGCACCCGGCGCGGACGATCCCGCCGACGTCGACGTTGCCCCCGCCGCCCTCCCGCCTCCCGCGGCCTACCGCGATCCCTTCGCGCTGTTCCGCCGTTCGCCGCGGCCGTCGTTCGCCCCGCGGTCGTTCCCCCGCTGGCATGCGGACGTGCAGCGGATGATGGACGAGGCAATGGAGGCGCACGAGGCGATGCTCCAGGACTTCGGGTCGTTCTTCTCGCCCGGCCCCGAGTGGGCGGCGCTGCCGGCCTCCCCCGCGGTGAACATGCGCGAGCTCGACGACGCCTACGAGCTGACCCTCGCCCGCTCCGGCTTGGCCCCCGACGACCTCGACGTACGCCTCGACGGCCGCACCCTTTCCCTCCGCTACGACCACCGCACGGACACCGCGGACGCCAACGGCCGCCAGACCGGCCGCCAATCCGGGTCGGTGCGCATGGGCCTGCCGGGCCCCGTCGCGCCCGGCGCGGTCCCCGAGATTTCGAACGACAACGACCGCATCCGGATCCGCATCGCGAAGCCGGGCGCGCCGTCAACCCCGGCGGTCGCGACGGCCGCCCCCGCCCCAACCGCAACCCCCTAAGGAGAACCCCATGAGCAGCACCAGCAGCGGCATCACCGCCATCAACGAAAAAGTCCAGCAGGAGAGCGCCTTCGTCGCCCCCCTCCGCGCCGAACTCGAAAAAGTCGTCGTCGGCCAGCGCTACATGCTCGACCGCCTTCTCGTCGGCCTCCTCGCCAACGGCCACATCCTGCTCGAAGGCGTACCCGGGCTGGCCAAGACCCTCGCGGTCAAGACCCTCGCCGCCGCACTGGAGACGAGCTTCCGCCGCATCCAGTTCACGCCGGACCTGCTCCCCGCGGACCTGATCGGCACGCAGATCTACAACCCCAAGACCGGCGACTTCGGCACCCGCAAGGGCCCGGTCTTCGCGAACATCGTGCTCGCCGACGAAATCAACCGCGCGCCCGCGAAAGTCCAGTCCGCCCTCCTCGAAGCGATGGAGGAGCGGCAGGTGACGATCGGCCAGGAGACCTTCGCGCTGCCGGAGCCGTTCCTGGTCCTCGCCACGCAGAACCCGGTCGAGCAGGAAGGCACGTACCCGCTGCCCGAAGCCCAGGTGGACCGCTTCATGCTCAAGCTCAAGATCGGCTATCCCACGCTCGACGAAGAGCGCCGCATCCTCGAAGCCAACGCGCGCACGGAAGTCGTCCGCGACGTCCGCCCCGTCGTCAAGCCCGACACCATCCTCAAGGCGCGCAAGACGGTCGACGCCATCTACGTCGACGACAAGATCAAGGACTACGTCCTCTCGCTCGTCTTCGCCACCCGCGACCCGGCCGCCTACAAACTGAACGCCCTTGCCGGCAACATCCGCTACGGCGCCTCCCCGCGCGCCACCCTCGCGCTGATGCTGGCGGCGAAGGCCCACGCCTTCCTGCAAGGCCGCGGCTACGTCACCCCGCAGGACGTCAAGTCCGTCGCCCCCGACGTCCTCCGCCACCGCATCATCCCCTCCTTCGAAGCCGAAGCCGAGGAACTCACCGCCGACTCCCTCGTCTCCACCCTCCTCGACGAACTCCCGGTGCCGTGAGCCGCCCACCGCCAAGCTTCTGAAATCTGAAATCTCAAATTTGAAATAACCCACCGCCCTTCTTCCTTTTTCCTTCTTACTTCTTACTTGGTTTACCCCATGCTCCCCCGCGAAACACTCCGCAAAATCCGCCGCATCGAAATCCGCACCCGCCGCGCGGTGCAGGACGTCTTTGCGGGCCGCTACCATTCGGTCTTCAAGGGCCAGGGCATGGAGTTCGAGGAAGTCCGCGAATACCAGCCCGGCGACGACATCCGCGCGATCGACTGGAACGTCACCGCCCGCACCGGCACCCCCTTCGTGAAAAAATACCGCGAAGAGCGCGAACTGACCCTGATGCTCCTCGTCGACGTCTCCGCCTCCAACCGCTACGGCTCCGGCGCCATGACCAAGCGCGACCTGGCCGCCGAAGTCGCGGCCACGCTCGCCTTCTCGGCCATCGCCAACCAGGACCGCGTCGGACTGCTCCTCTTCGGCGACCGCGTCCAGAAGTTCGTCAAGCCGGCCAAGGGCGTCCCCCACGTCCTGCGCGTCATCTCCGACGTCCTCGAAGCCCCGGCCGCGTCCCGCGCCACCGACCTCGCCCCCGCGCTCGACTATCTCAACCGCGTCATCCGCCGCCGCTGCGTCGCCTTCCTGCTCTCCGACTTCCAGGCCCCGCCGTGCGACCGCCTGCTGCGCGTCACCGCCCGCCGCCACGACCTCGTCAGCCTGGTCGTCGGCGACCCCCGCGAACGCGAACTCGCGCCCGCCGGCATCCTCGACCTCACCGACGCCGAGACCGGCCGCCGCGTCCTCGTCGACACCTCCTCCCCCACCGTCCGCCGCGCCTACGCCGTCCGCCAGGCCGCCGCCCGCGCCGCCCTCCTCGACCGCCTCCGCACCGCCCGCTCCGACGCCATCGAACTCTGGACCGACCGCCCCTACGACCGCGAACTCGTCCGCTTCTTCCTCCGCCGCGAGGCCCGCAAATGAAACTCCTCACCATCCTCATCTTTTCACTTTTCACTTTTCACTTTTCACTCGCCGCGCCCTCCCGGCGCCCCGCGCAGCCTTCCCCCGACGCGGCGCCCCTCCTCTCCGACGAACCCGCCCGCCTGACCGCCACCCTCTCCACCAACACCATCCGCATCGGCGATCCCATCGACCTGACCCTCACCGCCCTCCACCGCCCCGGCACCACCATCGAGTTCCCGCTCGCCGACCTCGCGCACGGAAAAGACGTCATCGTCCGCGACACCGCCGCCCCCGAGACCCACCCCGCCGACGGCGGCCTCGAGCGCACCGTCCGCCATTGCACCCTGACCTCCCTCGTCGTCAGCAACCACGTCATCGCCGAAAACGCTCCCGTCCTCATCCACCTCCCCGACGGCACCACCGCCACCCAGTCCATGCCCTTCGCCTCCTTCGAGGTCGTCACCTCCCTGGCCCCCGGCGAAGAAACCCTCCGCCCCATGGACATGACCCCGGCCCACTGGCCCGCCCCGCCCTCCCACTGGCTCCTCATCCTCCTCTGCGTCCTCGCCGTCCTCCTCCTCGCCGCGGCCGCCCTCTGGTACTTCGCGCGTCGCGTCACCGTCATCCTCGCCAAACCGACGCCCCCGCTCCCGCCGCACGCCACCGCCCTGGCCGCCATCGCCGCCATGCGCGCCGAAGACTGGACCGGCGGCGACAAACAGGACCCCTTCTTCGTCCGCCTCTCCGCCATCGTCCGCACCTACGTCGAAGCCCGCTTCTCCATCCGCGCCCCCGAACGCACCACCGAAGAATTCATCCGCGACGCCGTGAAATCCCCCGACCTCACCCCCGCCCACCGCCGCCGCCTCGCTGACTTCCTCGAAACCAGCGACCTCGTCAAATTCGCCTGCCACCGCCCCGGCACCCCCGAACTCCTCACCGCCCTCGACTCCGCCGAAACCTTCGTCCGCGAAACCATCCCCGCCCCGTCCGCCCCCACCCAGTCCCGCGCGGCGCCGGACACGGCGCCGTCCCCCTCCGAGAAAGGAGGTATCCCATGATCCCCCTCTCCCTTCCCTCCCAAACAAACCCACCGCCCACTTTTCACTTGTCACTTTTCACTTTTCACTCGTCGCCGGAGAACCAGCCATGATTTCCTTCGCAAACCCCTGGCTTCTCCTCCTGCTCCTCCTCGTCCCCCCGGCGACGTACCTCCTCCACACCCCCCGCCGCCGCGCCACCCTCCACTTCTCCGACGCCACCCCTCTGGCGGCCCTACCGACCACCCCGCGCCTCATCCTCCTCCGCTGGCTGCCGCCGACCCTCACCGCCCTTGCGCTCGTCCTCCTCGTACTGGCTGCCGCCCGACCCCGCCGCGGCATCGCCGAATCCCGCGCCCGCACCGAAGGCGTGGACATCGTCCTGCTCGTCGACACCTCCACCTCCATGAACGCCGACGACCTCTCCACGCGCACCCAGCGCCTGACCCGCCTCGACGCCGCCAAAAAAGTCATCGCCCAATTCGTGCGCGACCGCACTGACGACCGCATCGGCCTGGTCGCCTTCGCGGCCATGCCCTACACCCTCGCCCCCCTGACCACCGACCACGAATGGCTCCTCCTCCAGATGGACCGCCTCCAGACCGGAATGCTCGAAGACGGCACCGCCATCGGCGACGCCATCGCCTCCGGCGTCAACCGCCTGCGCGACTCCGAAGCCAAGAGCAAAGTCCTCGTCCTGCTGACCGACGGCATCCACAACGCCGGCCAGCTCGCCCCGCGCGACGCCGCCCAGGCCGCCGCGGCCCTCGGCATCAAGATCTATTGCGTCGGCGCCGCCTCCGACCGCCCCCAGCGCGGCGGCTTCTTCGGCCTCGCCCTGCCCGCGCCGGAGATCGACGAAGACACCCTCCGCTCCGTCGCCACCGCCACCGACGCCGCCTACTTCCGCGCCACCGACCTCGACTCCCTCGCCGCCACCTACGAAAAAATCGACGCCATGGAAAAAACCGAAATCGAACTCTCCTCCTACACCCGCCACGAAGACATCTTCGCCCTCCCGGCCCTCCTCGCCCTCCTCCTGCTGGCCGCAGAGGCCGTCCTCTCTGGCACCATCCTCGGGAGGCTCCCATGAACTGGGGCGCCCCGCACATCCTCTGGCTCCTCCTCGCCCTCCCCGTCTGGCTCTGGGCCGCCCACCGCCTCCTCCGCGCCCGCCGGCGCCGCCTCGCCGCGTGGGTCGACGAAAAAAACGCCCCCTTCCTCCTTCCCGGACGCAACCCCGCTGCCGCCTCCCGCCGCATCTGGTTGCGCACCCTCGCCCTCGCCTGCCTCATCCTCGCCCTGGCGCGCCCCCAATGGGGCTTCCACTGGGAAGAAATCACCCGCCGCGGCCTCGACCTCCTCGTCGTCCTCGACACCTCCCGCTCCATGACCGCCGCCGACATCAAACCCTCGCGCCTCCAGCAGGCCAAATGGGGCATCCACGACCTCCTGCGGGCCCTGCGCGGCGACCGCGTCGGCCTCATCCCCTTCGCCGGGTCCAGCCTCCTCCAGTGCCCCCTCACCACCGACTACGCCGCCTTCGCCATGACCCTCGACGACCTCTACTGCGGCATCATCCCCCGCGGCGGAACCGCCATCACGCAAGCCCTCCGCACCGCCATCGACTCCTTCCCCGACGACACCACCGCCGACCGCTGCATCCTCCTCGTCACCGACGGCGAAGACCACGAAGGCTACCCCCTGTCCCTCCTTCCCGAACTCAAACAAAAAGGCATCCGCCTGTACGCCATCGGCATCGGCACCCTCGAAGGCGAAATGATCCCCGGCGACGCCGCCACCGGCTCCGCCTACTTCAAAGACCGCAAAGGCCAGATCGTCAAGACCACCCTCCACGAAGACATCCTCCAGCAGCTCGCCACCTCCACCGGCGGCGCCTACGTCCGTTCCGCCGCCGGCGACACCGGCCTCGAGCGCGTCTTCCGCGAATCCATCGACAAGCTCAAACGCTCCGAAGCCGAATCCCGCACCGCCCGCATCAACGAAGAACGCTTCCAGTGGCCCCTCCTCCTCTCCCTCCTCCTCCTCCTCCTCGAATCCCTCACCCCCGACACACTGGGGGCGCGGGCGGCCCGCCCGCGGGGGGCTCGGGGGCAAAGTCCCCGTCCCTTGCAAGTCCCCCTTGTCCTCCTCGCCCTCACCCTCCCCCTCGCCCTCCTCTCCCCCCTCCCCTCCCACGCCCAATCCCCCCGCCCCCTCTTCACCGCCGGCCTCGCCGACCTGGCCGCCTCCAACTACCCCTCCGCCGCCTCCAACTTCCTGGCCGCGGCCGAACTCGCCCCCACCAACAACCTCCCCGCGGCCCCGGCCCTCTACAACGCCGCCCTGGCGACCGCGGCCGCCGGCGATCCACTCACGGCATCCTTGCTCCTTGAGCAAGTCCACAACTCATCGGGCAACGTCCGGCAAATTGCAGAAGATTACTACACCAAAGGCTACCTTCGCTTCCAAGAAGCAAAAATGCTTTCGCAACTCACTCCAGGAACTCCATCCAAGGAGAATCCTCAAGCAGTTCTTTCCGAAGCATTGCAATGCTTTGAAAATGCAATCGAACTCGCCCCCGACAACATCGACTACAAGAAAGGCTACGAACGCGCCTTGTCCGAACTGCAGAAACTCCCCCAAGAGCAATCCGAGACCTCTTCCGGCGGTGATTCCGAGGACGAAGGCGAACACCTAGAGAAAGACCCTGAAGGCGATAAACTCATGAAAGACCCCGAAGGCGACCAAGCAGTGGAAAATCCCGAGGGTGAGCAATCCCAGCAACAATCCCAATCCCAAGAATCCCAACAATCCCAGCAATCCCAAGATCAATCCCAAGACCAATCCCAGCCCCCCCAATCCTCCCAGCCACAACCCGCCCCCTCCGAACAAATGACCCCCGAAGAAGCCACCCAACTCCTCGACGCCATGCGCGCACGCGAACAATCCCAGCGCGACCAACTCAAACCCCTCTTCGGCCGTCCCATCCCCGTCGAAAACGACTGGTGACCCCATGAACGCCCCCACCCACATTTTTGACTCCCCCCGCCGCCCCCAACCCACTATCCTCCCCCCCGCCATGAACACCTCCCCCGCATCTCCCCGTCCCGCGTCCCGCCGCCTGCGGCGGAATCCACCCCGCCCCCTCGTCACTCGTCACTCGTCACTCGTCACTCTCGTCCTCCTTTCCCTTTTCACTGTTCTCTTTTCACTGTTCACTCCCGCCCAAGCCGCCCCCTCCCCCACCGTCACCTGGGACGTCCAGCCCCGCATCCTCAACCTCGGCGAATCCGCCACCGCCACCATCACCTTCCACGGCCCCAACGCCCCCGGCTCCCTTTCCCTCCCCGACGACGTCGACGGCCTCTCCATCCAAAACGCCGGCGTCATGCAGCAAAACATCAACGGCGCACAATCCGTCGTCTTCACCTACCGCATCTTCCCCCGCCGCGCCGGCGACTTCGCCCTCGGCCCCTACCACCTCGACGCCTCCGGAAAACTCCCCCCCGCCGAACTCCCCGCCATCACCCTCTCCGTCCGCGCCCCCGATCCCGACGCCCCCCAGGCCGAAATGCTCTTCGCCCGCGTCCAAACCTCCACCCCCTCCCCCTTCGTCCAACAGTCCTTCGACCTCCTCCTCTCCGTCTACTCCCTCCCCTCCGTCGAACTCACCCGCGATCTCAGCCTCGTCCGCGGCTTCCCCGAATCCGGCTTCGTCCAGGGCCCCTTCGAGGAACTCCCCACCATCCGCGAAGAAGTCGACGGCCAAATCTATGTCCTCCGCCGCTTCCGCGCCCGCTTCCGCGCCCTCACCGCCGGCGACTTCGACATCGCCCCCGCCCTCCGCGTCGCCGTCGTCGACCGCTCCTCCCAAAACGCCCGCCGCCGCTCCTCCCCCTTCGACGGCTTCTTCGACGATCCCTTCTTCAACCCGCCCGCCGCGACCCCCGTCGACCTCGCCGCGCCGCCCCTGACCCTCCACGTCCGCCCCGTCCCCGCCGAAGACCGCCCCGCCGACTACACCGGCGCCGTCGGCCAGTACCGCTTCGAAGCCGACGTCCGCCCCCGCGAACTCAAAGTCGGCGAACCCCTCACCGTGACCCTCCGCCTCACCGGCCGCGGAAACCTCTCCACCGCCCGCCCCCCCTCCTACACCGACACAGACCTCTATAAAACCTACGAAGCCCGTCCATCCGGCGACGCCCCCGACCCCACCTCCGACACCGGCGCCACCACCTACGAACAAGTCGTCATCCCGCGCACCGAGACCCTCGACGCCCTCCCCGCCCTCACCTTCACCTACTTCGACCCCGACGCCTCCACCTACCGCACCGCCACCGCGGGCCCCTTCCCCCTGACCGTCCATCCCTCCGACACCACCTCCAGCGCCCTCCTCGTCCAGATCCCCGACGCCGACACCCCCGACCGCGCCCGCGCCCTCATCCTCGGCACCGACATCATCTACCTCCAGCCCGCCCCCACCCGCTGGCTCGACCCAACCGCCTCCCCCCTGCCCCGCCACCTCGCCTACACCCTCCTCTTCGCCGCCCCACCCCTCCTCCTCCTCGCCCTCTACCTCACCACCCACCACCGCCGCCACCTTGCCGCCGACATCGCCTACGCCCGCCGCCTCCAGGCCCCC
>JAEEGG010024322.1_pt1 | contig 11760 bp, 9 predicted proteins | sample 9134161 | NCBI WGS metagenome assembly JAEEGG01 (sample SAMN16246543, study PRJNA631951) | gut metagenome | biome: gut microbiome; feature: rumen; material: CR-attached | host: Bos | place: Iran: Karaj | collected 2018-10 | reverse complement strand
GCGACACCTAAAAGTTGGGGATAAAATTTTTAATATATATATATAATATATATATTAAGAGTTTTTTTACCATTTTTTCCACCATTGTACCCTGTCCCCAAATAAACTGCCATCTGCCATCTGCCACGTTTTCGAAAAAAATGGGGGATTTATTTGGTGGTGTAAATTAAATCCTTTATCTTTGCAAAACTAATCCTTTACGCACATGACACAAGCAACCAATGTGAATTGTAAATACTTGATTACGAGTGAGTTATTATCTCCCCTATTACGTCATGTGATATAAGAAAAGGAATCCCTGTTCATAACATCCTTGCCTTGTCACGCATGAGTTTTGCTCATCGTGGCAGGGCTTTTTTATGTCTATGCCTGTGTGCCTTTTCACTCTTTTTCACCAGTTGTGAGCACCTTGAAGACCCCTCTCACAGCATCTTGGAGGACTATTTTTACGAGTCCCAAGGCTTAAAACAGGTATCCAACGACAGTATTCGATGCTTTTCAGAGAAGGTGAAAACCTTCGCAAATTGCACTCCATCGGCTAAAAAAGACCCACTTTACACACGAATTCAAGAGAATATTCGCTTGGCGACCTTGCGAATCACCATAAAAATTGAAGATGAATGGGCAGGAGAAAAGGTGATTTCGTTTGATATGGTCGAACACGAATCTCACAAATCGAACAAATATGGTGATCCCTCTCCCTGAGAGGTCGTAGATAGTTGGCCGACTAAAGCAACAACTCCACCTCGTGGAGCCTTTTAATATGTAGGTTCACCTCGCTGTTCGTGAGAATCGTGGGGCATTTTAAGAAAAAGAATAAAAAACAAATATATGATTACAGGAAAGATAAAGAGTCAGATCGATGCCATTTGGATGAGTTTCTGGACGGGTGGCATCACCAACTCCATCGATGTGTTGGAGCAGATGACCTACTTGTTTTTTATGAAGATGCTGGATGATGCCCAGTTGAACAAGGAGGCAAAGGCTTCGTTGATGGGTATGGGTGATGTGGAGTTGCCTGATGCTGTTTTCAAGAAAGGGATGTGGCATAACCCTGATACCGATAAGGATGTGCCTTATCAGAGTTTGCGCTGGAATGAGTTCCGCAAATATACGCCTGAACAGATGTTCAATACTGTGCGCAATGATGTGTTCACCTTCATCAAGAATCTAAATGATGAGAAGACTTCTGCTTATAGTCGTTTTATGAGCGATGCTGTGTTCCTCATTCAGCAGCCTCGTACGTTGGATAAGGTGGTGCAAGGTATTGCAGACCTCGACATGAATGATCGTGACACGATGGGTGATGTCTATGAGTATGTGTTGGGAAAGATGGCTGAGTCGGGCACAAACGGACAGTTCCGCACCCCTCGCCACATCATCCGCATGATGGTGGAACTGATGCAGCCCAAACTCGATGACCGCATTTGTGACCCTGCGATGGGTACTGCGGGCTTCTTGGTGGGAAGTGCTCAGTATATCAAGGAGCACTATCAGCAGGAATTGTTGAAGAAACAGACCTCGCAACACTTCCGCACAAAGATGTTTAGCGGCTTCGACACCGACCCGAAGATGTTGCGTATTGGTTCGATGAACCTGATGCTGAATGGTGTTGATGCTCCAGATGTGAAGCCACAGGACAGCCTTTCCAATCAGAACACAACAGAGGACTATTACACGCTTTGTTTGGCCAATCCTCCCTTCTCTGGCACACTCGACTACGAGGTGGTGAATCCCTCCCTTTTGACCCTCACCAAGACGAAGAAGACAGAGCTGCTATTTATGTCGCTCTTCATTCGTATGTTGGAATTGGGTGGTCGTTGTGCCAGCATTGTGCCTGATGGTGTGCTCTTTGGCACATCAGGAGCCCACCTTGCTTTGCGTAAAGAGTTGGTTGACCATCAGCATTTAGAGGCGATCATCTCGATGCCATCAGGTGTGTTCAAGCCCTACGCAGGAGTATCTACAGCTATCATCATCTTCACCAAGACCAACTCGCAGAGCACAGACAAAGTTTGGTTCTATGATATGCGGGCAGATGGTTTCTCTTTGGATGATAAGCGCAACCCTGTGGCAGACAATGATATACCTGACATCATTGAGCGTTTCAGACATTTGCAGGACGAAGAACAGCGTACACGCAAAGACCAGAGTTTCTTTGTGCCAGCGCAGGAAATTCGTGACAATGACTATTCTCTTGCCATCAACAAATATAAGGAAGTGGAGCGTGAAAAGGTGGTGTATGATGCCCCCGAGGCGATATTGGGTCGCATCGAGGCTCTGCAACAGGAGATAAGCGAAGCCATGAGTGAGTTTAGAAATAAATACATGAAGGGATGAGAGAAGGGTGGACATATAAGAAGTTAGGAGAGGTTTGCGAAATTTATCAACCTAAGACAATTTCTAAAAAAGATTGTCTTACGAATGGTGATTATTTGGTGTATGGCGCAAATGGGGTTATCGGCACTTATAATGAATATAATCATGAAAACAGCGAAGTTCTTTTGGGATGTCGAGGAACTGTTGGAAACGTGATTGTGTCTAAACCATATTCATGGATTAATGGAAACGCTATGGTAATCCATCCTAAAAACACAGACCTCCTTCAGTTTTTTCTCGCATACCAATTAAGGGGGATTGACTTGTCAAGTGTAATAACAGGAGTAGCGCAACCACAAATTACAAGACAGGCTCTATCTCCAACAATTATCGCTATACCACCTATTTCAATCCAGCAGCAAATTGTTTCTGAACTTGACATGTTGAGTAGTGTTATTGAGAAGCAGAAGGCTCAGATAGAGGAATTGGATAAACTTGCCCAATCCATCTTCTATGATATGTTTGGTGACCCTGTGGAGAATGAAAAAGGATGGGAGGTGAAGAAACTTGGAGTTTTGTGTGAGATAGGAACAGGGGCGACACCAAGTAGAACAAAAGAAAATTTGTACTATGGCGGTAACATTCCATGGGTAAAAACAACAGAGGTTTGCTACCAAGACATATATGACACAGAAGAGAAAATAACACCATTAGCTATAAAGGAGACAAATTGCAAGGTATATCCTGTTGGCACTCTTTTGATGGCAATGTATGGGCAAGGAAAAACAAGAGGACAAGTTGCCAAATTGATGGTTGAGGCTGCCACTAATCAAGCATGTGCAGCTATACAAGTGGACAATAAGAATATCCATATTGATTACTTGTATGCATTGATGCTTATTGAATATGACAGTATCAGGGCGATGGCACAAGGTGGGAATCAGGCGAATCTGAATATGAAATTGGTTGGAAGTATACCAGTGCCTCTCCCCCCTCTCTCCCTCCAGCAAGAATTTGCCGACAAGATACAAGCCATAGAATCCATGAAGGTAAAGGTTCGCCAAAGCCTGAAGGAGTCAGAGACGTTGTTTAACAGCAGAATGGATTTTTACTTTTCATAAATAAAAGCCTATGAATTTCGATTACCTACAGCAGATACCAGCATTGTCAGACCTTTATCGCTTCTGCAAAACAGCAGAAGAGACACAGGTGACTGACCATGATGCTTGTGGCTGGAATTGTCGCAAGGCATTGGAGTGGTTGGTGAGAGCCATCTACAAGTTGAAGCATGTGCCTGTAGGTGAGCGAGACAATTTATATACGTTGACTACCGGTCAGCCTTTCCTTGAATTGATAGACGATGAGAGGCTGATGATGGCAGTACACTATGTTCGCAAGGTGGGCAATGTGGCTGTGCATGACGGGAACATCACACAGCGAGAATCATTCTTTGCCTTGCTAAATCTCTACAATGTGGTAGGTGGTGTGTTGATGCGATTGGGTGTGCTTGAAACTTTGGCACCCTTTAACAAGGAACTGATACCAACAAAAGCTATTCCACATGCGGCTCCTGTCGATGTGGTGCCAGAAGCCACAAAAGAATTTGTAGAAGCTGTACCTGAGCAGAACATCACGAACCCAGTTCCTGTCGCTGTTCCTGTTGTCTATGCAGAATTGGAGACACGAAAGCGATTCATCGACTTGATGCTGAGAGAAGCAGGATGGGAAGTGTTGTCGCAAGAGAACACGCCTTTCGCTTGTAAAGCTGGCATTGAAATTTATGTTGAAGGAATGCCCAACAAGAAAGAAGAGGGCTATTGCGACTATGTGCTTTATGGAAGGGATTGCAAACCATTAGCAGTAGTGGAAGCCAAACGCACTTCTGCTGCACCTGAAAAGGGTAAGCACCAGGCAGAACTCTATGCAGATTGTCTGGAAAAGAAGTATGGACAAAGGCCTGTCATCTATTATAGCAATGGTTTTCGTACAATGATTATTGATGGTTTGGGCTATCCACCTCGACAAGTGATGGGTTTCCATACTTTGGAGGACTTGGAACTGATGATGTTACGAAGAGGAAGGAGTAAGATGACTGATCTTGCCATCAAAGACAAAATTACAAATCGTGACTATCAGAAGCGGGCCATCAGAAGTGTGTGCGACCACCTGAATGATATGCATCGTCATGCACTGCTGGTGATGGCAACAGGTACAGGCAAGACACGAGTGGCTATTTCGCTTTGTGAAGTGCTGCTGAGAAACCGATGGGTGAAGAATGTGCTCTTCTTGGCAGACAGAACAGCCCTTGTGCGTCAAGCAAATGATAGTTTCACAGAGCTGATGCCCGACTATACCACTTGCATCCTGACTGGTGCAACTGATGAAGAAAAGAAAGCTCGACTGATGTTCAGCACCTACAATACGATGATGAACTACATCGATGCAGAAGAGAAAGAGTTTTCGATTGGTAGGTTCGACTTGATCATCCTTGATGAAGCACATCGCAGCATCTATGGCAAATACACAGCCATCTTCGATTACTTTGACAGCTTCTTGGTGGGGTTGACTGCTACCCCTCGTGAAGAAGTGGAAAAGAGCACGTTCTCACTTTTCCATTTGGATCATGAGCCTAACTTTGAATACTCGATGAAAGAGGCTGTAGCGGATAAGCATCTGGTGGATTTTGTGCCCATTTCAAGAACAACCACAAGATTGCGTGAAGGCATCAAATATGACTCGCTGACTGAGGAGGAGAAGGAGCAACTGGACAAGGCTTGGGAATATGAGCAGATGAAAGCCCTGTTGGATGAGGGAATCGTGAAGCCCAAGACACCAAGGGATATAGAGAAGAGAGAGATGTTTGAATACATCTATAACATGAAGACGGTTGACATTGTGATCCAGTCGCTGATGAACGAAGGGCAGAAGGTGCAGAGCGGAAATAAGATTGGTAAGTCCATCATCTTTGCCTATGATCATGCACATGCCCAGATGATTGTAGAGAGATTTTATGAGTTGTACCCATCGTTCGATAATGAATTTTGTCAGTTGGTGGACTACTCTGTCAAATATGCCCAAGACCTGATTCTGAGATTCAAGAAGCGAGATATGCTGCCTCAGATAGCGGTATCTGTGGATATGTTGGATACAGGTGTAGATGTGCCTGACATTCTCAACCTTGTTTTCTTCAAGCCTGTCTATTCGAAAATCAAATATGTGCAGATGATAGGTCGAGGTACACGACTCTGTCCAGGCATCTTTGATGATGGGAGTGACAAGCAATGTTTCTACATCTTTGACTGGTGTGAGAATTTTGAGTTTTTTGGTGGCAATAAAGATGGCAAAGTGTCGAAACAAAGCATATCGCTTGCTGAAAGGCTCTTTGGACTGAAAACAGATATAGCAGTTGTGCTGCAACATCAGCAGTTCCAGCAAGAGGAGTTCACCAAGAATCTGTGTCAGCAGTTGAAAGATTCGCTTTATGAACAGGTGATCCAATTGAATGAGTTGAGAATAGATGTCCGCAAGGAGTGGGAGGCTGTAGATAAGTGGAAGAAGAAAGACAAGTGGGTGTATGTGTCAGAGTTGGATGCTTTGGAACTGAAAGACAAAATTGCTCCATTGATCGTGATAGAAGATGATATCAATGGATGTCTGCGCTTTGATGCTGTGATGTTGAATATTGAACTGGCTAAATTGCAGTCAAAGGCAGGAGCAGCAAACAGCATGAAGAAGGTGACAGGGATGGCCCAGAAACTTCAGACAAAGGCTTCCATTCCTGCTGTGCAAGAGCACATGAATACAATCAAGATGGTGAGCAATCCCAACTTCTGGCAGAATGCGACGATTGACAGGCTGGAGATGGTGAGGGAAGAATTGCGTGAATTGGTATATATTCTGATAGGGTCGAAGAGTGAGCGTTTCTTCATCGACATCTCTGACACGATGGAAGACAAAGGTGATGTGCTGCTACACGACATCTTCAGGGACTATAAGACAAAGATTCTTGATTATCTGAATGAACATCGTGACCATGCTGTGATTCAAAAGATATTCAGGGTGGAACAATTGTCAGTTGATGACATCAAGGAACTGGAGAGGATATGCTGGAAAGAACTTGGAACGAAAGAAGAATATGATGCCTATGTGAAGAAGGGCGAATTGCTGTGTGGTGACAGGGTGGCTGTATTCATTCGCTCAGTAGTGGGTGTTGACAGAAAGATTGCGAAGGAGCGTTTTTCTCAGTTCCTCAGTGATAATGTGCTGAACACATTGCAAGAAGAGTTCATCAATCAGATTATTGGTTATGTGTGCGAGAATGGCGACATCGAACCTATGACCATCGTGACAAATGAAAGTTTTGAAGGAATAGACAGGGCTTTTGGCACTAACATGATTTCCATCAAAAACTATGTTGAAGAATTGCATCGTGTGATCGCGTAGAAACAACTATAACCCTAAGCAGGCAAGAATTATGACTCATGATTAAGGGTTCAGGGTGGATGATTGAAATCAAACCATAACGATAACTCTAACGATAACTGGGTTTAGAATATAGAGTTAAAGATTTAGAAACAAATAAAATTTATGAATTACGAATTTATTATAGGTACCATAATTGGTGTTGCAAGTTTGATATTAACATGGATTTGTAGTAAGGAACAAATAAAGAGTTACTTCAAACCAAGCATGAAAGATCTTTTGAATCAGCTTACATCAACAAGCCTTTCACCGAGAGGACAAAAAGCAATACTTCGAAAGATAAATCGTAAATTAAAAATCTATGGGAAGAGTTTGTCGTCTGATTACATCGACACATTCTCTATTAAGAGCAATACGAAGACAGCTGTCTTGCTTGACATGTGCCTTGCAAATAAGATAGAACCAACCCCAGATATTTGTAAAGCCTTCTTGGATTATAATTCGCCAGCACTAAGAAATGATTATCTACAAGCGATAAAAATTGCTGAAGTTAAGCCTGAGAAGGAAGTTGCGCCAAAACAAGATTCTTCAGAAAACAAACAAGCGAATGCAATGAGACCGAATACTGTTTATATTTCAAGTATCTTGAAAGAAAAGTTCCCAAATGCAGCGAACGAACTGTTTTCTGTATTAAGGAAGTATAATGTTACTGTAAAGGAACTCACTCATACTAAAGACATTTGGTGTCGTGATTATATGCCAGTACAGAACAGATTGGGGGAACTTATTCAATTCAAGTATGATCCATCGTATTTGAGGGGAGAAAAGGAATGGGAAGAGTCGCGAAGTGATGTTCATGAAGTATGTGCAGCGAACAATATCAAACCAATCTTTTCAGACATTAATATTGACGGTGGAAATGTTGTTCTATATGGAAACAAGGCTATTCTAACCGATAGAATTTTTCTTGAAAATCCAGAGTATGATAAGAAGGAACTTGTTTCTGAACTTGAAAAACTACTGAAAGCAAAAGTAATAATCATCCCTGCATTCAAAACGGATGTGACTGGTCATGCAGACGGAATGGTTCGCTTTGTCAACGAAGATACAATTTTAGGCAATGATCTGAACTCCGAGTACAAATATATTCGTGATGGAATAAACAAAGCTTGCTCAGAAAATGGACTCAATTATATCAACGTACCTTTCTTTGAGCAAAAGTACGACAAGAACCATGAAATGAATGCGATTGGTATATATGTAAATTATCTTGAAGTAGGTAATCTGATAGTATTGCCTAAATTCGGCGTAGAGGGGAACAAAGATCAGGAAACAATAGATTTGTTCCATAAAATTTTCCCTGACAGAATCATTGAGGCTGTTGACTATAACGAAGTAGCAGTTGAAGGAGGTCTTTTGAATTGTAGTACATGGACTATAAAAGAATAACAATATGGCAAAAAAGACACACCACATTTTATTGGTCATGCTTGCATTGACTTTGTTCTCTTGCTCCAAGAGTCCAGAAGAGAAAGCAAGAACCCTGTTTGAGGAAAGTATTAAACCGCGATTGGGTAATCCTGATCTCTATGAATATATGCAAATGACAGATTTGGACAGTGCCTATTCTTCTTTGTCAATAGATAGGAATTACCTTGCATTAAAGGATTCCCTGAAGAAGAATGAGACAACGATCTTTGATGTTTTCTCTAAGAATTATAAGGCAAAGGAGAAAAAGGAAAAAGCCTTAGAACAGGAGATAAAGGACTATGAGGACTCGTTTGTTCCACAGTATATTGGCTGGCATTCAATCATTGAGTTTCGTGCGGAGAATCTTTTTGGAGGCAGACAAATATACAAAGCCGATGTTTATTTCAATGATGAACTAACAGAATGCCTTGATTGGTTTGTTGAAGCAGAATAACATTCATCTTTTCAAGATAAATATAACCCACAGCGCTTAGACAAGGCGACTTTATGGTTCAATAGAGATAAGAAATAAAAACTATATGGACGAGAAAGAACTGAAAGAGATATTTGAGTTTCTGCAAGGAGCTGGGGCAAATCCTCAGCTATGTGATACGGAAGTGCCTTACTTTGAGGCATCAGTGAGGGCTGGCTTGCCTACTGAGAACTTTGCAGAGGAGGCTTTCGTGGAGATGATGTCGCTGCCTCGGAAGATGCTGGCATCGACCCCTGCCATGATATTGGATATTGATGGGGACTCGATGGAGGATGCCAATCTGTATGATGGCGACAGGGTGCTGGTGTTGATGAAGCAGCGATTTAGGGATGGCGACATCGTGGTGGCAAGGATTGGCGATGGATATACTGTGAAGTGCTACTATGAGGATGATGAGGGCAAGCATTGGCTGGTGGCTCAGAATAAGGAGAAGGAGGAGGAATATCGTCCCATCCTGCTGGAGGAGCAGGAGAATGTGCAGCTGTATGGTGTGGTGGCGTTTGTGATGAGGAGCGAGCTTCGTGTGCCGACTCGCAACATCCGAAGGCTGGTGAACAAAGAGAGAGAGGAGAGAAGGAAGAATGAGGCTGTGCCTGAATGGAAGGTGAGAAGGGCTATCAGGGAGATTGGAAAGGAGATAGAGGTGAACAGGTTGTGGTTTGCTGTATATCGAAAGATGACGGAGTTGGGTGTGGTGGATGATGGCGATGTGAAAGGCTTTTGCGATATGGTGAAGGAGGAAGTGCCCAATCATGGGCATCTGCCTGTGGTGGATGATTTGCAAAGATTGGATGTGTTGAGCTTCACGAAAGCTGTGGTGCTGTGGGATGAGAATGATGCGCCTGTGAAGGGCAAGCGATTCAAATTGTATAAGGAAATCGCCCAAAAGACGGAATTGCTGCTTTTGAAGTAATTGGTCAAAAAGGGCGAAACTTTACGGAGAAATTGGTCAAAAACCGTAAAACTTTACGGAAAAGAGGCAAAAACTTTCAAAAACTTTACGGAAAAAAGGGCAATTTCGGAAAAAACTTTCAGAAACACCTGCTGAAAGGGTAAGATTTTCAGAAAAACTTTCAGAAACTTTACGGCGATGGAATAAAAATTCCGTCGCCTTTTTTATGTCCGTAACTTTGCATCGCAATCAGCCAACAAGCTGTAGCCGTGCAAGGGCTATTCCCTCGTGCGAACAATATTAAACTTAACAAATTAAAGTTATGGGACAAAACATTCAAGTATTTAACCACGAGATGTTCGGAAATATTCGGACATTGACAACCGAGAAGGGAGAGACCTTCTTCGTGGGTAAGGACGTGGCAAAAGCTCTGGGATATGCTAAGCCTGAAAATGCATTGGCAACCCACGTGGAGAAGGAGGACAAAACCACTACCCTGATTCAGGGGACTGGTTCTAACTACAAGTCAAAAACGGTTCTCATCAACGAAAGCGGTCTCTACGCTCTCATCCTCTCCTCCAAGTTGGAACAGGCGAGGGCGTTCAAGCGATGGGTGACCAGTGAGGTGCTGCCACAGATCCGTCAGACGGGCGGGTACATTCCAACAAGGAACATGCGCACGGGTGAACGACTGTCGGAGGGGGAGGTGCTGTATTTGGCACAGAACATCTTGCAGCGAACCATCGCCCAAAAGAACCTGCCTGCTGATGACTGCATGACCACAACGGAAATTGCCCGCTCGATGGGGGTGACGACGAAGGAACTGAATCAGCGGTTGGTGAAGCTGGGGGTGCAGTATCGGAAGGATGGACGCTACTGGTTGCAAGGACAGTACGGACATCTGGACTACGCACAGGAGAGAGACTACCACTACTATGGGCTGAACGGTGAGAAGAAGGAACGGAAGTATCTGGTGTGGACGAAACAGGGAAAGAAGTTTATAGAACAGTTGATCTGTATGAATTAAAGTAAACAATTACTCATAATACTCATTTATTAAACAAAAAACAACAATGATCAAAACAGGATTTATCAAGAAGATTGGCGAGCCACGTGACTGGCAAACCAAGGAGGGTGAGAAGAGACAGACTTACCCGGTGACAGTGGCCATCCCTTATGTGCGTCAGGATGGCAAGCAGGGGGAGGACTTGATGGTGTGTGACCACATTTGTGCCAACCCCGATTACGTGAAGCAACTCAACGAACTGATGGAAAGTCAGGCAGAGCTGGATCTGACGATTTCGTTCTCCCTGCGTGAGTACAATGGGAAGGAGTACACGAACATCAAGCTACTCAATCTTTCAAAACGTATCGCATCATGAAGATTGCAAAGAAGGACATTGAGGCCATTATCTGGCTGCTGAGGGAAATCATCGCACTTTTCCTCAAACTCAAAAAGAAGAACAAGGATGAAAAGGAAAATGAAGACAACGAAAAAGACTAAGTGGATGCCCAGAGGGCTGAGAAACAACAACCCACTGAATATCAGGTACACGCCTGGTACGAGACCTTGGCAGGGGCAGAAGAGCCATGACGGCCAGTTCTGCATCTTCGAGACAATGGAGGATGGGTATCGGGCAGCGTTCCGAGTGCTGGACTCCTACAACAAGAAGCACAACATCTATTCCGTGAGGGAGATCCTCTACAGATGGGCTCCTCCACAGGATCACAACAACACTCGTGCGTATATCGATAGGGTGTGCAAGGATGCCTGCCTGAAGGAGACTGACCTCATCGTGGTGGACTCTTGGATAGACGAAAAGCGTGAGGATGCCATGTGGCTGGTGCTGGCCATGGCGAAGGTGGAGAACGGCGACCGGTATGTGACTGATGCTGACTTGGAAAAGGTGGAGAAAGGGTATTATAAGGCGTTTCCACAGTATAGTAAAGGTTAAAGGTTATAGGTTAAAGGTTAAAGAAGGGCTGACGCGATGTGTGAGCATTCTATAACCAAAAAACTAAAAACTAAAAGTTAAAAACTAAAAGTAAAAGTTACTTGACAACAGAAAAATCTGCGTAATCTGTGTAATCTACCGCAAAGCGGTGATGTTATAAAAGAACAGCTCCCCTGCTGGGAAATTACGGGGATTACGGGAATTAAAAA